>JAEEGL016375213.1_pt1 | contig 10698 bp, 10 predicted proteins | sample 9134231 | NCBI WGS metagenome assembly JAEEGL01 (sample SAMN16246548, study PRJNA631951) | gut metagenome | biome: gut microbiome; feature: rumen; material: fiber-attached | host: Bos | place: Iran: Karaj | collected 2018-10 | reverse complement strand
GAATACCAGTTCATATGGTAGAAACAATTAATAAATTAGCAAGAGTTCAAAGACAATTAACACAAGAATTGAATCGTGAACCTACAGATGAAGAACTTGCTAAAAAGATTGGTATTTCCGTAGAAAAAGTACGTGAAGTATATAAGATAAGTCAAGACCCAGTATCACTTGAAACTCCAATTGGTGAAGAAGATGACTCTCACTTAGGAGATTTCATTAAAGATGAAAGAACTATGTCACCAGAAGAATATGCAACAATAGAGATGCTTAAAGAAGAATTATCTGGTGTACTATTAACTCTAACTGAAAGAGAAGAGAAAGTATTAAGACTAAGATTTGGACTTGATGATGGACAATGTAGAACACTAGAAGAAGTTGGACAAGTATTTAATGTTACAAGAGAAAGAATTCGTCAAATAGAAGCTAAAGCTCTTCGTAAATTACGTCATCCATCTCGTTCTCGTAGACTTAAAGATTTCTTAACTGATTAATGAAAAGAATACTAAATAAGCGCTTACAAACCATAAGCGCTTTTATAAAAGAAAATGATATTGTTCTTGATATTGGGTGTGATCATTCTTTACTAGGTATCTACTTAGTATTAAATAAAAATATAAAAGTTATTGGTAGTGATATAAATTCTGGACCACTTGAAAAAGCTAAAGAAAATTTAAAGAAATATCACTTAACAAGAAGAATAGAACTACGTCTTGGTGATGGACTAAGTGTTATGTCAGATAATATTAATACCATAGTTATCTCAGGAATGGGTGGATTAAGTATCATAAATATTTTAAAAGATATAAAAAAATATCCAAATGTTAAAAAACTAATTATTTCACCAAATAATGATTTTAGTTTAACAAGAGAAGAAATAAGTAAACTAGGTTTTTATCTAAAAAAAGAAGAAATGGTTCTTGATAGTAAAAAGTTTTATTTAATTAGTGAGTATCATTTAGGTAAAAAGAAAACTGATAATTACTTTGGTAAATTAGATTTAGAAAATGATACAGTTATTAAATATTATAAATATATTTATGAAACTAATTTAAGAATACTAAGTAAGTTAGGTATGAAAGATCGATTAAAGAAAAAAACATTAAAAAGTGAAAACAATATTATTAAAAAACAATTTAATATAAAATAGAATTTCTTTTTAGAGATTCTTTTTTATTGAATAAAAGATAAATTACTGATAAAATGATATATAGATAGGATAGTGATAATATATGAAGAAGATATTTTTTATATTATTATTAATTATGATACCAATTACTATTTATGCATTACCTAATGGTGATATTAATGGTGATGGAAAAGTAAATGCTAGTGATTATATCCTAATTAGAAAACATCTTATTGGTAAGAAATTAACAGGCAATGAGTTAAAAAGAGCTGATGTTGATGGTAATGGTAAAGTAAATACTAGTGATTATATTGAAATAAGAAAAATTATATTAGGTAATAATTATTCAAATAGTAAAGCTAAAGTTATTGATAGTAAATATTCATATATTGTAGCTAATTTTAATGTAGTAGATTATGGTGCAGATCCAACCGGTGTTAAAGATTCTACACAAGCTTTTATTAATGCACTTGCTGATGCAACTAAATGTGTTAAAGGAACTACAAAAAATTGTGGTGGAACGGTATATGTACCAAGTGGTAAATATTTAATAACTAAACAATTATATCTATATCATTTTACTTCATTAATAGGTGAGTTAGAAGAGGGTACTACTAATGGAACTATTCTTATGATTAAACATGATGCAGGTTCAACTGATTATAATAAATCAGCTATTATGGCTGATGCATATTCATCTGTTCAAAATATTGCTTTTTGGTATCCTGATCAAAAGATAGATTCTAGTGGTAATGTAGTTAAATATCCACCAACAATTGTTTTTGGTAATCTAAATCCTGAAGGAATAACACTTGATAATTTATATTTTGTTAATTCATATACTGCTATTGATTTAGCTTCCGTAAGAGATAATAATTCAATTATGTTTGTAAACAATATTTATGGAACACCACTTAATATTGGTATAGTTAATGATACTAATTATGATACGATAAAAATGAGTAATATTAATTTTAGTTCGAAGTATTGGTTAAATAGTAAATTATCTAATATACCATCTAAAAACAGTTTGTTAAGTGCTTTAAAAAATAGTAGTACTAAACCAACAGCAATTCTATTTGAAAGACTTGATTGGTTCTTTGTAAATGGTCTTAATGTTGAAAATTATTATCATGGAATTAAGTTCCAAGAAACTAATAGAAGTGGACGTAGTGGAGTAGCTGAAGGAGAAATATATGACAGTAAAATAACTGATTGTTATTATTCAATTTATGTTGATAAATCTAATCACATTACTTTAACCGATGTTACATTATCAGCTAATAAAACGGCTTTTTATGTTAAAGAAGGTAACAAATTTAGTTATTCAATAAATAATTCTAATTTATCAAGTAATGGTGATTATACAATCTATTATTTAGGTAATAGTCCATTATCTATAGTTAATTCTAAAATAACAGGAAAGATTAATGATAGTAAAAATATATCTATTGTAGGTAGTGGTTTATATAATACTGGTATTGATGGTTGTTCAGTTGGACTTGGTGAAAGTATTAATAAATTAAGTTATGATAAAAGAATGGTTACTAAATCAAAATCAAAGAATTTAATTATGATAGAAGCTAATCAAAAGACTGATATAACTAATAAAATAAAAGATGCTATAAATAAATTAAAATCAACTGGTGGAATAGTTTATATACCAAATGGGACATATACAATATCTAATCATATTGATGTATATAGTGGAATAGAAATAAGAGGGGCTGTTGCATGGGCTCATCATGAAGGAGCACCTGGTTCAACAGTAATAGAGACATCTTATAAAGGTAATTCGTTATTTACTTTACAAAGTAATTCAGGTATTGATGGAATACAAATATTCTATCCAGAAAATAGAAAGACTACAAAACCAGTAAGTTTTCCATATGCCATTAAAGGTAATGGAAGTAATATTTATATCAAAAATGTTGGTTTGATATCTACATGGAATGGTATTGATTTATCAAGTGCAAGATGTGATAATCACTATCTAGATCATATTTGGGGAACATTCTTTAATATGGGTATTAGTGTAGGTGGAGGTAGTAAGAATGGTGTTATTCGTGATAGTCATTTTACTACAAACTTATTACAATATGGTTATGGAGTAGATGCTATTAAATTAAGTTCATTAAATCAAGTAGTATTTGATATTGGTAATAGTGAAAATGAAACTATTTTAAATTCATTTATTTATGATACTGGAATTGGATTCCATTTTAAAAATGGAGCTAAGAACTTTAATGCAATTAGTATTGGATCTGATCAATCTCATATTGGTGTTAAATTATCAGGTAACGCTACTGGTCAAATTATTAATCCGCTACTTGTATCTAGAGAAGCTAGGGTAGTAGGTTATCGTGGAATGAAGACTGATTTAGGTGTTGAACCATCAGAAAATCATTATATACTTTCATCAAGTGATTATAGTGGTAGCGTAAATTTCTTTGGTGCAATATGTTGGGGTAATTATAATGCAACTGCTTTTGATTTAAAAGGAACAGGAAAAATTAGTGTTTCATCAAGTATTATTGAAAAAGCAATAGCCCCAGGCATTAAAACGCAAGTAGGTACATTAAAAACATATGGGTTAATATTTAATCAACCAATTGATAATACCAAATATACTTTAGATAAAGGTTCAAAGAATGTAGAAATGGTTGGAAATATTTCAAATGATGGCAAGAGTGTTACTAGTAAGTTAGTTAATAATGCAGGTATTAGTTATACTAATATTGATTATAATAATACATGTAAACTTAATAACACTTTAAATTCACCAAGTTGGCAAAAAACAACACTTAATAATACTTCAGTAACACGTACTAGTGGTACAACTAAAATATGTAATTTAGGAGTATCAAGTGGAACAATGGAATATTATAGTGAATGTAATTCTAATAAGAAAGTTTCAATAAGTAATGGTTGTGCAACAATAACCTTAAATACATGTAATAAAAAACAAACTTTTGTATATCGAATTAATAATGGTTCATGGGATAGTGTAAGAAATATTGGTGAATACTTATTACTAGCTCAAGAATATAATCATTTATTATATTTAAACTCTCCAGCAGAAAATGATGCATTAAATCTTGGTTATCATGTTGCAAGATGTACTAATATAAGTACATGCCTAAAAAATATTGGTGAAGCAATAGTAAGAGAAAGAAGTAAAGATAATAATAAAACATACCTAGAAAGAATATATCGAGGTACTCTTGGTAGAGAATATGATTCTTCTGGTATGGATTATTGGTTAAATAAACTAAATACTGGTACAACAAGATTAACAACTTTCCAATTATTTATTGATGGTAATGAAGCTAAAGCAATATACGCAGCATGGGGATATTAAAAAAAGCACTTAAATAGTGCTTTTTTATTTATATACTTAATAAATTAGAAGCTATTTGAAAGTAAACTAGAAGTCCCAAAGCATCAACTATTGTTGTAATAAATGGAGAAGCCATTACTGTTGGGTCAAAACCTAATTTCTTAGTAAGTATTGGAAGTGTACAACCAATAAACTTAGCTACTACGACAATCATAAATATTGTTAAGCATATTACTCCAGCTACTTGTAACGTAACTGCAGTATTATGAAATATCATATTGTCAACTAACATAAGTTTACCAAAGTTAGCTACTGCAAGTGTTGCACCTACCATAATTGATACACGAAGTTCTTTCCAAATAACTCGACCAATGTCTTTAAAATTAACTTGATTAAGTGATAAACTACGAATAATAGTTACACTAGCTTGACTACCAGCATTACCACCAGTATCCATTAACATTGGAATATAAGCAGTTAATATTGGAAGTACTGCTAAACTAGTTTCAAAATTACTAATTATTTGTCCAGTAAATGTAGCTGATATCATCAATAGTAATAACCAAGGTATTCTTGCTTTCCATGTTTGCCATGGAGATATTTCTAAATATGGTTTATCACTAGGAGAGATAGCAGCCATCTTTTCGATATCCTCAGTAGCTTCTTCTTCCATGATATCCATGATATCATCGATGGTAATAATACCAACTAATCTGTCTTCTGAATCAACTACCGGCATAACAGTTAAGTCATATTTTTTAAATAATTTACCAACTTCCTCTTGGTCAGTAGTAGTTTTAACACATATTGTATCTTGATGAGCAACATCTAAAATATTTTCTTTAGGGTCAGCTAATAATATATCTTTTAGACTTATATGACCTAATAATTTTCTTCTTACATCAACAACATAACATACGTTAATAGTTTCATATTCATCAATTTCTTTTCTTAATGTACTAATAGCTTGTTTAACTGTTAAATTACTTTTTAATTCTGCATATTCAACAGTCATAACAGATCCAGCTGAATCTTCAGGATATCTTAATAATTTATTAATATCACTTCTTGTATCTTTATCACATTGTTTAAGTATTCTTCGAACAATACTAGCTGGCATTTCATCTAATACATCTGCAGCATCATCAGCAAACATTTCATTAATAATAAATACTGCTTCTTTATCAGTTAATTTAGATAATAATTCAGTTTCTACTGATAAAGGTAATTCTGAGAATAAATCAGCTGCCATATCTTTATTTAATAATCTAATTATTTTAGCTATTTCATCTATTTCAAGTTCTTTAATATTTTCAGCAATATCAACAACTTGCATTTCACTTAATACTTCTTTTAATTTTCTAAATTTCTTTTCTTCAACTAAACCTTTTATTTCTTCTTTCATATATACCTCCAGATAATGATACTAAATAATATAAATACGAGGGATTAGGCTCCATAATATCACTCCTTTCAGTACATAGAAAGTATAACATAGTTAATTTAAAAAATAAATATTTTTTATAATAAAAAAAGTATTCATAAAACATATTTTTATGCTATAATTGATATGATAGGGGTGGTGTGATGAAAAATAACCGCGGTCAAGCCTTAATTGAATTTGTTTTAGTATTACCGTTATTACTTTTATTAATCTTTGCCCTTATTGATTTTGGAAGAATAATTGTTTGTAAAAGTCACTTAGAAGGGGTAATGAATGAAGTAAGTAATTTATCAGAAGATGATATTGCCATTTACTTAAGAAGAGATAAAGATTATAAGATAACTTATGTAGTTACAACTGATGAATATAAAAATATAACTTTATCTACTAAATTAGATTTAATTACACCAGGACTTAAAAATGTTTTAAGTAATCCGTATGTTGTTAAAGTAGAAAGAAGTATTGTCTATGAATAAACGTGGTCAATCACTAATTACATTTGTTTTGATATTACCATTAATAGTATTATTTATTGCTTTCTTTATAGATAGTTCTCTAAGTTTATATGAAAAGAATAAATTAGATGGAATTATTACTAGTAATATGGAAGAAGCTATTAAAAATGATATTCGTGATGAAGAAAAAATTAAAAAGGCGATTAAGAAAAATGATAATATGAATATTTCTGTAAGTATTGTTGATGATAATTTACAAGTAATAGTTAAATCAAATAAAAAAAGTGTTTTTGGTAAATTATTAAAATTTTCATACTATGATTTAAATTATAATTACTGTGTTAATTACAATGATAAAAAGATAAATAAAAAGTGTGGGTGAATTTATGAAAGGAATAAAGGGAAAAGTAATAGTTGTTACTTCAGGTAAAGGTGGAGTTGGCAAGACTATATTTGCTACTAATTTAGCTGGTGTATATCATCATTTAAAGAAAAAGACTTTATTAATAGATATGGATTTATCTAGTGGTGGTGTTAATGTATTATTAAACCTAGATAATGCTAAAACTATTTATAACTTAGCTGATGATATTTTAAATAATCGTTTTAAAGAAGCTAATGACTATGTATATCATTATAGTGACTATGTTGATATATTACCATCATGTAAAGATCCAAGACAAGCTAGTAAGATTGATGTTAAATTAATTGAACAAATAATTACTGTTTATAAAAATAGTTATGATGTAGTAATTATAGATACTACTCATATACCAACATCATATACATTAACTAGTTTAGATTTAGCTGATAAAATATTATTCTTAGTTACTGATAACCCACTTGATCTTAAAAATAGTTCTAGTATGTTAACTATTCTAAAAGATATTAAAGAAGATAATATAAAAGTTATTTTAAATAATTCATATAAAACTGAAAAGAATTATTTCTCTAAATTTGATATTAAAAGTGTTATAAAACATAATATTGATTATATTTTGCCTAGTACAATGTATATAACTGATATTAATAAATATTTGATGGATGGCAAGATATTAGTATTAAATAATCATTTATCATTTAAGAATAAAAAAGATCGTGATTTATTAATAAATATAGCTAATAAGATGGTAGGTGATGTTGATGAAAAATAAAAGATTAATCGATGAATTTAATATTGAAGTTGATGATGATAAACTACCATTTACTAATGATTATGATGTATTTAGAGATAAAGATTTATTAGATGAATTAAGAAAAAAGATTATTGAAAATATTATAGATAATAAAATAGCTAATAAAGATTTATCAGAAAACTTTATTAATGATGAAATTGATCATGTATTAAATGGAAGAGATTTAACTAATTTAGAGAGAAGTCATATTTATAATATGATTGATAATGAAATAAATGGTTATGGTCCATTAAATGAACTTTTGAATGATCCTAATATTTCCGAAATAATGGTTAATGGACCTAATGAAGTTTATGTTGAAATAGATGGTAAATTATTAAAAGATGATACAGTTTCATTTATTAATGATGAACATATTCTTCGTATAATCCAAAAGATGGTTCAACCACTTGGTAAAACCATTGATACAGTTAATCCAATGGTAGATTCAAGACTTGCTGATGGATCACGTATTAATGCCATTATTCCACCATTATCAGTTAATGGTCCAATACTTACTATTCGTAAGTTTAAAAAGAATTTATCTAGTGTTGATGATTTACTTCGTAATGGTACATTAACTCGTGATATGGCAGTATTTTTAGAGTGCTGTGTAAAAGCTAAAATGAATATTATTGTTTGTGGTGGTACTGGTTCAGGTAAAACTACAATTCTAAATATTTTATCAGGTTTTATTGGTGATAATGAACGTGTTATTACCATTGAAGATGCTGCTGAACTTCGTCTTCATCAAAATCATGTTATTCCCCTTGAAACTAGGGATACTAATTATGATGCCAAAGGTGAAATAACAATGCGTGACTTAGTACGAAATTCATTACGTATGAGGCCAGATAGAATAATCGTTGGAGAAGTTCGTGGTGCTGAAGCTTTTGATATGTTACAAGCTATGAATACCGGTCATGAAGGAAGTCTTACAACACTACATGCAAATGGTGCAATAGATGCTTTGAATCGTCTTGAAACAATGGTGTTAATGGGTAATATGGAAATACCAGTATTAGCTATTCGTGATTATATTAAAAATGCAATTGATATTGTTGTTAATGTTGAAAGGCTTAGTGATGGTAGAAGAAAAATAACTTCGATTAATGAAATAACTGGTATTGATGAAAATAGAGAAATTACGATTAAAGAAATATTCTCATTTAATCAAACAGGTTTAACTTTAAGTAATGAAGTTATTGGTGAATTTAAATTACATAATTATAAACCAATGGTTTATGAAAAAATAAAGAATAAAGGTTATGATGAATTAGATAGTATATTTAAAAATATAAATTCTAATGAAAATAATAAGAAGAATAAAAATAATAATAAAAAAGTAAATTATTACAAGAATAAAAAGTAAAGGAGTGATACTATGTCGTTATATGATTCTATTAAATTAGTAGTTAATATTATCTTAGTAATGATAATAATAGTTTTTGTTATTTGGTTTTTAAAACAAATAAGAATTAGTAAACTAAATAAAAGAATTAATTCATATACTATAACTAGTGATGATAATCGACATAGTTTAGCCGATATAATATATAACTTTGCTGTTAATACTAGAATAAAATTAAGTAAAGAATTATCTAAAAGTTCATATTTAAAAAAATATTCATTAAAATATGAAAAATATATTGATAAAAAGAAACCAGGTATGCATGATCCAATGGATTATGTTGCTACTAAATTTATCTTTGCTATTATTGGTATATTAATATTAATAGTTAGTGCTGTATTACAAAATCAAGCTATTACTTTTGGTAAAATAATTATTGCTTTTACCTTAGGTTTCTTTGCTTATGATATTATGTTACTTTCTCGTGGTAAGATAGTAGAACATCAAATGAAAAATGATTTATTAAAAGCAATTACGATTATGAATAATTCATTTAAATCAGGTAGAAGTATCGTTCAAACTATTAAAATAGTTAGTGATGAAATTGATGGACCACTTAAAGATGAATTTAAGAAAATGTATGAAGATTTATCATATGGACTAGAAATAGAAGCTGTTTTTCAAAGATTTAATTCACGAGTTAATTTAAAAGAGGTTAAATATATTACAACATCACTTACTATTCTTAATAAGACTGGTGGTAATATTGTAGATGTCTTTTCATCAATTGAAAAAACAGTATTTACTAATAAGAAATTAGATGATGAATTACATAATTTATCTGCTTCTAGTAAAGCTCTTTATCGTATATTAATATTTATCCCAATTATCTTTACATTTATAATATATATTCTAGATAGTACTTATTTTATGCCACTATTTACTAATGCATTAGGTATTGGTATTATTGTGTTAATTATAGTTATCTATATAATTTATATTATATTAGTAAAACGAATTATTAAGGTAAAGGAGTTGTAATATGAAGTTTAATGAAATAACTAAAAATATTTATACTAACTATTCCTTAAATGATATTCGTAATCGAATGAAATTATTAGGTAAAGAAGATGAAAAAGATGTTTTAAAGTTTCTTAATATACGTCTATTAACTAGTATTATTATCTTTTTTGTGATATTATATTTTGTGGATTGGGGATATATATTAAGTCCAATAATTGTAGTTTTATATTATGTCTTTTTACCTAATTTAGTAATAGATAGTAAGATAAAGAAAAGAAAAGCAAAACTTGAAAGTGAAGCAATGTATTTCTTTGAGATACTTTCTTTATCACTTGAATCAGGTAATAATTTATATAATGCCATTAATGTTACTAGTGAAAATATTGATTCAGAATTATCTAATGAATTTAAGAAAATGATGATTGATATTACATATAGTAAAAGTTTTGATGAAGCAATTAATGATATGAAAGATCGTATACCTAGTGATACTATTAATAATATATTACTTAATATTCGTGAATCTAATATGTTTGGTAATAGTATAATAGGTACACTTAATAATCAATTAGATTATTTAAGAGAAACAAAAATAATGGAAACTAAAGCCTATATATCGAAAATTCCTATTAAAATTAGTGTAATATCAGTAGTATTTTTTATACCACTTTTGTTATTACTAATATTAGGACCAGTAATAATTAATTATTTAGGGTAGGAGAGTTTATGAGTGGACATAGTAAATGGGCAACAATTCATCGTAAAAAAGGATTAATTGATGCTG
>JAEEGL016354409.1_pt1 | contig 10698 bp, 10 predicted proteins | sample 9134231 | NCBI WGS metagenome assembly JAEEGL01 (sample SAMN16246548, study PRJNA631951) | gut metagenome | biome: gut microbiome; feature: rumen; material: fiber-attached | host: Bos | place: Iran: Karaj | collected 2018-10 | reverse complement strand
GGGTGGAGATTTAAAATGGCAATTTAATAATTCAGTTGATGATGCAAAATATGCAGTAGATACAGAATTAAAGAAGGCTATTGTAAATTATAAGAGTAAGCTAGTTAGTGTATTAGGAATTGAAAATGCAAATAATCCTTCAGCACCTATTGATAATCCTACAGAGGATCCTAAATCATATGAGGACGTAATTGCATTAATTAATGCACTTCCTAATCCAGATGATGTTACATTAGCAAATAAGAATGCTATAAATAATGCGAATAATGAATATTTAAAGCTTTCCTCTAATGATAGAGCTAATGTTACTAATTACAATAAACTATCAGGCTGTCTTGCTAAAATAGCTGAATTAGAAAATTCAGGCTCTAATCAAGAGGTATCAAGCAAGGGCATGGTTTATTTTGATAATCAAAAAATGAATGAGGAAGGTAGTATTATAGTAGGATCTAGTATTAGTTCATATAAGACATCAGGCTCAGTTGAATATAATAATAAGACATATTCAACTGCCGCTAAGATTAATACAGGACCATATATTACTATTAAGTCAGCAAGTGATGCAACATTAAAGATTTATGCTTATGGTGCTAAATCAGGAGCTAAATTAAATGTTGGAAGTGAAGTAGTAGCATTAACTACTGATGTAGCCTCATATGAGGTATCAATTAAAGCTAATACAGAATATATGATTAATAAAAATAGTGGTGAAAGCTATATTTATCTAATCGTAGTTGAATAGTAGGAAGCTCTCCTTAGGGAGGGCTTTTGCTTTGCAACTTTCTTGCAACTTTTTAGTAAAAAACTGCAACTTTTTTGATAAAAACTGCAACTTTTTGCGATTTTTCTGCGATTTTTTGTTTCAAAACTGCAACTTTCTTACAACTTTTTGTAAAAAGTATGAAATTTGAAGTATTTATAATTATAAAATAAATCTTCAAATATTATGAATGGATTAGAAGAAAAATTATTTAACAGGATTGTTTAAAAATAATATATGTAATCAAATATATTTATTTAAAATATGTTAAAATAATATTATTAAGAATGCTAATATTTTTTGAATAATATAGTATCAATTAACGCTTTGCAGGTTGAGTTTGGATTAGGATTTAATAGATGCTCTAATTTAGTATCGAAATTAGAGGATTTGGGTATAGTAAGCAAAAGAAATGGATCTAAGCCAAGAGATATATTAATTAAGGATATGAATGAGGTTCGTAAACAGTATAATAAATCCTATAAAACTATATAAAACTTCTAATTTATGATATATTATTTATGATATTATAGATTAGGAGTTTTTATCATGAAATATTATTCATCAAAAACAGTAACTCAAATGCTTGGAGTTACAGCCCAAACATTAAGAAATTGGGATAAGGAAGGAAAGCTTAAGCCATCCTATGTAAAATCAAATGGATATAGATATTATTCAGAGGATTCTATTCTTTCTTATACACAAGAAAGAAAAACAAAAAAGAATCTAAATGTTTTAGGTTATGCAAGAGTATCATCGAAAAAACAATCTGATGATTTAGAAAGACAAGTAAATAATTTGAAAACATATTTAGATTCGAAATATAGTGAATACGAAATAATAACAGATATAGGGTCAGGTATTAATTATACAAAGCCAGGTTTAAAAAAACTAATAGAGAAAATAAATAGAAAGGAAGTAGATTTGATAGTTGTTTTATATAAGGATAGACTACTTCGCTTTGGATTTGAGCTTGTTGAATATTTCGCAGAGCTAAATAATGTTAAAATTGAGGTTTTAGATAAAATAGATAAAAATCAAGACCAAGAATTGGTTGAAGACTTAGTTCAAATAGTAACTGTTTTTTCATGTAAGATTCAAGGTAAAAGAAAATCAAAGACAAAAGAGATAATCGATGAATTTTCTCAAAAAATAGAAAAAACATATGAAAATGATATAGAAAACGACTAGTTTTGCTAAAACTATAAAACTCTCTAAATAGCTTTAATAAAATCTCTTTTTATGGTATAATATAACCATAAAAGGAGGTATTTTATGTATACATATAAGGTTATGATTCATCCTAATAATAAGCAAGAAACAAAGATAAGACGTACATTAAATAAATGTATAGAATGTAATAATATTGTATATGATTACATTGATTCATTTAGTAAGAATAATAAGAAAATACCTTCGTGTAGCGATGTAAGAAAATGGTTTACAGTGCAAAAAGGCATTTTAGATAATGAAGCTATTAATAAAAGAAAAAATATGACTAAAAAAGAAATGTTATCTAATCATTTAGATACATTATTTTATGATGTTTCAAATGATGCTTTGAAGCAAGAAATAAAGGATACATATAACTCATTTATTAGATGTTTCAAAAAATTAGCAAAATATCCAGTAAAGAAAAGATATGATTCATATAAGAAATCATTTTATGTTGATCCATATAAAATAGAATTTAGTGATAAAAAGGTAAGATTAGAAAAGATAGCAAATAATCAGAAGGAAAATAGACTTGTATTAAATTGGGTTAATATTGCAGAGAAAAATAGAATTCCATTAAATGCAAAATATTATAATCCAAGAGTAATATTAGAAGGAAATAGATTTTATATTGTAGTATCAGTAGATGATGAATATAGTCCTAAGAAGAAGATAGAAGCTACTGATAATGTAATAGGAATAGATATGAATATAAAAGCAATAGTTACATCAGATAAGGATTTTTATGTTAGCGCATCATCAAAAGAAAGCTATAGAAAAGCATTAAAGAAAGAAAAGAGAGCACAAAGAAAATTATCAAAGCGTTATATTGAAGCAAAAAAACTAAAAAAGTCACTTAAAGAATCTAAAAATTATCAAAAGATAAAAAGAATTAAAAATAAATATACTAGAAGAATAAATAATATAAAGGATGCACATATTGACTATGTTATTACTTCTTTAATTAAAAAGAAGCCTAAGGAAATTGTCGTTGAAGATCTAAATGTTAAAGAAATGATAGAATCAAAGGATAACAAATATTTGTCTAAAGGGATTTATAAAAATCCATTTAGGAAATTTTTAAATGAATTAGAAAATAGATTGAAAAATTATGGAATAAAATTAACTAAAATAGATAGATACTATCCTTCTAGTAAAACATGTAATAAATGTAATTATAAAAAAGATGATTTAAAATTAAGTGATAGAATTTTCATATGTCCAAATTGCAAAATAATAATAGATAGAGATTATAACGCAGCATTAAATATAAAAAAATATGCCCTAGAGCACTAGGACATATATAAAATTAGCAAAATACGTGTACGTTCGCACGAAATTAACGTCTCAGGAGAGTTAATACCAACTAAGGATGAAAATCTTTAGGGCTCAATGAATGAGAAATCAAACAAATTCGCTATATTAGTTTTACTATTATAGAGTTTTATAGGTTTTGAAGAACGGCTTAAGAAACGCAAGAGTTGTCGCAAGAAGAATGATATTTTTAATGAAAGCCATTAATGATGAAAAAGAAAAATATGAAAATCTTTTAAATGATGAAGAAAGAGAATGGACAAATTTTATTAAATAATAACTAAAATATATTTAATGGATATTTAATAATTTATATATAAATATTTGGATGTGATTTTGTTATAAAATTACATCCTTTTTTCTTATTATTTTATAAATAAAATTTATGAAAGCGGTACGCAAAAAAACTATGAAAATTTATGTAAAACATTTTCATAAAAAAGGTGATTATTCTTGTCTTGAAATAAAAAAATGAGTCTATATAATATAGGTGTAAAATTTAAAAAGAAGTGTTGAGGGGGATATTAGAATGATAGATAATTACTACAATAGCATGATTGAAAATTTATTACCTAGATTAAGAAATATGGTATCTGTTAATGAACCAGGAACAATGGATCAATATAAGACTATGAATCTAAAGGATTGGAATAGATTTAAAGAAATTGTAGATTCTGTTAAAGAGTATTCACCATTAGATGGTAAGCGTAATTTAATTATGAATTATTACAATGATACAATCTATCCTTTATTAGATAGTGGAAAGGTAATGAAGCAAGGCTTCCATAAGCTACAAGCAATCAGAGTAGATGATTTTGATTTCAGACAGATGCTTGATAAGTTAGAAACACTAATGACATCACAAAAGTAAGAGCTTAGGCTCTTTTTTTTGTTTCTAAATAATTATATAATTGAATAAAGATATTGGAGGGAAAATTATGAAAAAAATAGAAACAAAAAATGCGCCAAAGGCTATAGGACCTTATTCACAGGCAATAAAGGTAAATAATATGGTATTTGTATCAGGTCAAATTCCTATTGACCCATTAACAGGAGATATTGTTAAAGGAGATATTTTAGAGCAAGCAAATCAAAGCTTTAAAAATATAGGAGAAATATTAAAGGAAGCAGGCTTAGATTTTAAGAATGTAGTTAAAACTACAGTATTTCTTAATGATTTAAATGATTTTAGTATTGTTAATGAAATATATTCTAAATATTTTATTTCTAATCCAGCTAGAAGCTGTGTTGAGGTAAGTAAATTACCTAAGGGTGCTTTAATTGAAACTGAGGTAATTGCAATTAATGAATAATTTAATTAGAAGAGCTGAAAATAAGGATATTTTGGATATCATGAGATTGCTAGAGGAGGTTGATTTAGTTCACCATCTAGTTAGACCTGATATTTTTAAAATTGGAACTAAATATAATAAATATGATTTATCATTATTAATTAGTGATAATTCAAGACCCATTTTTGTATATGATGATAATGGTGTAAAGGGCTATGCCTTTACAATTTTTAAGCGTCATATAAATGATCCTATATTAACTGATATTAAAACATTATATATAGATGATTTATGTGTTGATAGTAATTATAGGAAAAATCATATTGGTGAGGCATTATATAAATATGTATTAGATTATGCTAAAAGGAATAATTGCTACAACGTTACATTAAATGTTTGGTATGATAATAAGGATGCTTTAGCATTTTATGAGAGGATGGGCTTAAGCCCTCTTAAAATTACAATGGAAAAGAAATTAAAATAATTTTTATTCTATGGTATAATAAACAAAATATCCTAAATGGGGTGGTTTCATGAACGATATTATAACTAAATGCATTGATAATTATTATACTAATTATAAAAACAAAAAAATAGGATGGGCTAAATATGATTCTGTTTTTGATTGTGTTAGAAAGGAATTAGATATTGATATAGCTTTAGTATTAATGGTTTATAAGGATAAATCATTAGTTGAGGTTACATATATCAATTCTAATGTTGAATTAAATAATATTTTAAATCAAAAAAGAGCATTAAAGGAATTAATATATGAGGCTGAAAGCCGCTATTTAAATTCAATTGATAATGTAAGCTCATCAATGCCTAATGATTTGTTTAATAAATTTTCTAGCCTTTATATTGGTAAATTTTCATCATGCCTTCACCATGGAATATTCCGTTCAACTGGTGAATTCGACGCAATGATAATTTTAGTTGACAGTAAGAATTTTGATAGAAAATGGACTCCTGATGAAAAGGAGGTTATTAAGGCATTAGGTAATTTAGTTGAATATGATGTATTAATTAAAAAAATGGATTATATTCAAAATGAAAAGAATTCAGCTATCGATTTTGAATTTAAAAGAAAGCTAGATGTTATATCTGCCCTAACAAATGAATTTTCATCAATATATTTAATTGATTATGATTATGGATATATGTCAATTTACCAGGAGGCTAAAAGGCATCTAGTATCCTTTTTAGGTAAGGAAAGCGAATATTCTAAGGCTATCAATCAATTCTTTAAAAGAAATAATGTAGTCAATGCTGTTAAGCAAACAATGGCATTAAAGCTTCAAACTGTTAGACAAAAGCTTGAGAGGAATGATTGCTATACTGTTAATCTAAGAGTTATTAAGGATAATAACGTAGCTATTATTATTTTTAATTTTTCATTAGCATATGATGGAAATAAGAAAAGCATTATATTATCTATAAGAGAAGAAAGTGAAGAAATCACTAGTGAGCTTTTAAGAAATAATGAGCTAGAGGAAATGATTAATTATTCTAGAAGCCATGATCCTATTACAGGCCTATATAATAGATATGAATTTATGAAGGTTGTATCCTTAAGGCTAAAGGAGGATAAGCATTTTTATTTAATTGCCTTCGATGTTGATAGATTCTCTGTTTATAATAATTATTATGGAGTTCAAAAGGGCGATGAGCTTTTAAAGCATATAGCCTCATTATTAATAGAATTAAGTGATGATTATGATATTAAATATTCTAAAATATCTAATGATAATTTCTTAATTTTATTAGCAGGAGATAAGAATTCATTAGATGAGCTTGTAAGGACAATAAAAAATAGAGTATTAGATTATGATTATAGATTTACAATTAATATTTCTGTTGGTGTATTTGAAATAGATAATAAGGAAATTCCTATTATGTATATGATTGATAATGCAATGGATGCTAAAAAGACTATTAAATATAGATTAGATAAGGATTATGCATTATTTGAGGATTCTATGATTACATCTAAAGAGGATGAGCAGGATGTAATTAATAATATGGATAAGGGAATTGAGGATAGAGAGTTTTCTATTTATCTTCAGCCAAAGGTTGATATTACAACCGGTAAGGTAATTGGAGCTGAGGCTTTAGTTAGATGGATTAAGGAAGATAGAATAGTTCCTCCATTTAAATTTATTCCTGTTTTTGAAAAAAATGGATTTATTATTAAAATGGATAAATATGTATGGGAGGAAACATTAAAATATTTAAAATGGAGAAAGGATAATAATTTAAGATTATTCCCTATTTCTGTAAATGTATCTAGAGCTTTTTTAGTTTATCCAACATTTAAGGATGATGTAATTGGATTAACTAAAAAATATGGAATAGAACCTAAATATTTAGAACTAGAGCTAACTGAAACTATTTTTGTAAGTGATATTAATCGAATAAAGAAGACATTTGATGAGCTTAGAGGTTATGGCTTTAAGATTTTAATGGATGATTTTGGCTCTGGCTATTCATCATTAAATGTCTTAAAGGATGTTGAATTTGATATATTAAAAATAGATATGAAATTCTTCTCATCTGATGATGAAAGAAGCCAAAAGATTATTGAAACAGTTATTGGCTTAGCAAAGAAGCTTGAAATACCTGCGATAGCTGAGGGTGTTGAAACTAAAAAATATGTTGATTTATTAAAGAATTATGGATGTAAATATGTACAAGGATATTTTTATTCAAAGCCTTTACCTGTTGAGGAATTTAATAAATATTTAGAATTAAATGATAATGGAGATTAGTCTCCATTATTTTATTTTATATCATTATATGATATAATACTTTTAGCTTAAAAAAGGAGATTATTATGGAATATAAGAAGATTTTATTAATAGCTTATATATGCTACCTAGCATTTATGAGTCTAGTTGCATTTTTCTTATTTTTAAAGGATAAGAAAATGGCAACTAAAAATTCGGGACCAAACAGAATTAAGGAAAAGACATTGCTTGCCTCATGTGCGTTTGGTGGAGCTATTGGAGGATTCGTAGGAAGAATCCTAGCTCATCATAAGACAAATAAATTATATTTTTCTTTTACAATTTATTTATCAATTTTATTACAGCTTGGAGTTTTAGGCTTCATGATCTATATGGTATTTTAAGGGGTGAATTATATGGCTAAGACAGATTTAGAAAAATCACATTCAAAGGCTTCAAATTTTAAATTAACTTTAATTTGTGCCTTACTTGCTATAAGTGTATCCCTTGTATGGGTAGGTCTTATTTTAATTGATAAGAATAAGCCACTTGGCATTTCAATTTCAGCTGCGTCAGCAGTAGTTGCTTTATTATCATTTTTCATGGTCGGCAGATTTACTAGATAGTGAATTTGCAAAAAATGAACGAATATGATAAAATGGTTTCGTTTTTGGAGGAGTTTAAGAAATGGTTAAATTTGAAAATTTTTCAAAGTCTTATGTTAAGGGAATAAAGGCTGTTGATAATTTAAACCTTGAAATTGAGGATGGAGATTTATTTGCATTCGTTGGATTGAATGGTGCAGGTAAGTCTACAACAATTAAGGCTTTGATGGGTATTTTACCCTTCGAGGAGGGAAAAATATTAATTGATGGAAAGAGTATAAGTGAGGATCCAGTTGGTATTAAGAGGAAGATGGCCTATGTACCAGATAATCCTGAGGTTTATTCTTTTATGAAGGGTATAGATTATATTAAATTTATGCTTTCTATATATGGTGTTGCCTATAATGAAAAAGAAATTGAGGATTTAGCTAAGGAATTAGGTATTTATAATGCGCTTGGTGATTTAGTATCTTCATATTCTCATGGTATGAAGCAAAAGATTGTTTTGCTTGCCGCATTTGCTCATCATCCTAAATATTTAATATTAGATGAGCCATTTGTAGGATTAGATCCTAAGGCTACTCATATTTTAAAGGAAAAAATGAAATCATATGTTAGTGAAGGAAATACTATATTTTTCTCTACTCACGTATTAGAGGTTGCAGAAAAGCTATGTAATAAGGTTGCTATCATTAAGCAGGGTAAGCTTGTAGCTTCTGGCAATATGGAAGAAATTACTAAGGATCAATCATTAGAGGATGTATTCTTAGAAATTTTTGAGGAAAAAGAGGCTAAGGTAGATGAATAATTTTATTACATTAACTAAGGTTTTCTTTTTAGCTGGGTTTAATGTAAATAGAAAAAAGAAGAATCAGTCTAGTGCATTTAAAATGTTTGGCCTTACGCTAGCATTATTTGTATTAGCATCTGTATTTATTTCATTTATGCTATTCAAGCAGGCTAAGGAAAATAATATGCCATCTGTATATGTACTAAGTATTATTGTGTTTATTGCTGCAATGCTTAATTTTGTTATGCTTATGTATCAGATGCAATCAATAATATTTAATGCAAAGGATTTTGAATTTTTAGAAAGCTTACCGGTAACTAAAACACAAATAGTTGGAGCTAAGCTAACTGCAACATATCTAGTTAATTTATTTGAGGATGTTTCTCTTATAGTACCTTCAGTTATTTTCTATTTTGTTAATGGCGGAGATATATTACCTGGTGTAATTACTATTGGTGCTGCATTCTTTATTTCATTTATTCCTATTTTAATTGCTTCACTAATTGCAGTTATTTCTGCGTTAGTTTCTGCAAGAAGCAAGCATTCTAATATTATTAATATTATTGTAAGCTTATTATTCTTTGGTGTATTCTTTGGAGGATATTTATATTTTGTATATGCCGGATTAGATAAAATGATGGGTATTATCGATAATCTATTCTTCCTAAAATGGTTAAATAATAGCTTATTAGGTGTTGATTATATTGGATTCTTATATTTTGCATTATTCAATTTGGGTATTGCTATAATATTTGTAATATTTATTGCTTTATTATATTCACCTGTAAATAGCTGGCTTAAAAATAGCGGAGTACATGTTGATTATGATAAGGTTAAAAAGAATAATAAAACTGATTTAAATATTAATAAGGTTTTATTAAAGAAGGAGTGGGAGCTTGTTTATAGAAGACCTACATTTCTAATCAATTCTATATTAGGAACCTTATTCTTTATGATTACAGGCCTAATATTCTTGTTTATTCCTAACTTCTTTGTACATGGAGAGGTTCCTGAGGGTACACAGGATACAATAGCTATAGTATTTGTATTTATTATTCCTTGTATGGGTATTATGATGAATTCAATTGCATCTTGTACTGGTTCAACTGTTTCATTTGAAGGAAGAAATGGCTATGAATTATTATTAACATATCCAATTAGATTAAAGGATGTATTAATAAATAAGCTAAAGATAGGTATTATCTTAGAGTCTTCATTAAATCTTATTGTTTCAACTGTTATTTTAGTTGGAATGCTAATTAAGGGATTCTATGAGCCTTATATGATTATTGCTTTATATTTATATCCACAGCTTGCAGGATTTACTCATGCGGTTGTTTCGTTATTAACTGGTATTAAATGGGCTAAGCTTGATTTTGATAATGATTCTCAGGTATTTAAAAATTCTGCAGCAGCAAATATGCCAATGCTATTTGTATTCTTACCAAGCCTATTAGTGGTTGCATTGCATGTAACTCTTTGTGTTATAGGCTTAGATATGCCTGTTATGAGCTATGTAGGTTTAGGTAGTGTTATTTTAATATATGCAATTGCAATTTTCGTATCCTTATATATATTTAATAAGAAGGGCGAAAAGATGTTCTTGGCTTTATCTAGTAAATAAAAAATTAAACCAGCCGTTTTATTTTAAATAATAAATATGGTTGGTTTTTTATTTTCTCCTAAAAAAACGAAAAAAATTAGTAAAAAAAGATAAAATAGTTGTTGACAAGTTTTTTAAATAATGTATAATAAAGAAGCGCGCTATGAAACGCGCAGATTAAATCTTTGAAAACTATATATGACGAACAGAATTACAAACAAGCAATTCTTTTAAAAGAATGAGCAAAAGAGAAAAAACGAAAACAAAAATAAATTTTTTTGGAGAGTTTGATCCTGGCTCAGGATTAACGCTGGCGGCGTGCCTAATACATGCAAGTCGAATGGTAGCAATACCATGGCGAACGGGTGAGTAACACGTAGGTAACCTGTCTTT
>JAEEGL015743495.1_pt1 | contig 10698 bp, 11 predicted proteins | sample 9134231 | NCBI WGS metagenome assembly JAEEGL01 (sample SAMN16246548, study PRJNA631951) | gut metagenome | biome: gut microbiome; feature: rumen; material: fiber-attached | host: Bos | place: Iran: Karaj | collected 2018-10 | reverse complement strand
GAAGTTAGTCTTTTAGCGCAGTAATAGAGAGTAATGGACGGTGGAAGCATTACACAAGCGGAAAAGAAAGTGGGCCTTTGAGGGCGTGGTGAAATTAAGTAGCTTTAGCCGGGTGCTCCCGTTATAGAGCTAGAATGTGATAGCATTCGATTGAGGTGGGTATATTATATACCAATTAAGGTGGTACCGCAGGTGGATTTACAAGCACTTGTCCTTTAAATAGGATGAGTGCTTTTTTTGTTTTTCTAAGGAGGTATTGAAAAATGATAAATTTAAAAGAATTAAAAGATTATAAGGATTATGATATTGTACCGATTAAATATGAAATGTATTCGGATTTTACAACTCCTTTAAATGTGTTAAGAAATATTAAATTAGAACATGATAAATTCTATTTACTTGAATCTGTTGAACAAAATAGAAGTGGACGTTATTCATATTTAGGATATGATCCTATTCATACAATTTCATGTAAAGATAACATCGTTAATTTAGATGGAAAAACTTTTAAATCAGATAAACCTTTTGATGAAATTAAAAAATTATTAGATTCATATAAAGCTCCAAAAATTGAAAATATGCCTCCTTTTTGCGGTGGTTTAATTGGTTATGCAGCTTATGATTCATATAAATATTTTGAAACAAAGGCTGAAATTAAAGCTAAAGATATTGCTAAATTTAATGATTATGAATTTTTATTGTTTGATAAGGTTATCTGTTTTGATTCTTTTAATCAAAAAATATATATCATTGTAAATATTAAAACTAATGATTTAGAAAATAATTATAATATTGCTTTAAAAGAAATTGAAAAAATAAAAAATCTAATTAAAAGGACACCAAATTTAACTGATGAAGTGAATGAAATTATAAAAAATCCTGAATCTTTAGATTCTTATGATGAATATGCTAAAAAAGTAAATATAGTAAAAAAGCATATTTATGATGGTGATATTTTCCAATGTGTTTTTTCAAGAAGATTTGAAGGAAAGATGAAAGGAACACTTTTCAATGCATATCGAGCTTTAAGAACAATTAATCCATCTCCGTATATGTATTATTATAAAAATAATGAGCTTGAAATAGCTGGATGTTCTCCTGAAACTTTAGTTTCAAAGGTTGGAAAAGAAATAACAACATTTCCAATTGCTGGAACTAGAAAAAGAGGAAAAACTTTAGAAGAAGATTTAAAATTAGAACTTGATTTAAGATATGATGAGAAAGAATTAGCTGAGCATAATATGTTAGTTGATTTAGGAAGAAATGATATCGGTAGAGTTTCTAAATTTGGAACAGTTAAGGTTGTTGAATATCAAAATATCTTAAGGTATTCTCATGTAATGCATATAGCATCAACTGTAAAAGGTGAAGTATTAGATAATTTAAAAAGTATAGATGTCTTAAATTCTATTTTACCAGCAGGAACATTATCAGGTGCTCCTAAAAAAAGAGCAATTGAAATAATTGATTCCTTAGAAAAAACAAAAAGAGGAATATATGGTGGTGGCTTAGGCTATATCGATTTTACTGATAATATGAATATGTGCATTGTTATAAGAACAATCATTAAAAAGGGTGATGATGTATTCTTACAAGCAGGTGGTGGAATCGTAATGGATTCTGATATAGAAAGTGAATTTTTAGAAACTGAAAATAAAGCTATGGCTACATTTAAGGCAATGGAGGAAATCTAAGTATGATTTTATTAATTGATAATTATGATTCATTTTCTTATAACCTATATCAATATATAGGAACAATTAATAAAGATATTAAAGTTATTAAAAATGATGAATTAACTGTAGAAGAAATAAAAAAATTAAATCCAAGCCATATTGTTATATCACCTGGTCCTGGAAGACCTAAGGATGCTGGAATTATTGAAGAACTAATTAAAAAAATAAATGATATTCCAATCCTAGGTGTATGTTTAGGTCATCAAGCAATTTGTGAAGTGTTTGGCTTTGAAATTACAAATGCTAAAAAAATATATCATGGAAAAAAAGGAAAAATTATTTTAAATAATGAAATAGATATATTTAAAGGAATAAATAAAGAAATATTTGTTGCAAGATATCATTCACTTGTTGCGAAAGGAAATTCTAGTGAATTAGAAATTATTGCTAAATCAGTTGATGATGAAATAATGGCTGTTAAGCATAAAAAATATCCAATTTATGGACTTCAATTCCATCCTGAATCAATTCTTACTCAAGATGGAATGAAGATGTTAAAAAATTTTTTTGAAAGTATAGGTTTATAAGGAGAGATTAAAAATGAAAGATTTATTATTAAAATTAACAGAAGGAAAAGATTTAACTCAAGAAGAAGCATTTAATGCTATATTAACAATTATGAAAAATGAAGCTGACCCAGCAATGACAGGTGCATTCTTAACAGCTTTATCAATTAAAGGTGAAACACCAGATGAAATAGTTGGAGCATCTCGCGCTATGATGGAGGTTGCTGAAATTATTGACCCAGGCTATGATGTTTTAGATATAGTTGGTACAGGAGGAGATAGATCATTTTCATTTAATATTTCATCAGTTTCTGCATTAGTTATTGCATCTTGTGGTGTAAAGGTTGCAAAGCACGGAAATAGATCAGTATCAAGTAAATGTGGTTCAGGTGATTTATTTGAAGCCTTAGGCGTTAAATTTGATTTTGCTTCAAAACATGCTAAAGAGGTTTTAGATAAGGCAGGAATAGTTTTCTTATTTGCACCTGTATATCATCAAGCAATGCGTTTTGTAGGTCCTATTAGAAGAAGCTTAGGAATAAAAACTATTTACAATATTATGGGACCACTTATCAATCCTATGAATGCTAAATATATGGTTTTAGGTGTTTATAAAAAAGAATTAGTAAGACCTGTTGCGGAAGTGTTAAAGAAGAAAGGCTTAAAAGCCGCAATGGTTGTATATGGCATTGATGGTGTTGATGAAATATCTGTTGCTGATAAGACATATGTTTGTGAATTTGAAGAAGGAAAGGATATTAAAGAATATTATTTAGATCCTAAGGATTATGGATTTAATTATTCAAAACATGAAGATTTAATTGGTGGCACCCCAGATGTTAATAAAGAAATTGCTTTAGATGTTTTAAATGGTAAAAAGGGCGCTAAAAGAGATGTAGTTGTCTTAAATTCTGCTTGTGCATTACATGTTTATAAAGGTATTTCAATTGAAGATGCAATAAAAGAAGTTAATTATGCAATTGATTCTAAAAAAGCATTAGAAACATTGAATAAATTTATTGAGGTTACAAATGATATTAGATGAAATTGTATCTAAAAGGAAGATCTATTATGAATCTAAAGAAAAAGAAATTCCAATGGAGAAGCTTTTAGAAAAAATAGGAAATGTTAATAAGGAATATAAGCTTTATGATTTATGTAATAAAAAAGATTTTATTTTCTTTACAGAATGTAAAAAAGCCAGTCCATCAAAAGGATTAATTAGTAATGATTATCCTTATTTAGATATTGCTAAATCATATGAAAAAGCTGGTACTGATGTTATAAGCTGTTTAACAGAACCTGATTATTTTTTAGGAAGTGATGAGCATTTTGTTAAAATTAGAAAGAATGTTAAAGCATTGATGTTAAGAAAAGATTTTATATTTTCTAAATATCAAATATATGAATCTAAATTATTAGGTGCTGATGTAATCTTATTAATTTGTGCAATTTTAACTGATTTTGAATTAAAAGAATTATTAGATTTATGCCATGAATTAGGAATGTGTGCTTTAGTTGAGACTCATGATGAAGAAGAAATAAAAAGAGCTATTAATGTTGGTGCAAAGGTAATTGGTGTAAATAATCGAAATTTAAAGGATTTTAAGGTTGATTTTTTAAATGCTTTAAATTTAAGAAAAAAATATCCTGATATTTATATGATTTCTGAATCAGGAGTAAAAAGTGCAAAAGATATTAAAATATTGCATGATGCAGGATTAAATGGAGCTTTAATAGGAGAAGCTTTAATGAAAAGTGAAAATCCTTATTTAGAATTATTAAAATATAGGAAAGCAGCAATTGCTCCTAAAATTAAATTTTGTGGAATAAGAAGAAAAGAAGATATATTTTATGTTAATTATTTAAAGCCTGATTTTATTGGATTTGTTTTTGCTGAAAAATCAAAAAGAAGATTAACTTTAAATCAAGCAGAAAGATTAAAAAAAGGTTTAAGTGAAGATATTATTACAATTGGTGTTTTTAAAAATCAACCAATTGAATTAATTGTTGAGGCTGCAAAAAGAGGAATAATAGATATTATTCAGCTTCATGGTGATGAAGATGATGAATATATTAAAAAAATAAAAGAGCAAATTGATAATGAAATAATTTCAGTATATAGAACATCTAAATATGCTGAATATGTAATGTATGATTCAAAAGAACCTGGAAAAGGTATTCGTACAACTTATTACAATAGATGCAAGAAAAAGCCTGTTTTCTTAGCAGGAGGAATCAATATAGATAATATTGATGATATCATTTTATTAAATCCTTATGCCATTGATATTTCAACAGGAATAGAAACAGATGGATTTAAAGATTATGAAAAAATGGAACAAATTATAAAGAAGGTAAGAAATTATGAATAATACTAAATTTGGAGATTTTGGTGGGCAATATATACCAGAAACATTAATGAATGCGGTAATTGAATTAGATAATGCTTATAATAAATATAAAAATGATCCTGAATTCATTAAAGATTTAGATAAATTAATGAAAGAATATGCTAATAGACCTTCAATGCTTTATTATGCAGAAAAACTAACAAAAAGATTAGGTGGGGCTAAAATATATTTAAAAAGAGAAGATTTAAACCATACAGGAAGCCATAAAATTAATAATGTTTTAGGACAATTATTATTAGCTAAAAGAATGGGTAAAAAAAGAGTAATTGCTGAAACAGGTGCAGGACAGCATGGTGTTGCAACAGCAACAGGGGCAGCCTTATTAGGCCTTGAATGTGAAATATTTATGGGTGAAGAAGATACTAAACGTCAAGCCTTAAATGTTTTTAGAATGGAATTATTAGGAGCTAAAGTTCATAAGGTTACATCAGGAACAAAGGTTTTAAAGGATGCTGTAAATGAAGCAATGAAGGAATGGAGCAAAAGAATGGATGATACATTGTATGTATTAGGCTCAGTTATGGGACCACATCCTTTCCCAACTATGGTTAGAGATTTCCAATCTGTTATTTCTAAAGAAATAAAAACTCAAATATTAGAGCGTGAAAAAAGATTACCTGATATGGTTATTGCCTGCGTTGGAGGAGGCTCTAACGCAATGGGAGCATTCTATAATTTTATAGATGATAAAAATGTAGAGCTTGTTGGTTGTGAAGCAGCAGGAAAAGGTATTAATACAGATAAGCATGCTGCAACAATTGCTAAAGGTAAAATGGGAATTTTCCATGGTATGAAATCTTTATTTTGTCAAAATGAATATGGTCAAATTGATGAAGTCTATTCAATTTCTGCAGGCTTAGATTATCCTGGAATTGGTCCTGAGCATGCATATTTAAATTCAATAGGAAGAGCTAAATATGTTCCTATTACAGATGATGAGGCTGTTAATGCATTTTTAGTATTATCTCAAGAAGAAGGAATAATACCTGCGATAGAATCAAGCCATGCTTTAGCATATTGCTTAAAGGTTGCCCCTAAAATGGATAAAGATAAAATTATAGTTGTTAATTTATCAGGTAGAGGTGATAAGGATTGTGCATCAATTGCACGTTATTTAGGAAAGGGTGATATTCATGAATAAATTAAGTGAAATTTTTAAGAAAAAAGCATTTATATCATTCATTACATGTGGAGACCCAGATTTAGATTCAACAATTTTATTTGTAGATAAAATGATTGAAGCAGGAGTTTCATTGATTGAATTAGGTATTCCTTTTTCTGATCCTATCGCTGAAGGTGATGTAATAAGTGAGGCAGATATAAGAGCATTAAAAAGTAAAACTACAACTGATAAAATTTTTGTTGCAGTTAAGAAAATAAGAATTAAGCATAAAGACTTTCCTTTAGTTTTTATGACATATGCAAATCCTGTATTTTCATATGGATATGATAAATTCTTTAAAAAATGTGAAGAATTAAATATGTTAGGTGCGATAATACCTGATTTACCTTTTGAAGAAAGGGATGAAGCAGTAATAATTGCTAAAAAATATAATCAAACAATTATTTCAATGATAGCCCCTACATCAGAAGATAGAATTAAAAAGATTGCTTTAAAATCTGAAGGATTTATCTATTTAGTATCAAGCTTAGGTGTAACAGGTATGAGAGATACATTTTCTTCAAATTTAGAAGAAATAGTTAAAAAAATAAAAGAATATACTAAAACACCTGTTGCGATTGGCTTTGGAATTAAAAATGAAGAACAAGCGTACAACATGGCAAAGCTTGCAGATGGTGCGATTGTTGGTTCTGCAATTGTATCTATAATTGCTAAATATGGTAAGGGTGCTGCACCTTATGTTTATGAATACTGTACAAAAATGGTTGAAGCGTGCAATAAAGCAAATTAAGAGGGAAAAAATCCCTCTTTTTTTGCTCGTTTTTCTTACAAAAATTGACATTTTTGAAAATATATTATATCATAATATTGCATCTTAAAAATTGGCAAAATATAGGAAACTATATGACGCAAAACTACAGGGCCTTTAAAATGGCAGCCAGTTGCATTGTAGAGTTATTCCTTTTTTGTTCATGCAAAAAGGATTTTTTTATTTTAGAGGTGGTTTCATGTTACGTGTAACTGATATAAAATATTTGAAGGATGAAGAAATGGAATATGTAATAGATCCATTGACTCAAATAATTAATCGTAAATTTATAATTAAAATTGCGAATGGTTTGATAGCGGATAATATTCCTTTTTCATTAATGATATTAGATTTGGATAATTTTAAGCAAATAAATGATTCATATGGACATTTAGCAGGTGATTTTATTTTAAAATCAATTGGTGAAGCCTTAATAAAATTTTATGGCCAGGAAATATATATTGGCCGTTATGGTGGAGATGAAATATTATTATTATTACCTAATCTTCATTCATATGACGATGTCCATAATTTCTTATCAGACTTATATACTAAAGATAAGGTTTTAAGAAAATATTATAATGATGGTACAAGAGATATTTATTTAACTGCAACTTTAGGAGCTGCATCATATCCAAATGATGCTAAAAACTTTGAAGATTTATTTGCTAAAGCAGATAAAGCTTTATATAGAGGTAAAACTAAAGGTAGAAACTGTTACATCATTTATGTAGAAGAAAAGCATAAAGATATTGTTGTAAGAGAAAAATCTGAAGGTTCTTTAATTGAACATTTCAAATCAGCAGTGAGAGTTTTTGATATATACCGTGATAATAAATATATTAAGCATATGATGGATTTTTTATATTCTGAGCTACATTGTTCTGGTGCTTATTTCTTAACAAAAAATGAAGAAATAATTTCATTTAAGGATGAAAGAGCGATTAAAACAGAAAAGGAATTTAAACCACATGTAGAAGGATTATTAAGAGGAGATAATACTTTTTATCAAACTCCATTAGTTAAATATAAAGAAAATGATCCGGAATTAAGAGATTTTTTAGAATCAAGAGCTATTCAATCTGTATTAATTGTTAAATTAGATACATTTAATGAATTCTATGGATATATAATGCTTTGTGAAAAACAAATAACAAGAGTATGGCAAGAATCAGAAATAGCTTTAGTTATGTATGCTGCTTCATTATTAGAATTAAAATTAAAAAAGGATAATTATTAAAATAGGCTGATAGTTAGTTTTAACTATCGCCTTTTTCTTTAAATTTAATCTATTTTGTGTTATACTAAATTTTGAGTAAAGGGAAATCATTTGATTTTCTATTTTGGGAATAGAGGATATCGTAAAATGAAAATGAAATATGAACATTCGTGTGGAGCTATTCTTTTTACCAAGGAAAATGGTGAAAGATTATATGCTTTAGTTATGGAGGTTACAGGCTCTTATGGCTTTCCAAAAGGTCATCAAGAGGGAAATGAAACTGATTTTGAAACCGCAACAAGAGAAATTAGAGAAGAAACAGGAATTACCAATATTAGATTTATACCTAATCTAAAAAGAACAATTAGATATAAGGTTGGAGATTTTATTGAAAAAGAAGTAGTTTATTTTGTAGCATATTATGATAATCAAGAATTTGATATTCAAATTAAAAATGAAATTTTATCTGTAAAGAAATATCCTATTGATATTGCTTTAAATTTATTAAAATTCCAAGAATTAAAAAATATCTTAATTGAAACAGATTATATGCTTGAGGCTTTAGGTGAATAAAATGAAAATTGATTTACATAATCATACATATTATTCTGATGGTAAATATAGCCCAGAAGAATTAGTACTAAGAGCTAAAAGAAATAATGTTGATGTTTTTGCTTTAACAGATCATGATTCTGTTTTTGGATGCGATGAAATTGAAAAAATTGCAGAAAAACAAGGAATTAAAGTTATTAAAGGATTAGAGCTTTCAACATATCATAAGGGAGAATCCATCCATATTGTTTCTCTTTTTAAGAATAATATTGTTCCAAAATCATTATTAGATTTTTCTATTTCTTTTAAAGAAAAAAGAAAAGAAAGAGCTATTAAAATGATGGAAAACATAAAGAATATATATGGATTAAAAATGGATATAGATGAATTAATAAAAGAATCAAAAGTTATAACTAGAGCTAATATGCTATATCATTTAATGAAATATAATAATTTAACTAGAGATGAGGCAGCAGTTTATATAAACAATAAATCTAAAGCTTATATTCCTTCTACAAAAATGAGTGTAGAAGATGGTATAAAGCTTTTAAGAGAGGCTGATACTTTAGTTATTTTAGCTCATCCATGCTTATATAAAGAAGAATATTTAGATGAGATTTTATCACTTGGCTTTGATGGCATGGAGGTTAAATATCCAAGCCCCAAAAATGATGAAGCTAAAATGAGAAAATATCAAGAAAAATATCATATTTTAGCATCAGCAGGAAGTGATTGTCATGGTGAAGGTGATGGTGTTACTGGAGACCATGGTGATATAGGAACATCTACTTTAACAGAAGAAGAGTTTTTACCAATTAAAAAACTTTTAAATTTATAGGTGATATTGTGGAAATATTTGAAAGAGAAGAAATTGTTATAGGTAGCCAAAATTTAGAAAAGCTAAAAAAATCAAAAGTCTGTGTTTTTGGTGTTGGTGGTGTCGGTGGTTTTTGTGTTGAAGCCTTAGCAAGATCAGGAATTGGAAATATAGATGTAGTTGATAATGATATAGTGGTTTCTTCTAATTTAAATAGGCAAATTATCGCAACAAATGATACTTTAGGAATGGCTAAGGTAGATGTTATAGAAGGAAGAATTAAATCAATTAATAAAGATTGTATAGTTAATAAATTTAAGCTTTTTTATGAACCAAATATGGATTTTGATTTTAAAAAATATGATTATGTAATTGATTGTATAGATTCACTAAAATCAAAAATCGATATTATAGAAAAATGTAAGAAAAACAACGTAAATATTCTTTCTTCAATGGGAATGGGGAATAAAATAAACCCTTGTGATATTGAGGTTTCTGACATTTTTAAAACATCAGTAGACCCAATTGCTAAAATTTTAAGACGTGAATTAAAATTAAGGCATATTAATTCATTAAAGGTTGTTTATTCAAAGGAAGCACCTTTAAAAATGATTGATACTAAAACAACAGGATCAGTATCTTTTGTTCCTTCTGTTGCAGGATTGATTATGGCATCAGAGGTTATAAAGGATATTTGCAAATTAAAGAATAGGAAAGGAGCATAATTGATGGAAATAAAAAAATCAGAATTTGTTATTTCAGCAGTTAATGGCAATAATTTACCTAAGGATGGTAAGGCTGAATTTGTTTTTTGTGGTAGATCAAATGTTGGTAAATCTTCATTTATCAATATGCTATGCAATAGAAAGAATCTAGCAAGAACATCATCTAATCCAGGTAAGACTCAAACTTTAAATATTTTTTCAATTAATGATGATTTTTATTTTGTGGATGTACCAGGATATGGATTTGCTAATGTAAGTAAATCTATTAAGGCATCATTTGCTAAAATGATTGAAACATACATTAAAAAGCGTGAAGAGCTTCAAATGGTATTTTTGCTAATTGATTTTAGACATAAACCATCTGCTGAGGATGTAGAAATGTATGAATTTATTAAGTATTATGGAATTCCTTGTACAATTATTTTAACTAAGGCTGATAAATTAAAACAAAATGATAAACCAAAAAATAAAAAGATGATTAAAGAAGCATTAGGCCTTGCAGAAGGTGATAGAATGATTCAAACATCAGTTCTAAAAAAAGAAGGAATTACAGATACCTTAAATGTTATTGAAGAAGTTTTAAATGATTATGAACCAATAATTTATGATGAAATTGAAGAAGAATAAGCATATCTTAAATGATGTGCTTATTTTTTTCGTTAATTGAAAAAGTAAATTCCGCTATAAATAGTTGAAGATTTCAATTAGCAAGAATGAATGACTAAATTCCGCTAAAACATGGATGATTGTCATTCATTCTTTTTTTGATATTTTTAAAAATTGTAGTATAATGAAGTT
>JAEEGL015390401.1_pt1 | contig 10698 bp, 17 predicted proteins | sample 9134231 | NCBI WGS metagenome assembly JAEEGL01 (sample SAMN16246548, study PRJNA631951) | gut metagenome | biome: gut microbiome; feature: rumen; material: fiber-attached | host: Bos | place: Iran: Karaj | collected 2018-10 | reverse complement strand
CGATTAAGCAGGTAAGTTAAATGTCGCATAGTGCAGCCATTAGCCATAAGGAGGTAAAATGGCAAGAAAATATCGACCAAATTTTAGGTCAGACATTAGTCGTGCTACAGCAGGACTTGAAGAAGCTTTAGGTGCTTACAAAGATTTTGTTAAGTCGCAGGCACAAACACAAATCTTTAATGACAACGCAAGAAGAATTGTTAAAAGCTACAATCAAAAATTAGCTCGGGCAAGAAATAGAGGTCTTTCGTATCTTCCAGAAAAGCAGTCACTCCGAGAAATTAGGCAACAGTTTCCTAACCGGAAGGATATGGAACAGCATCTTAAACAGCTTGAAACTTTCAATAAGATGGGTAAATCTGCTTTTGATGTGATGGAAACTGATGGTGGTGGAAAACTCTCTAGATACCAATATTACTACATTAAAGCAAATCTAGATGATACTAAAGAATTTTATTTTAAGCAGCTTGATGAAGCTAGAGAAGTATTTGGAAATGATCCATATTCTATTGCTAAAAGGGATTATGTATTAAACCTTGAAGCTAAATTGAATTACTTATATCGTGACATTGATAGTCTAGATCAGTCTGGTATTAAAACCTTCCAGAAATATATTTCACATGCGATGAATGATGAAATCATGAAATCGAAGAATTTCCGAAGCTTTCTTGGTGGTGTAGAAGATATTATGGACATGCTCGGTTATGATAAAAAGACTATCAATGCTTTATACGACAAACTAGAGGAACTAACCGCAGCTGAATTCATTAAACTTTATCAAGAAAGTGATTTAATCAATCGCATCTATGAACTTATTCCATCACCAGAACATGGTCGAGGAAAACTAAATACTGATGATGAAAATGCCAAAGAAATTATTAACAAATTACTATCCGATGTGGATGGTATGGTAGAAGAAGTCAAAACTAGGTCATGAAAATAAGTCGGTGTTGGTCAGCAGATTTTGAAACTACCACCGATCCAAATGACTGTCGTGTATGGGCATACTCTCTATGTAACATTGAAAATCCAGAACAATTTCTCTATGGTAATTCCCTAGATGACTTTTTCGATTGGTGTTGTGAAAGTAAAGAGAACTATACTCTATACTTTTTCAATCTCAAGTTTGATGGTGCATTTATTATTTCGTGGCTACTAGAACATGGATTTGACTATATTACTGATAAGAAGGATAGAGATAATTTAACCTTCACAACTTTGATTACAGATATGGGGCAGTTTTATGCTATTGAAATATTCTTTGAGGTGAAAGGTCACAAGGTCAATAAAGTCAAAATTCTTGATGCTCTGAAAATCTTTCCAAATACATCGGTAGAACAGTTAGCCAAAGATTTTGATTTGCCAATTTCAAAACTTAAACTAGACTACCATACTTATCGGCCAGAAGGTTATCAGTTAAAACAGTATGAAATAGACTACATTAGAAACGATGTAGAAATCGTGGCACGCTGCTTAAAAGCCATGTTTGATAGAGGTCTAACTAAAATGACTATCGCATCCGATGCCATGCAAAACTACAAAGAAAATTGTGCTAATTTCAGTGATTACTTTCCGATTTTAGGCGAGGATGTAGATTCAGACATTAGAAAATCTTATCGTGGTGGGTTTACCTATGCATCAGATAAGTACACTGAACAAGAGGTAGGAAGTGGTGTGGTTTTAGATGTCAACTCACTCTATCCATCCTGTATGAAAAAACCAATGCCATTTGGTAAACCTAGATTCTTTACTGGTGAATATAAGTATGATCCACTCTATCCGCTTTATGTGATTACCTTTACTTGCCAATTTGAAATTAAACCAGATAAGATACCATGCATCCAATTAAAGAACAATGTGTCATTTATACCAAATGTATATCAGAAGTCATCTCATAATGAACAGGTTACTTTGACACTAACTTCTATCGACTTTGAGCTGTTCAAAGACCAATACAAAATCTGGGATATGGAATTTCATGGTGGGTGGAAGTTCAAGAAAATTGATGGTGTATTTAATGACTATGTAAACTATTGGATGAATGAGAAAATCCAAGCGGCCAAAGAAGGTAATAAGACTAGAAAAGCCATCGCTAAAAGGTTACTCAACTCTTTATATGGCAAGTTCGGAACCTCAACCAAAGCCGGCCAGAAATCGGTCTATTTAGATGAAGATGGTGTACTTTGCTTTGATGATCTACCAATGGAAACTAAAAACGGTATCTATATTCCAGCGGCCTGTTTCATCACCGCCTATGGTCGTGACAAAACTATTCGAACCTCACAGGCGATTCGTGACTTTACTACCAAGAAATATGGTGTGGATAAATACTATTATTCCGATACCGACTCTATTCACGCTGGCCTGACTAACGAAGATTTGGAAGAATTAAAAGATTTACTTGATATCGATGATTACAAACTCGGAGCATGGGCAAAGGAAGCCGAATTTACTCGTGCTATCTATATCAGACAGAAATGTTATATTGAGGAAATTGATGGTAAAGTTTCAGTCACAGTGGCCGGACTTCCTAAATATATGGCACCGATAGTCAATTTTGATAACTTCAGGCGAGGTTTCTCTACCGCTGGCATGACACATGAAAATCTAGTGGAACTCGCTAAACAGAATGGTGCAAGCGAAGAAGAAATTGAAAAACTCCACCATAAAACTGACTTTCTCTATGTAAAGGGTGGGGTGATCCTAGCTGATACTGACTTTACCATTAATTAGCCTGTGGAAAACCTGTGAAAAACTTTTGAAGAAAAACTATTGACATTGTGCTAATGGTGATATATAATGTAAGTATAAACTTAATAAAAGGAGCATCCATGAAGGAAAGCGAGAGATTACGGAAGGAGAATGATGAACTCCAAGCCAAGATCGAAAAACAATTAGAAGAAATTATCAAACTAATGAAGGAGAAATAAAATGAAAATTAAGGTGCGAGATTATTCAGAAGCTGACTTACTTAAAGTAAACTTCTTGGGTAAAGAATTAGAGTTAGCTCATGAACATTACAAAGAGCAAAAGAATGAAATAATTTCTAAACTCTATACGATTTGGAAGAATGATGAAATACCAGCAGTATATCGTGAATGGATTAGACAGGCTGCTAGGTTTATTGTAGAAAGTGATATGAAATGATAAAAGATATCGACTTTGAGATATATTATAGTTATTACAATATAAAGGAGAATGAAAATGAGTGGAACTAAAATCGGTGGTAAAAAAGCTGCCTTTACTAACAGAGAGCGACATGGACTAGACTTCTATGCTCGCATCGGTGCAAAAGGTGGAAGGAATGGTCATACAGGTGGTTTCGCAGCTAATCCGGAACTAGCTAGAATTGCTGGCCGGAAAGGTGGCTTAAAGTCTAGGAGATGGAAGAAAAATGTTGAGTAATGAAACCTTAAAACAATTTGAAAATATAGATTTTGATATTATAAAAGATTATACAAAATTATCTAACAAAGCTAAAAAGAATTTGTATATTAGAAAAGGTAATAAATTTGTACCAATTCATAGTGGGTTAGAGCCAGAGGAAGGAGAGTTATGAAACTACGAAATAAGAAAACAGGTGAGATAATAAATAATAATGGTATAAGCTTTGCAGAAGGTAATTATAACACATATAGCTCTCTCGCCGAACTGAACGAGGAGTGGGAAGATTACCTAGAACCGAAAGAGTTATATTGGGTAAATTATGATGGCTCTATTTCTCACGCAGAAGAAGGCACAATGAGTTTCGTAAAACAAAAACAAATCGGTAACTACTTTGAAACCAAAGAAGAAGCCGAAAAAGCACTTGAGAAATTAAAGGCTTGGAAAAGATTAAAAGATAAAGGGTTTCACTTTTTATGGTGGAATAGTACATATAAAGGTGATAGTGCTAATTTTTATATTGACTGGATAGAAGCTGATAGTAAAGATGAAATAGTTAAAGACCTAGATTTGCTTTTCGGAGGTGAAGAATGATACTCCAAACCGTAACCGTAGGTGACTACAAAGCTAACCTACTACAACTAAAATGTGGAAATCACATCGGGTATCAATATCGTATCTACACTAAAATCAATGGTAAACGAACCTGTGTAGCCAGAAACTATGCCTATCTCTGGGATAAAGAAGATTGTTACAATCGCATGCTCGATGATCTCAACACCACAATGGGTATTGCTAAAGATTTATTCCATTGATATAATATAAGTATTCCATTTACACTCCATTAGTTAAAAAATAGGAGCTTGCAATATAGCTCTTATTTTGTGTTATAATACACCTGTCATAGAAATTAATGAATAAAAAGTTTATATGATACAATAATTATATAAAAAGAATTTATATGAAAGTAATTCAATTAACAAAAAATAATGAAGTAATCAAAGAATTTAAGACTGGTTCAATGCCACAAAGGGTATTGTCAAAGACTTATTTGACTTGGTATAATAAAGATAATTCACATCAAGGAAAGACCGAAGCATAGATGAATTGATGGAAGAGATTGATGGGAGGCTATGCTCCATCAACATCAAAACCGCTCATAACACACCGAGCGGTTTTGTGTTATAATGAAATAGAAAGGAATTTAACATGGACTGGAGTGCTATCATAGTCGGTGGTTTGGCGGTACTTGGCTCATTCTTAAGTAATGTAGCTTTGACTCATAAGAAAGCCAAAGCCGATGAAATGAAAGAATTAGAGCGTGAAACCAGACAAGAAGATAGAATGAAGTTAATTGAAAAGAAACTTGATGAACATAATAAATATGCTGAAAAGCTAGGGTCTATCGAGAAGTCAATGGTAGCCATGCAGAAAGATATAGAATATTTAAGGAAAGGAGTGTAATATGGCTTGGAAACAGATTGTATCATTTGATTTATCTAAAATGGGGACAACACCAAATATGTGCCTTCGTAATGTAAGGTTAGCTTTTGGTATTCCTCCAAAGTATGTAGATGCTAAAGCAGCCATGCTTGCTAATAAGAATGCTGGAACACTACATGATATCGGTAGCTTACCTATGAATGTATCAGTACCAGTGTTTATTGATAGTCCAAGTGTCAATGAACATGTGGAGGTATCAGATAAAGGTACATTCTACTCTGATGGTAAAGAAGTGAAAAGTCCAATGAGTCAGAAAATCTTTGGCTGGGGTGAAACCTTGAATGATGTCCGAATTGTTGAATATGTAAAAGATCCAGCACCAGAACCAAAGCCAGAACCAACACCAGAACCGAAAAAGGTTTGGTACACATACAAACAAGGTGATACCTTCGGCCAAGTATTAAAAGATTTAGGACTTGATGAAGGTCATCTCTGGGGTGATGATGGAACTGTTGCTTATTATACAGACCAATTATGGTCAACTCAACCTGAAATATTTGATGCAAATGGTAACATCAAGCTCGGTGTACCATTTTATTTAATACCAAGATAATAGGAGGTCATTATGCCAACCAAGAAAAAAGTTAAAAAGTTTTTACCAGAAACTGTCTATGAAATATTACGCTGGATGACATGGATTGTACTTCCGGCCATTGCAACTTTAATTTCCGCTCTCAATACTGCATGGAATTGGCATCTTCCAATTGATGCAATTCTTACAACATTTGTGGCAGTGGAAACCTTCATAGGAACAGTGTTAGGTATTGCTAAGATAAGTACTGATAACATAGGCAAGAAGTAATATGGCTTATTACATCGGTTATGTCACTATTCCGCATGGTAGTTACGATGAATGGAAAAATGCTACTAATGGAAATGGTTATAACTTTGACAATACCTATGGCTGTCAGTGTTATGATTTAGCGGTTGAATTCTGGTGGAATATTGGATTTCCGACTGGTTATCCGGTAATTACCAATTCCGCTGCCTATACAATGTGGAATAACCGGTTAGCCAACTCTGTCTATAATGGTACAACTTATTTTGATTTAATCAATGATGTTACTCAAATCAAAAGAGGTGATGTTATAGTCTTTAATCAATTCTCTTCTAATCCTTATGGACATGTAGGCTTTGCTGACCAAGATTATGCTTCATGGGTTCCTGATCCTAATCAACCTTATGAATTTCCAATTCTCTCTGAAAACAACGGTGGTACACCAGATCCGCAAGGCGGTGCATATACCAATGTGCATGGTTATGATATTCGCCTATTCTTAGGTGCATTTCGCTATAAAGCATGGCATACCACACCACCAACACCATCTACCGGCGGTGGTCATATTGGCCGAAGTAAATTCCCATGGGTCTTATATGCTAATAAATTACGCAGTAAATATTAATTATGGTATAATAAAATTATGGATGATAATAAGATATTAGAATTAACTGGTAAAATTGAATCAACTTTAGGTGCAGAAAATTTTGCAATGATATCTGATACGGTGGGTGAAATTTTGACTGGCAACACATTAAATATGCAAGCAATCGCTGACCGAGATAAAGAAATTGATACTCTTAAAGATAGAAACGATAAACTGGTTAGTGCCAATGGTGCTTTACTTCAGAAGATACCTGTTGGTAAAAATGAACCAAAACAGGCAAAGAGTGAAGAAAAACCAAAGGAAATTTCTTGGGACTCTATTGTAGACAAGAAAGGTAATTTCTTAAAATAATCATCCAATCAATATTATTTAATTGAAAGGATAAAAAGATGTATCCATCAACTGGACTTCAAAACGCTTTGAACAAGATGCGTGAGATGTCAGTGGAAAGTGGTTCTATCTACCATCAGTATGTACCGGTGGTGACTGATTCCACAACCATTGGTTCATTCGGTTTACCAATTCTTGATCCAAGCAACACAGCTGTTCTCAATGACTTCGTTTCTCTCTTGAAGAAGGTCATCTACACTGCTGTTTACAATAAAACCTTCAACAACCCTCTAGCACAACTAGAAGGCGACAGAATGCCACTCGGCCAATTTATCGAGGATGTCTATGTCAATCCTGCCAAAGCTCGTGGCTTCAATGTCAACGATTTTGCTGGTTTGTTACAAAAATATGAAGCACAAATCGCTACTCAATACCTCGCTGTGAACAGTGATTTGCAATATCCTGTGACCATCACTCGTGAGAAAATCCGCAATGCCTTTACTTCTTGGGATAACCTTGAAGGCTTCGTAGCTGGTATTGTCAATTCTCTCTACAATGGTGCTTACATTCAAAGATATGAAGCTACCAAAGGTCTTGTACTTGCTGCTTACAAAGGTAACAACATTCAGTACGAAACGGTTTCTGCTGTTTCTGATGAAGCTACCGCTAAAGCTCTTGTGGAAAAGATTCGTGCAACCTTCTCCAAGATGCAAATTCCTTCCACCAAGTTCAACGCTTGGAACAAGGTTAAAGGTGGTGAACTCACCCTTAAGACTTGGAGCGATCCAACTGATATCGTGGTTCTCATCTCTGCTGATGTGGATGCCAAAGTCAGTGTTCAAAGCTTGGCTTATGCCTTCAATATGAGTGAAGCTGATTTCCTAGCTCGCAAGATTGTTGTTGATGACTTCAGCCAATACAACGAAGATGGTTCTGTCGCTGTCGACGGTTCGGCCATTCAAGCTGTTATCTGTGATAGAGCTTGGTTCAAGATTAAAACTCAAGACTTCGCTATGGATGAATTCTACAATGCTAACAACCGCACATGGCAATACTACTTGAATGACACTCGCATGGTGAACTTCTCGCTCTTTGCCAACGCTGTCGCATTTGTAACTTCAGCTCCATCGATTGATGCTACTGATCTTGATGCTGCTGTTTCTTCGCTCAGCCTCAAAGCTGGTGAAACCAAGAAGGTGCTTCTCACCATCACTCCAGCCAACGCTACCTCATCGGTAACTGCTTCTTCAAGTGCTTCAACTTATGCCACTGCTTCTATCTCTGGCCGCTATGTTGTCATTGAAGGTAAGACTGCTGGCTCTGCCACTATCACTGTAACCGCCAATGGTCACTCTGATACTATTTCAGTAACTGTTAGTGCAGCCTCTGAATAAAATTTAATAATAGGGTAGCCTGCTTAAGGTGGGCTACTCTTTACAGGTATGACTAAAATAATTTCACATCTCACACCAGAATGGATAAATTTACAAATCCCTCACACTAATGGTGCTTATTGGTATTCCAAAGAATTATTAGAAAATGTAATACCTCATCTTAAAACTGATAGAAATTGGGTACTAATTAATGCTGAACATACTTGCATGGATCATGCCGTTGTATTTATTCACAATAATGCTCATCCGGAAAGATATGAATGGCTCGCACCATTTAAGGATTTAGTTTTAGTCTGCTCTACTGTAAAAACGCTTGAAACAATGATAGAGATGTTTCCTCATAGTCATTGTATTTTTATTCCTCTCTCAATTGATGTTGAACATGTAAAGAAATTTAAGAGCAAGAGAAAAACGAAAAAAGCCTGTTATTATGGTAGATTAGAGAAATGTCCAAAAAAGATTATGAAAGATAAGTCTATCATTAAGTTTGGTGATGGAGAGCGTGATGAACTCTTAAAAGAAGTAGGAAAATATAAAACTGTCTATGCCATTGGTCGTTGTGCATTAGAAGCTCTCGCTTTAGGATGTAATGTCATAGCTCACGAAGGTGAATATGAAGATACAAAATTTACATTACTAGATAATAAAGATATCATACCTGAATTACAAAGATTATTAAATGAAATAGATAAGGACTAAAATGGCAGTAATAGCTCCAAATACAGATATTATACTTCTGAAAGTTCCATTAGAGTTAGATGAGTCTAACCAGCTAACTTTTGCTAGTGCAACTGCACAGTATAATTATTTTTATGGTTTATCTGGTAAGAAAACCTTTGAAAAATATACTTATCAAAGAAAAGATAATACTATCAAGGTGGAAGCTCTTATCGATGACTTATACGGTTACAATTATGTCATGTATAGAAACACTAACCACTCAAATAAGTGGTTTTATGCTTTTATTACTAACATGGAATATGTATCTGATAAAGTAACCTCTCTTACGATTAAAACAGATGTTTGGCAGACATGGCAATTTGCTCTTACTTATAAACCAGTGTTGATAGATCGTGAACATGCCAATACCGATGTGGCCGGTGATAATACTTTACCGGAAGGATTAGAGCTTGGTGAGTTTGTGGCTAATGGTTCACCAACTAATTTCGCTGGTGTAGGTGGTATAGGTATGTCTGACTATTGTACAGTGGTAGAAGTTTCCATGATAGAGAATGATGGTGAAAGTGCAACACTATCTTATTCATGGGCTTCTGGTTCACATTCACAAACACCAAGGCTAAATAGCATTGATAGAGGTACAATTCCATTAGTATTAAACTTTGTTAGTGGTGCTGCAAACACTGCTAGTGCCATCATTAAACTATATGATGAAGCTGGTCTTGGTGATGCAATTATTAATATTTATATGCTACCAAAGACACTAATCGGAAGTAATTATCACCAAATTAATTTAACTGTTACTAAAGGAAATCAAACACATACATTTACAGGTGCTGTGGTTCCAGATGATAAAAGTGGTGTTTATGATATTACAACCACCAATTTTACCAAACCAACTACTGTTAATGGTTATACACCAAAGAATAAAAAGGTTTTAACATGGCCGTTTTGTTACTTCAATATCTCAAATAACTGTGGTACTAGTATTCCTTTTCATTACGAAGATTTCTCTAGCACAGTATCATTCAAAACAGAAGCAACTTTCGGTGTTAGTGGTTCAACCAAAGCTATACCACAAAACTATAAATCAATTAGTTCTGCAGATAATGCTCTAGATTATAGTGTGACTGGTCCAAAATATCCAGTATGCTCTTGGAAATCTGATTCCTATACTAACTGGCTCACTCAAAATGCTGTAAATATGCAAACACAATGGACATCAACAATTATTGCTGGTGCTATTGGTATTGGTGCTACTGCTGTTGCGGCTGGCATTGGTGCTCCTGCATTAGGTATGACTGTTGGTAAAGCTGTAATGTATGGTGCTGCTGGTGGTGCTATCAAGGCTGGTGGTGACTTAATTGGTACAGCTCGTGAACAACATTTGGCTAAAACTCAAGCTAACATGGTACCGGATCAAGTAAAAGGAAACCTTTCTGCTGGTGACTTCCTCTGGGCTAAATACCGTTCACCATTTACCTATATTCCAATGTGTATCAAAGCTGAATATGCACGCTGTATCGATGAATACTTTAGTCAGTTTGGTTATAAGTGTAATCGTGTAAAAGTTCCAAATGTAACTGGTCGAACAAACTGGAACTATGTAAAAACCATCGGATGTTATATTCATGCGGATATACCACAAGATGATTTACAAGAAATTAAAAATATGTTTGATAAAGGTGTTACCTTCTGGCATAATCCGTCAACCTTTATGGATTATTCACAGAGTAATGCAATAGTAACTCCTTAAAGGAACGAATTAAACTATGGTAAAAATGATTAAACCTCGAAGAAAAGCTCTGAACAGTGATTTTGAAGATGCGATGTTACTCAATTCTCAAACTTATACTGACTATCTAGAGCGGATGAAAAAGATTTGTCTGTCCATGTTTGAATGGGTAAATCTGCCAGAAACCATGAATTCAAGGTATCTAGAGATGTGTCTTTACTATAAAGGTCAGGCTGCTCTACTTTACGATGAAGATTATGGATTTATCAACACACAGGCGGCTGACTCT
>JAEEGL014805633.1_pt1 | contig 10698 bp, 8 predicted proteins | sample 9134231 | NCBI WGS metagenome assembly JAEEGL01 (sample SAMN16246548, study PRJNA631951) | gut metagenome | biome: gut microbiome; feature: rumen; material: fiber-attached | host: Bos | place: Iran: Karaj | collected 2018-10 | reverse complement strand
TTTATAGACGATTTCCTGGCCGATGGCCATGCTTCCGGCAGCATTATCCACCTTTGCCGCCAGTGCGGCGCACAGATTGTGGGCATGGGCTTCCTGGTAGAGAAAGGCTTTGCCCAGGGCGGCCAGTTCCTGCGCGACCATAGCATCCCTTACCATGCCCTTGCCACCATCACCCGTATCAACGAGGACGGCAGCATGGAGGTTCAATAGTACCTCAGTTCCGAAATAGAAGATGGTTGTAAACTGGACGTTTTGCTCTTTACGTCCCGGGGATTTGTGACAAAATGCATAAAAAAATTGACTTAGGTCATCCTCTTTTTTACGGTTCGTAAGCATCCCGCGCCTGCTTTGGGCCCCTCACCGTTCACGAAGCCACGGGCGGCTACGCCGTCCGAAGGGCACAGGCACCTGTATTCTGCCGAGAATGTTAATGAGAGTGAGAATTATTGATGTCTATATGACGATACTTGGATTTAAAGAGGGATAATCTTAAGACTATACTTCCGGCTGTTTTTATCAATGGATACTCTATACTCTTTTATTCCTTTTTTTACAGCTATTGAATGAAGTTTCATAAAATCATCGTCTTTTATATCCATACCATAATAGATTGCTTTTAAACACCCCTGATCCGGTATTTGGATATAAACCTCTTGGCATTCCGTGTCATAGAATAAAAGTCTCCATTCTTTTTCATGGCCATATTCTTCCTTGTCCTTGTATAGAAATGGTTTATGAGGTGAAATTAGGTTTGTGTTAAAGAAAGGCTTAAACGGCGCCAATTTGTGAAGCCATCCTTCCTCTTGTGCATTATAAAGAACGTTGATGTTTGCCGCATCCTCTGTTAGATCGGGCCTTTCGTCGGTATATATAATGGGGAAAACATATACCGAGGAATTGTTATTAATACATTTAATAAACAAATCCTTAAGATTGTACTCCAACACAAATCCGCTATAACCGTCCGCGTATGTGTCCCACATAAACTTGGACTGAACACTCTCTGTAAAGCACGCTATTCTTGCGGTCCTGTCAGATTCTCTGAAATGCGATTCCCATCGCTTTAACCTTTGCTCAAAATCACTTAGGAAGTCACTATATTTTTCTTTTACAAGGCTCTCCGCCACCTCTCGTTCATTCATCCCTTGTTCTAAATAATAGCAAACAAGGGCTGCTTTCTCTGGTCGAAGTAAAGGATCCTTCCGTTTAACACTATTGATAACATGAAACATTGCATCAACGAGGTACTCTGCCATTTTTGCACGTTGCCTTTCTGCATCTACATAAATCATGGAGTCGTATTTGTCAGAAAAGCATTTCGCTGCGCATAAGGAAACTGTCCCATCCTCGAATGCTTGGAGTGTATTATTATCAAATTTTCGATATCTAAAAAGGCTTTCTGGGATGAGTTCAATAACCTTTTTTAAGAATGACATCATCTCCTCGAAAACTTGTTCATCGCTTCCTTTTGAAGAGACATATGTGCTCTCCAATAATTGTTTGAAGATTTCTCTACAATCTGACATGCAAATCTGTTTTTATAGTGTTTGCATTAATAGCAAAAGGAGTTTTACCTTTTTTTACTTTTCTGGTTCAATGCCTCTTAAGCTCTTCTTTCAGCGCTAACTCGCGTTCTTTTCGTGTCTTCTGCTCCTGCTGGTAGGCAAGACGAGAATCTTTTCTTTCCTCTTTAGCTGCTTGGTATCGCTTCCCGTTCTGGAGGATTTCCGCCTCGACGCGACGGATGGTTTCTTCAAGGTTAGCCTTTTTCAGCTGACATTGCCAAACGATGATGACTGACCACCCCTTCGCTTCCAGCTGGCGCCAAACCTCCTGGTCCCGTTCCTGATTCCGAGTAATCTTCGCAGTCCAGAAACCGGTGTTAGTCTTGGGTACTATGTAGAACTTACAGCCTTTGTGGCCATGCCAGAAGCAGCCGTGGATGAAGATGGCGGTGCGGTATTTCGAAAGGACGATATCTGGGGTGCCGGGAAGGCGTTTGTCATTGACACGATAACGAAAGCCATGATGCCAAAGAGAGTAGCGCAACGTAATTTCGGGACCAGTGTTGTTGGAGTGTATACGAGACATGCACTCATGCCTTTGCTTGGCGGTCATCGTGTCTGCCATTATCTTGGAAGGTGTTTAGCTATTATTTATGGTATTAATAACTTGGTGGCAGTGATCGAAGCATCTAATTGTATCTCTTTCAATAAGTCACGCCTATCTGCCCCGTGTTCAATCGCGAGCAAAATGGAAATGTCGTCATCAGAGCCTCGATAAATTTTTCCAATGAGCGCCTTGAAATGTTTGCGGACAAATTCCTCAGTTCCGGTCAGTGTATTAATATTCGGTGTGACTGTGTAGAAGTCGTAGCGATCGTTGAACGTGCGGACGATGTCCTCGCGGAAGCGTCTGCGAGTTTCGACTTTGAATCCATTGTTTCGGTCTCCACGGGCGTAGGACGCCATTACGTAGAGGAAGTTTATACGGTAGGCCTGAAGGATGAGCGTGTCACGGTCGAACAGGCGGTTGGGGAAGTGCTTGTTGATTTGGAACTCCTGCGGGTCGGGTTCGAGGCCTGGATCGGTAATGTTCAGTTTGCCACCGGCCACGTATTCCTTCCTGATGGCACCACGGATGAAGAAGTTCGGAGTGATGTTGTATCCTTCCGTCAGTTCATCTCGGTAACGAAGTTCCTTGATGACCTTCTTCTCGTCCACATTCCTCCTACGCTCTTCTTTCTGGAAGATGTTCAGGCTGTACTGGATAATGTTCTTGGCGTAGGTGAACTGCTTGTGGATGGATTCTCCGACAATCTCGCTGTCATCGAAGTAGTACTTGCTGTCACCGATGAAGAATATCTTTTCCTCGGGGATGAGGGAATCGTCCTTGTAGATGTGGTCGATACGCTTGCCGTCCTTAGTGTCTTTCAAGTGGGAGATTTCCGGCATATCGTCGCCGATGAGAACGTCAATCATATCCTCGAACACGAGGTTGTAACTGCGGGCCAGCAGAGCTTCTTCGTGATAGCGACCCTTCTGGATCGTTTCGGCCTTCTGGAAGAAGACGTAGAGCAGTTTCCAAAGGGCGACCAGTTCGTCCGTGAAGTATTTCTTACGGATTGATTTCAGCAGACGGGTGCCTTTGCCGGTCTCGATCATATCCTCCACGCGACGAGGTTTGATGATGTCGTAGTTGAGGTTGACCTGCACTGGGAAGCAGTATTTCTGCTTCAAGTACTCGAGGGCGGAGTAGAAGAGGATGATGATGTCCTCGTCGTAGTTGATGGTCTTGTTCTTGTTCCGGAACTCGGCGTAGAAAGGAACGTCTTTCTGGATGACCGGCTGAACTTTGCTGATTGTCTTGCTCCAGTGTATCTTATTGTTTCCGCTCGAGTTGACGATAGAAATGTAGGTGAACAGATTCTGATGCTCCTTGTGGAAGCGGAGCATCGAAAGCATCGTGTCCAGGAATGTCTGGTCGTTGTCACCCTTGTTGGATATGACGTTCTGTATCTTGGCGTTCTCGATGATGGCGCTGTACTTGTGTCTGGCGTGGTAACGCTGAATGGACTGATAGAGCCAGACGGAAAGCGAGAAGACAACTTTGTCGAAGCCGTCCTTGCGCATCGGGTTGTCAGGATCGTCCACGTTGATGATGTCCTCCGGGCGATATTTGCCGAAGGCGATTTCACCGTCAGACGCATTGCCTTCACCCTCAAAGAGAAAAACCTTCGGAAGGATGAAGACGGAGTCCTTCACCTGTTCAGAGTAGAAATAACCCACGTAAGGCACCTGGGCGCTGTTCAATTCCTCGCAGAGGAAGAAATAAGCGCTCAGGCTGACCTTCTGCACGTATGTCAGGTCGTAGGAGTATTCCTCGAACAGTAGTTTCATCAGCTATGTCTATTGTTCGGGTACATTCAGGAAACTCATAAAGCCCTGAAGCAGAGCTACGTCCTTTTTGACACCATTCTCGTCCTTCTGGAACAGCTCGTTGAACGAGAACTCATCGTTGTTGCCGTCCTTGTAGTGGAAGAAACTGCGAGCGTGATACTCGTCTTTACAGACCTCGCTCCATAGGTAGAACATAACTTTGCTAACGAATTCATCCTTACCGATGTCTTCTTTAATAAAGAAGTTACCCATCTGTTTGTCTTCGCTTTCACTCACGTCCTTAATATGCTCGTTCGCAGCGATAAGGAAGTCTTTCCAAGCGTATTTCTTATCGGCAATGGTGATAATAAACTGAGACTTGGCGTTATCCGGATCAATAGGGACATAAACCCAGTTCCAACGACGTTTGAAAGCGCTATCCATAGGGAACAGCGATTGGTCGGATGTGTTCATTGTCGCATAAATGCGCAGGTTGCTCGGAAGGCATAGTTCACCATCTTTGATGCCATCGTGTCCCGCGCCAAGACCCTTGTCACTTTCGAGGTACTTACACAAATCTTTGTCTGCTTTAACGGTGTATTCAGATTTGCCGTCATCCCCACGGTCGAGCAACTGGAATAAGTCTCCAAAAATCTGTGCGCAATTACCGCGGTTAATCTCCTCGATGACAAGATATACCGGTTTGCTTGTATCTTTCCATGCTGCGACGTACGCATCCGTGAATGCCTGGGGGATAAATTCATATGTAAGAGAATTACCCTCCTTAACTGGCTTGTAGGCGCCAACAAACGAAGCGTAGTCAGTATCGGGATGGAATGTCGTGCGAAATGTGTCTTCAGGATAAGGCTCTACAATATCTTTAACCGTGTGTGATTTCCCGCTGCCAGGGGTTCCAAAGTAAATAATCTGGAGAGCAGAAGGGGGATTGCCTACAGATGAGCTATATCTAAACAGGTTGAGGCGCTTTTTAGCCGCATAACGGTAAATATTATATGCTTTGTCAATCTCTGTTGAGAAAGAATCTTTTATCCCAGCGGCCTGGACCAATTCGGACGACTTGTAAATGTCGACCAAATGCTCGCCATATGTGAACACAAAAATGTAAAGCATAGCGACCTGTTTGCCAGGTTCGGCATTGGTGTACATGTCATGAAGAATGGCACCTAATTCCTCGAGAGTGTACGCGCGTTTGTCTTCTACAAGTTCGGCCCACGCCTTACTACGATCACGGGATTTTCCTTGATACACCATCGGCTTGTCCTTATTGACAACGACAGCCGAGAAATGCAGTTCATCTTGATTTCTTACTGAAATATCATGAACGAACCAACAGCCATTTTCGGTACAATCAATTGCTGATGCCATTTCCTTGATAGCCATATCATTCACCGGAACTTCATCCAGCAATGCGTATGGGGGATAGGATACTATCAATCGGCCATTGTGACTATCTGTGTTTTCCCGAACCAGAAGTAGGACGAAAGACTGGTCTTCAAGATGTACTCCATTAATATATACCTTGTCGAACTGAGAAAACATTAATACTTCTCGATTAGAAGACCCTGAAGAAACATCGAGCCTGGACCTGTCGGATATACTCTTATAAAGCATACCTGTTAGTAGTTCAAGCACACCAGGTTTTTCATCTTCTATCCGGCACTCCTTAGATTGATTCTGCCCTACAGATGTACCCCACGCTGCAGTGGCAGTTGCTCCTTCAATACTTGAGTTGAAGAAGAAAGAGGTAATGTCTATCGTCATAATTGGCTAAAAATATGTTTCATCAATATACCGACAAGATTAACATCCCAACCATTTCCTGCGCGCCTTCCAAGTCTCGTATAGTCTTGAGTTGGCGGGAACTTAATCTCCCTAAAGTCGTCATTCATAATGAACCCCATCAATCTAAAATGCTCATCAAGAGACAACTTCCGTACTCTCTCCTTGCCTTCTTTAATCGGCTCTACAATTCGGATTACATTATGTTCAGGAGGAGTCACGGTCATGCAAATAGCGTCAGTGCGAAGTTTGCGGTTATAATAGTCATAACACAAAGGCTCATTAACATCAAAACGATCAATGTTGTGTAGTTCCTTGATTCTTGCGACTTGGGCCTCGCTACGATATAATTCCTCGTCTGGACTCTTATCTAAATAATCCTTAAGACGCACGGTCAGGGGAATCTCTGGAGGAACAAATTCGAAACTCGTAGGCAAAACCCCGAGATAGCCAAAAATCCAAAGACGATCGCGATTTTGGGGAACGCCATAATTTTTGGAATTTAAAATAGCGTAACGGGTATCATACCCGATTCTATTCAACTCGCTGATAATCTTCTCAAAAGTAGGCTTATGCTTGCCGACACAAAGCCCTTTGACGTTTTCAAGCAGGATATACTTTGGCTTTTTGTATTCGCAGATGCGTATTATATCTCCGAAGAGCGTACCTCGAGTATCGAGTTCGCCTTGCCGCTTTCCAACAGTGGAGAAGGGTTGGCAAGGGAACCCGCCGGTGAATAGATCAAAATCAGGAAGTTTTTCTTCGTTAATTCTGGTAATATCTCCCCAGTTTTTTATACCGGGGAAATTGTACTCATATAGTTCTATTGCATCTTTATCAAGCTCTGAATACCCTACAACTTTATATTTGATGCCGGAACGTTCAAGGCCAAAAGAGGCCCCGCCGTACCCGGCGAATCCCTCAAATACTCGTATTGTAGTATCTTTCATTCTTAGACGATTATTGATAAAATATGTGCTTGGTGCTTTAACCAACAAATTTACAAAATATTCTTCACTTTCCATATTATTGGGGTTACTACGGGATTCAAACGCCCGGTCGTTACTTACAGATTGAAATAAAATAAAGGCTTGGTAGCCCCCTTGCGGGGACTACCGAACCTTGGCATATTGACCGTGCGCGGTCCTCTCCAGTCGCCCTTCATCGCACCACGGTTTCATAGTGCGGTCAATAGATCAAGGGTTGAAGCCTACGGATAGGCCAAAAATGTCGAGTGAATAATTAAAGTGGATTACGGGAAAAGGGAGGCCCCTTAAAAACGTAAATGGCTCCATCAGTCCGTCACAGCAAAACTGGTAGATCGTTCAAATAACCAACAACATTTTTTGAAGGGCATGCACAACTCTGAATCCACATTCTCTACGATATAGGCGATGACGCGATCACCGACGCCAGTTCTCAATAGGATTCTCCCCAAGGGGTACTTTTGATGCACGTGCGAAAGAGGTAGAGCTTTTGATATTTCAAATAAACAGGCATGTTTTGTACGACATGGTGGATCCATTGGTTTTGACTACACGTTATGCGCCGGGCATTCCGTAACGGAGCCATCTGGGAGGGTGCCCCCCTCCTTCGGCGGGGGAATATTCGAGACTCTTTACCAGGTCTTCCAGATTGCCAACCACTTTGTCGAATAGCTTGTACATCAGCTCTGGCTCCACCATCTTGAGGATGTAAGCGATGACACGTTTGCCGGCGCCGGCCATCCAGCCGGCCTCGGTGTGGGCACTGCGGCCGCAGGGGAGGACGAGGACGCAAGTATAGGATTTCTGCAGAGCTTCTAGATCTGCGGCGAATTGACGTTCTGAAAGCGGATGAGTCAATTCTTCGGCGTACTGCTCGAACGTCCAGTTGGGGGCGTTTTCGTCTATGTCGGTCCAGTGGAAACCGGTGCCGCCGTGGGGCGGGTTACGGAAGTCGTAGACATCGTGGTCTTCCTGGCGGAGGCGCTTGACCACTTTGGGGTAATAGGGATTTCTCCAGCTGGATGCGATGTAAATCCTGTTGGCGAAACTAAAGCTATTTAATAGTTTGAGCAACTTTCTCCAGTCCCTTTTTGATGTCCTCAATATTAAGAAGGGTAAGCTCTGCTTCAGACAATGTTTCGGCAGTAGAGAGACGATTAGCTTGTGCCTTGATGGATTCTTCAAAAACGTTCCTGGCATAGCGCCCGTTACCAAAGTCGCGGTCATCACCTTTCACTTTTTCTTGGAAAGCTTTTAGTAATACGCTTCCAGCATCGGGAGCTAACTTATAGCCTTCGCCATCAGCTATATGAGTAAAAATGTCATAAAGTTCTTCACCGGTGTAATCAGGAAACTCAATATAACGGAGGAACCTGGATTTGAGGCCAGAATTGGCATTGATGAAGTCTTTCATTTCTTTGGTATAACCGGCAACTATTACAACTAAGCGGTCACGATTGTCTTCCATTCGTTTAAGCAAAGTGGAGATTGCCTCTTGCCCGAAGTCATTTTTGCTTTCTACTCTGGCTAGGGAATAAGCCTCGTCGATAAAAAGAACTCCATCCAGTGCTTGATCAATTACCTCATTGGTTTTAATAGCAGTTTGGCCCACATATCCACCAACTAATCCGGACCGATCTGTTTCTACGAGGTGCCCTTTTTTGAGAATGCCCATTTCTTTATAGATGGCGGCAATGATTCTCGCCACAGTAGTTTTGCCAGTACCTGGATTCCCGGTGAACACGCAATGGTAAGAAATTGCTGAAGACCGGATTCCTTTGCTTTCCCTAAGATTTTGAATCTTTACGAAATTAGCTAGCGTTTTTACCTCTTCTTTCACGGTATGTAAACCGATGAGAGACCCTAGCTGTTTTAGTGGCTCCTCAATAGTACTTTTTGTGCCATCATTAGAAGTCCCTTTAAGTGTTAAAGCTGTAATGAAGGCGTTGGATGGTAAGGCTCCTTTAGGTCGTAATACCGTAAAAACGGACCAGACTCCTTCTTTATGTGTAAACTTAAATTCAGCACGCCTAAAATTGGTCGTAAAATGGCACGCTATTTCAAACTCATCACCTTCGGAAATTGAAGTACATGCAAAAGCCAATTGAATTTCTTGAAAATAACCTGGAGGAATTGTGTATGAACCACCGCCTTCATACATAGGATAGGTTCCAGCATAAGGATGAATTCCCGTAACCTTTGAACGATATACAAAAGCTCCCGCGCAGATACCATCGAAGCAGATTGAGACAGATTTATCTGTATTGTTAATAGCGTGGACTATTAAATACAGTTTATCTTCATATATGCCAATGTATGTCACTTTTAATTGGCATTTATCCTCATCATAAATAATATTCTTCATCCTTTATTTAGTAAAACTATACCCCAGGAGTATCGTGTTATCATATACAAAGATAATGAAATAACTGTAATTAGCGGTTGTTGTAAATTGCTTTACACTTAAAACAGATTTTATATTTCTATATAAGGGTAATAATGCCCGAAACAAAATAAAAATATCATGAATATTTTCAAATTTACAAAAACTCCCATGCAAAGGTACCCGGGAGACAGGAAATGGAAGAATGATGATACGCCCAAGTCCAATGATAAGAAACAAAAGTGATTCTTCCTTGGATGCTCTTTGCTAATTTGATTTACCAAGCCTTATCGACATGGACACTACGTAACAAAGATCGGAACCTTAAACAATAAGGCTCCGATCTTTGTTATCAGATTATGCTTGCGCTATAAATCAGAGTAGGATTTTATGATGTTAACCATAACCCCTTCCCACCATTCATACGAAAGATCACAGTACCAGAAGTCATTCCCGCTTTTAGATGTTCCTTGATGAGCCCTGACAGTTACCCTGTTTTTTGCTTCGTCCGTAAACTGATATCCTTTGCCATCATCAGTAGGGTGCACGTCTCCATATTTTAATGAGAGCATTTTATAAAGGGTCTCCATCCTGTCCTTAGCCGCACTTTCGTATTTGAATTCCTGCTCGAAATTGATTATATAGAACATTTTATCTACGAACATGAACTGGACATAATGCCATGAATAACCTGCAAACTCCTGGTTAATGATAGTGTAGCTCCCATCATCTTCCTTAATGGGATCATAGTGGATAATCCTATTATATACTTTGAATGGCGACTGCCCAAATTTAGCGCGGTAGAACTCTGTCCTCACAAGCGGACCATTATACTGCGTAGTGGCTGCATTCTTCTGGGTCCCGCAGGAAGCCAGTGAGAGGGCTAAGATCCCAAATAGAAGTATGCTCTTAATTTTCATAATGAGAGTCTTTTTGCAAAGATAGTTCTTTTTTTGGCAAACCCTATCAGCCAAAACTGATGCACCGGCGAATTGGCGCTCGGGGAGGGTAAGATTTTATTTCTCCCGTTTTTGTGCACATCGACCCTCTATATTTGTACACTTTTAAGAAAAAAATATTACCTTTGTGTCCAACAGCATCTGTGCCCTAACCTCCGCGGAATTGGACTGCGGTTTAGGGCACAGAATTTTTATCCCCGTCTTACTATCGACCATAACTGATGCAGGGGCGAAGGAGGGGGACATCGGCCCATATATCAGAGAGCGTACTCACTAAGCCACTTTAGCAGTTCATCGACCGTTGAGGCGGTGGCTCCGGGGTAGAGGAGTTTGTATTTCCGGTATCGACCCTTGTCGCTGGCAAGTTGGTCGCGTAGGGCAATGGCCCGGACTCGCCAGCCGGAGACTTCCTCAATGCCGTGCCAGGCACATTTACATCGGCCCTCCAAATGCACTGCGCCGCTCAGTGGTGAACCAACGTAGCGGTATGGATGTATCGGCCTACCGCAGTCAGGGCAGTTGTACTGGAACAGGTCCGGATGCTCCAGGGTGCAGCGGACGAAGGAACCCAGCCAGACGGGGTCGGGAGCTATTTCGGCCACCCAGCCGCAGCTGTAGGTCATCTCCAAGTAAAGGGGGATGAAATAGAACTTGTCAATGTCTTTCCAGTCGTCGAAGCGGGCATAGATTTC
>JAEEGL014256500.1_pt1 | contig 10698 bp, 13 predicted proteins | sample 9134231 | NCBI WGS metagenome assembly JAEEGL01 (sample SAMN16246548, study PRJNA631951) | gut metagenome | biome: gut microbiome; feature: rumen; material: fiber-attached | host: Bos | place: Iran: Karaj | collected 2018-10 | reverse complement strand
TATATGATACAACAAAAAGAAGGATTGTCAAACGATTGCTATTTCTTTCTGATTACTGATGTTGATGGAATAGATTTCTGATATAATCAAAAACATGGATGGAATCAGGATTACCGAGCTGTTTGATCTGAATCATACTGTGGCTTCTTCCTATCTGGAGGGGTTCGATTATCCATGGGAGGCGCTTTCGGGTATTTGTGATCTGATCCGGTCTCTGGGCAAGGGTTTGGATGAAACTGAGTATGAGAAGCGCGGTGAAGATGTCTGGGTTCACAGAAGTGCCAGGGTTGTTTCTACAGCCGTCCTTGTGGGACCGGTAATCGTAGGACCGGAGTGTTTCGTCGGTCACTGTGCCTTCGTACGCAACGGGGTGCTTCTGGGTTCCGGCTGTACGGTGGGGACCTGCGTTGAGGTCAAGAATTCCATCATATTCGACAAGGTTGATCTGGCACACTTCAATTATGTCGGGGACAGCATTCTGGGTTACGGTTCGCACCTCGGTGGAGGGGCGATTACATCGAACCTGAGGCTGGATGAAAGAAGTGTTGTTGTCAGTTCAGTGGATACCGGGCTGATAAAAGTGGGCGCTTTGGTGGGCGATTATGCTCAGGTGGGGTGCAATGCCATCCTGAATCCGGGAACGGTTTTGGGCCGCGGCAGCGTGGTCTATCCGCTTGTTTCCGTGAAGGGTGTGGTGGCACCTGAGAGCGTCGTAAAAGCATAGAAAATAGTATTGATTCACTATTTCCCTTTTCCTTGAACCGGGGTTATCTTTTTCCTATGGATTTAGTTTTGCCTGAGTTCGATGTCGTTGTGGTAGGGGCCGGAAATGCCGGTCTGATGGCCGCTATCAAGTTGCTGCAGGCCGGAAAGAAAGTACTTGTGGTCGAGCAGCACAACCTGCCCGGCGGATGTGCCTCTTCCTACGTCAGAGGCCGTTTTGAGATTGACCCTTCATTGCATGAGCTAGCCGCAGTAGGAAGCCTGACCAAACCCGGTGCCATCAGGCGTATGTTCAGTGAGCTCGGGCTTGATATCAAATGGGTTCCCATTAAGGATTGTTTCAGAGCCGTCGGTTATTATTCGGACGGAAGTCCTATGGATATCACCATTCCCAGCGGGAAGGAAGAGCTCATAGAAGTCATGGAACATGAGGTTCCCGGAACACGCAAGAAGATGGAGAAGCTCTTCAGGCTCTTCGACGAGGTAAATGACGGACTGAATTATTTTGCCGACGGAACCAACTACAGCATCCGCTATGCCATCAAACATTTCTCCAACATGCTGATTGTCGGCTCCCACTCGTGCAAGATCGTTTTCAAAGCCCTGAGGCTTCCTCAGAAGTGCATCGATATCTTGTCGACATACTGGTCCTATCTCGGAGTCGATATGGGCCGCATGTCGTTCCTGCACTATGCCATGATGGTCAGCAGCTATATGACAGAGGGTGCATACATCCCGACATTCACGTCCCACGAGCTGTCGGTTGCCCTGGAGGATAAGCTCAGATCTCTGGGTGGGCAGATATGGTTCAATTGCAAAGCGATGTCCTTTATCTTTGACAATGCTCGACTATCTGGTGTCAGGACTGCATATGGGGATATCAAATGTAAGTATGCTCTTGCAAATGTGAATGAGGATATCGTCTATGGCCGCATGGTTCCGAAGGAGATTGTCACCCCAAGGCTTAGGCGTCTCTCCAATGCCCGCAAGCAGAAATACGGCGCCAGGATGTTTACAGTGCACCTTGCACTGGATGTCACGGCAGAGGAATTGGGGATTCATGATTACTCCATTTTTATGATGGGTACTGCGGATTCAGAAGCAGAATACAGGAACATAATGAAGGGTTTCGAGTACAACAATTTCTCGATACTGGTCTGCTACAATGTGGCCAATCCTTCTGCTTCGCCGGAGGGAACCTGCATCTGCTCTATAACGACATTCGGTTCTCCCTCGGATTGGGATGATCTTAAGCCGGAGGATTATGCGGCATTCAAGACACGGTGTGCCGAAAAGCTGATGACACATCTGAAGGAGCGCACCGGCATCGATCTTTTCGGACATGTTGAGGAAATCGCCATAGCCACCCCATGGACATTCGCCCGTTACCTCGGAACACCGGAAGGCTGTGTCTACGGACATGAGACTGCCGACTGGGACGACATTATCTCGCGCAGTCTGCAGATGGGTAAGGATTATCCGGTGAAGGGGCTCAAGCCAATCGGAGCCGGAGGTCCCCGGGGAGACGGATACTCATCCGCCTATCAGTGCGGTGATCTGATGGCAGGCATGGTTTTGAAGGAACTGAAAGAGATGGATGCCGGTACGGCGGAGGCAAGATCATGAGCGGAAGACTTGCAAAACTCAAGGTCAAAATCAGGAATTTCAGCCTCAAGGACATGTTGGATTTCAAGAACCTTCCGCTACGGCGGGACAAGGCGATAGCCGCAGCCGAGGATAAGGACATAAACACCAGCTTCCCGATCAACAGCAATGCCGCGAAGCTTCATCCTTCTGTCCAGAAGATGGTTGTTTCAAGGATTATCGAGCGCGAAGGATCCGGTGCGCGGACCCTGATCCTTAAGAAGGAGGACAACAGTCCTGCAGCTTGGTTCAGAGCCGGTCAGTATGTTTCCGTGAAGATGAAGATCGGTCAAAGCTATGTCACAAGACCGTACTCGATATCGTCTTCCCCGAAACTGACCAAGGACGGGAAGATATTCATCACGGTCAAGGAGAACCCGGGCGGATTCGTGGCGGATTTCATTCTAAAAGAGCTAAAGGAAGGGGACAGTGTCCTGGTTTCCGGTCCTGAAGGTAACTTCTATCATGACAGTCTCAGAGACAGCCGTAATGTAGTTGCAGTAGCCGGCGGAAGCGGCATTACTCCGTTCCTGTCGATGGCCTATGCAATCCGTGACGGAGTAGAGGATTTCAATCTCACGATACTTTTCGGATCCAGAACCGAGAAATCCATTCTTTTCAGAAACGAGCTTGATTCAATCATGGAAGAGACCGATAAGGTCAGGGTCGTGCACATACTGTCCGATGAGGATATTCCTGGCTTCGAGCATGGTTTCATCACTGCGGATCTCGTGCGCAAGTATGCTCCGGCAGATTATTCGCTGTTCATCTGCGGACCGGAAGGTATTTACCGTCACATGGAGAAGGTCGTGGAAGAGCTCGGCCTACCCAGGCGCCAGGTAAGGCGTGAGATCATCGGGGTATCGGGCAAGATGGTAAGCTCTGTCTCCGATTCTCCGGAGGTGGTCTACAAGCTTTCGGTAATCCAGGGGCCCTATAAGTATGAGACGACCGCATCCTCCGGGGAGACGCTTCTGGTTGCAATGGAGAGGGCCGGAATCCTTGCCCCTGCCAAATGCCGAAGCGGCGAGTGCGGATGGTGCAGAAGCAAGATTCTTTCAGGAACAGTTGTAATCCCGCCTCAGAACGACTTCCGCAGACAGATGGACAAGGAATCTGATCATATCCATCCGTGTGTCTCTTTCCCTGCCTCTGATATCGTTCTGGAGGTCCCGCGAGGCGATACTCCGGATGCTTGATTCTGCCTTGTTGCATGATATAATCGAAGTATGTTGAAGAAAGCAATCATTCTCCTGCTTGTTCTTGTTATGGCAGTTCCTCTTTTTGCCGCTTCCGCAAAGGGATCCATGGCTTCTCTGAAAGCAGAGGACTACTTCGGGAAGGCCGTAGATGCAGAAATATTCAAGCCTTACGATGTGACGATGGTCAATATCTTCACCACCTGGTGTACCTACTGTCTGCGTGAGATGGCGGACATCAAGATGATTCGTGCGGATCTGCCCAAGAACGCCAATGTGATTACCATCTGTGCCGATGCCTACGATGCTCCGGCGGATCTGAAGGAGATCGTCGAATTCTTCGAGCTGGATTTCACCATACTCAAGATGACTTCAGACCAGGTGAAGCAGTTCTACAACGTGATCGGATATCCCACGACTCTCTTCGTAGGAAGTGACGGAACAATCCTCGATGTTCAGATCGGGGTTCCGAAGTATGGGGCATACATCGGATACACAAGCAAGATCAACAAGATTCTGGGTATTTCAAAGTGAGTAGGAAGACTGTTCTCCGAATTGCGATTCTCCTCGTGGCAGTTCTTTTCATCGTCATCGGGGTGTTCCGTGATGAGGCCAGAATCGTTCTGACAAAGGGCAGGGACATCTGTCTTGCCTGCATAGGTATCGGCTGATGAAGAAGAAACTTTCACAGGAAGGGAAGAGAACCTTCATACAGCTTCTTTTTGCAGCCTTCTTCAACGGCTACGCCGCAGGATTCGTCAAGGGTCATATCTTTCAGGGCAAGACCAAGATCCTCTGTGTGCCTGTCCTCAATTGCTACTCCTGTCCCGGGGCCTTGGGCTCTTGTCCGATAGGATCGCTTCAGGCTGTAATCAGCAGCCGCAAGCACCGCTTCAGTTTCTATGTACTCGGACTTATCATGCTTTTCGGGCTTGTTCTCGGACGTCTTGTCTGCGGATTTCTCTGTCCGTTCGGACTGCTGCAGGACCTGCTCCATAAGATTCCGATAAAGAAAATCAAGGTCAATGAGAAGGTGGACAAGGTTCTCAGATACCTCAAGTATGTTGTCCTTGCAGTTCTGGTCATCTTGCTTGCGATCCTGATCAGGGATGACTTCAGCATGGGTGATACCTGGTTCTGCAAATATGTCTGTCCGGCAGGAACGATAGCCGGAATTCCATTGATACTTGCAAATCCTGCACTTCAGAGCGTAATTGGGTTCTTGTTCAGCTGGAAGATGTGTCTTCTGCTGATCGTTCTGATATCGTCCACGCTGATACACAGACCGTTCTGCAAGTACCTATGTCCCTTGGGGGCAATCTATGGATTGTTCTCGAAATTCAGCCTCTACCAGATGGAGCTGGACAAGGAAAAATGCGTGGGATGCCACAAGTGCGAACAGGTCTGCCCGATGCAGGTCAAGTGCACTCAGAATATCAACAGTGCCGAATGCATAAGGTGCGGGAAGTGCAAGGCAGCCTGTCCTGCACATGCCATTGACTCCACATTCGGATTCAAGATAAAAATGACTACGGAGAAAAACCATGGAACAGATATTGAAGGAAATTGATCTTCAGGAATGTCCGCTCTGCGGAGGTCCCGGAGTGCTGGAAGAGGAAGGGCAGTGGTGCTTCTATGTCTCCTGCCTGGACTGCGGTGCACATACTGCAGAGATTCCATACAAAGCCTCGGAGGAACGTCTCTCGGCAGCAAAGAATGCCGCCCACCTTTGGAATATAGGAAAAGTCCTGCGACCGGATCCCGGTGAGTGATATGAAAGTCAGGATAACTGCAGTTCGCAAGGTCTGCCACAGTGACCTTATTCAGAAGTATGAGAATCCCATAGAGCATGCCTGTGAAATCGAGGAAGGCCGGGTCTTCATCTCCGAAGACGGAAAGCGTCCTGAAGGCCTGTGTGAGAGTGCATGGGAATCCATGGAAAGCTTTGTCAGGGAATTGGCCGAAGGCGGGGGCAACTTCTTCGACGGATGGATGAAGAATCCCAAGAGCGCAATGATTTCGTGCAATGACGGATTCAGGCCGGTCAGTTTCTATCTTGAGGCTCTTGAATAGGAGCCTTCTTTTTCGAAAACAGTTTTTTGAAGAATCTGAAAGGAGCCAGGAAGAAATCGTTCTCCCTGGTTCTTTTTTCTATGTTCTTGGAGTATGCCCTGAGGATGTTCAGCAGAATCAGAAAAAGGGAGGCAAAGAGCGGAAGGCTTGATTGAAGCAGGATTGCAAGGACTATCAGAAGAATGCTCATGGCGTAGAGGAAGCTGGACAGCTCATCATATCCGTAACGTCTTTCATGCCAGTCCTTGATTGCCTGCTTTATCTTCTTTCTCATCTTCATGGAAGGTATTATAGCCATTCGGGTTATCCGTATTCAATCGGGAATAAGCTTGAAGCATTGAGGATGATTGAATATAATGGCATCGAGTTGTTTTTAAAAATAATTCGGTTGAGGTTTCGGTGAATTCTGGAAAAAGTGAAAGGATCAAGGTTCTCGTTCTGGGCGTCGGCTGTATTCTGATGGCAATCATTGCCCTCGGTGTCGGACGCTATTATCTGAGTCCGGTTTCCATCGTCAGGGTCCTCCTTCAGGCCTGCGGGCTGGATATGGGCATGGACAGAAATCCGATGGCGGTTGTGATGCATATCAGACTTCCGAGGATTCTTGCCTCCATGCTTCTGGGAGCAGGGCTTGCACTCAGCGGACAGACTTTCCAGATGATCTTCAGGAACCCTCTGGTCTCGCCTGATGTGCTGGGTACAAGTTCTGCAGCTTCTTTCGGAGCATCACTTTCGCTTCTTCTGGGGCTGTCGTCGGTTATGGTAAGCATCAACGCCTTCCTGTGCGGTCTGGTTGCATTGGCGATAATCTATACGGTTTCTACAAGAGTCAGGCGGGAGCAGACTCTTTCCCTGATACTGGTGGGAATGGTTGTCTCATCACTGTTCTCCTCGGGCACAAGCTTCGTGAAACTGGTCTCGGACCCGAACAACGTGCTTCCTGCCATCACATACTTTCTGATGGGATCTCTTTCCGGAATAGGTTTCGAGGAGCTGTCTCTGATAGCAATACCGTTTGTGATCTGCTTCATCGTTCTGCTGGCTCTTTCGTGGAAGATCAACCTCCTTTCGCTCTCGGAGGACGAGGCTAGGTCTCTCGGAGTGAATACCCGCCTGATCCGCCTTGTGGCAATTATCTGTGCCACGGTCATCACTGCAAGCAGCGTGGCCATAGCCGGAAACATAGGTTGGGTCGGTCTCATCGTCCCTCACATATCACGCATGTTGGTCTCCAACGATGCGAGAAGGTCCTTCCCGTCTTCAATGTTCATCGGGGCAGGGCTTCTGACACTGGTGGATTGCATTTCCAGAACTGCCTCTACGGTTGAGATTCCGATAGGAATCCTGACATCGTTCATCGGGGCTCCTTTCTTCCTGCTCTTGCTGTTCAAGGAGGTCCGCCATGATTCTTGAAATCAAAGACCTCAGTTTCAGCTACAGGGAGAATGAAGTACTCAAGGGTCTGTCAATGACCGTAACCGACGGGGAGATGGTAAGCCTTCTGGGACGCAACGGAGCCGGAAAGACAACACTGATGAGGCTGATAGCAGGTTTTCTCAAGGCCCCGGCTCAGTCGATTCTGATAGATGGAAGACCGATACCACAGATGAGCCTCAGACAGAGGGCCTCGTACATGGCCTACATCCCGCAGATAACAAGGTCCGTGTTTCCGTACTCCGTGCGTACCTCTATCCTGATGGGGTGCTCAAACCGCCTTTCACTGTTGCAGAACCCGGGACCCAGTGAGGAGCAGAGAGTCGAGGAACTCATAGATCTACTGAATATCAGAAGCATTGCCGACAGGAACATGGAGACCATCTCCGGAGGAGAACGTCAGCTAGTTCTGATAGCAAGGGCTTTGATGCAGGATGCCAGACTTCTGATCCTGGACGAGCCGACTTCCTTCCTTGATTACGGCAATCAGCTGCTGGTCTTGGAGCGGGTAGAGGATCTTGTGAGGCAGGGTTACAGCTGCATCTATTCCACCCATAATCCTGATCTGGCTCTGGCCCATTCGACAAGGTCCGTTGTCATGAAGGACGGTGTAATCGTCTTCGATGACAAGAGCTCGGCACTGTTCGGAACAGATGTCCTGAGCAGGGTCTATGAAAGAAGGATAGATATTATAAAGACTGAAAACGGTAGCATGGTTTGTGTTCCATGCTGAGTTTTATTAAGGTTTAAAAGCTAAATAGGTGATTATATATGAAAAAGACAATTGCTTTGATCATAATCCTGATGCTGGCCGAGGTGCTCTTTGCCGCTGCTGCGGCTGAGATTTCAAACGACCCTTTGAAGGACTCTCAGGTGTTCGTGGATGATCTGGGACGACAGGTCGTCCTGCCTTTGAATATCACCGGAATTGCCCCTTCCGGGTCCAACGCCCAGGTAATTATTTTCCAGATTGCCCCGGAGAAACTGGTGGGTCTTTCCTCCGGCCTGAGTGCTGAAGAAAAAACTGTCTATCCGGCCTACACCCATGATCTTCCGGCTTTCGGAACGTTCTACGGCAAGAAGGCGAACCTCAACAAGGAGACCCTGATTCTGGCAAATCCGGAAGTAGTGATCGATGTCGGTGATATCAAGGGATCAGTTGAGGAGATGGCTTCGGAACTCGATAAGATCTCAGCGGAAGTGGGTGTTCCCGTAATCTTCATCGAAGCTAACATGGATAACTATCCATCCGTTTTCAGGAGGCTGGGGAAGCTTCTGGGAGAGGAGGAAAGGGCGGAGAGACTTGCTGAGTATTATGAAGATGCAATCTCGGTGATAGAGGCTGCAAGGACTGACCATAAACCCACTGTTTACATCACTTCGTCCTCCGACGGTCTTGAGGCCATACTTGCCGGAAAGAGCCACGCACAGTGTGCGGAAAAGGCCGGGGCAGAGGTAGTGGTTACTTCAAAACTTGCCCAGGGCAACGGCAACATATCGATTGAGACACTCTATCAGCTGGATCCGCAGTACATATTCGCCTACTCGGAAGCAGGATACAAAACCATAACCACATCGAGTGACTGGGCAACCCTTCAGGCTGTCAGAAACGGCAATGTCTATCTTGTTCCGAGCATGCCCTATGGCTTTATTGACAATCCGGTCTGTTCCAACAGGATTATCGGGCTTTGGTATCTTGCTTCCATCTTCTATCCTCAGGCAGGCATAGATATCGTAGCCAAGACACGGGAGTTCTACAGCCTGTTCTATGGGGCCGATATCTCCGGGCAGCAGGCAAGGCAGATATTGCATTTGAACTGAAATCTATATAGATTATATGGGCCGACCTTTCGGGGTTCGGCCCGTTTTTTCTGCAAGAGGTCGGATATGGCAAACATCAAACACAAGATTTATGAATACGTAAACATCACGATAGGGTCTTTCCTTGTCGCCGTAGGTGTGGCGTACTTCGTGAACCCTGCCAAAATCGCCTCGGGCGGCGTGAGCGGTATCGCCACCATGATCTACCATACAATCGGATGGAACCCAGGATATGTGATCTTCGGCCTTTCCGTGCCTCTGTTTCTGATCGGCATGAAGGTCTTCGGAAAAATCTACGGATTCAAGTCTCTGTTGGGCACCATTCTGCTCTCGGCTTTTACCTCGATTCTGGTCGATATCTCAGGCGGCGTAGGCTTTCTCGACTACTCAGAACCGCTGAGTGTCTGGCTTAGCGCGCTGTTCGGCGGTGTCACGATGGGTGCCGGAATAGGTTTTGTCATGAAGGGCGGAGCCAATACAGGCGGAACCGACATCGTGGCGCAGATTCTGAACAAGTACACACCGCTTTCCCTGGGAACGTGCCTCACGCTTGTCGATGCCATAATAATCGCAGCCTCGGTTTTCGTGTTCGGAATAGAGAGCGCCCTCTATGCGGTCACTACCGTCTACATCACCGGCATGGTGATCGACAAGGTGGCTCTTCCGTTGGGTGCCAATACTGCCAAGACTGTCCTGATAATCTCCGAACACCATGATGAGATCTCCGCGGTCATCCTAAATGACCTGAATCATGGCGCTACACTGATTTCCGCAACCGGACTCTATACGGGTAATGAAAGACCGGTGATCATGAGCGTTGTCTCCAACCAGGAGGTTGCAGTTCTGACAGCCAAGGTCAAGGAAATCGATGAGAAGGCCTTCATGATCGTTCAGAATGCAAACCAGGTCCTAGGCGAGGGATTCATCCCCATGTCCAAGGCCATCAACCTCAAGTTCGGAAACTGAAATTCCAACAAATAAGTTGACAAATATGCCTCATGTGGGTAATATGCAAATGTGAACATATTAGAATATGCTTAAATGTTAAAATGTTTGAGCAACCTATGTTCATCAGGAGGACTTACTATGAAGAAGACATACAAAATCGACGTTGACTGCGCCAACTGCGCAAATCTCATGGAGCAGGCTGCAAAGAAGACAGCCGGAGTTGCCGATGCCTCTGTAAACTTCATGGCCCTGAAGATGACTGTGGAGTTCGAAGAGGGTGCGGACGAGAAGAAGGTCATGAAGGATGTGTTCAAGGCTTGCCGCAAAGTCGAACCCGACTGCGAAATCGACTTCTGAGTAAGCATTCTCTCACCCGCGATTTCCGCTCTTTGCCTCAACGGCTACCAGAAAGGTATGCCGTTTCGGCTCATAGCAGTCTCGCGGCGATATAATGCTTCCGATAATAGCAAGATTTGGAATAAGAGTTTTCAAGGGAAAGAGAATAATGAAATTGAGTAGAAGACAGCGAAAGATGCTGATTCGCATCTGCATCTGTGCCGCATTGCTGATAACGGTCAATGTCATAAGGGGTATCGGTCTTATCGGGACTGAGGGGACCTTCGGGTTCGTATTCTACCTTGCCCTGTATGTGGCCACCTATCTGGTTATCGGGTATGACATCCTGGTCAAGGCAGGCAAGGGCATCGTCAACGGAAGGCCCTTCGATGAGTGCTTCCTGATGGCTTTTGCGACTTTGGGTGCTTTTGCGCTGGCTGTGATCGAGAGAAATGCCGACTACAACGAGGCCATTGCGGTCATGCTCTTCTACCAGATCGGCGAGCTGTTCCAAAGCTAT
>JAEEGL014047920.1_pt1 | contig 10698 bp, 7 predicted proteins | sample 9134231 | NCBI WGS metagenome assembly JAEEGL01 (sample SAMN16246548, study PRJNA631951) | gut metagenome | biome: gut microbiome; feature: rumen; material: fiber-attached | host: Bos | place: Iran: Karaj | collected 2018-10 | reverse complement strand
TTGCGCAGAGGTTTCTGTGACTATGGTTACGATCCAACGCGTATTACTTCAGGAGTGACTGCCGTAGATGCTACCTACACCATTCGTCCTTCTGCTACGTTCTTTGAGTATTCTAATGCTGACCACCCAATTTATTACAATGTGAAGATTTACAATACAAGCGGAACCGCCTATTATCTTTACAACAATAATAGTGTGAGCCTGAGGAAGGACCCCACTACAAACAATAAGAACAGCGATGCCTACCTGTGGCGTTTCGAAGGCAATCCTTATTCTACGCGCATCATCAATAAGAATGGTAAGTATCTTGCCATGAACAACAATGGCAATCTTGTGTTGCAGGATGCGCTTTATGAGTGGAATCTCTTTGAAAGCAACTATGCCTCGACAGGCTTTACTGTGCGCTCCTCTTCCAATCGTTATGTGCGAAACAGTGGTAGCTCACTTGCCTCAACTACAGAAAGTGCAGACATTGTGCTGAATGGCGTGTTAAGTAAACTCAGGCAAAACAACGATGGAAACTATCTTCCTGATGCCAGCTATTGCATGATAGCCGAGGAGAACAAGGACATTGCTCGCACGGTGAATTACAAGTTGATGGTAGATGGTGTGAGGAAAGCGGAATATGCGGACTATGATGTCAGTGCATCACAGTTGGCAGGCACCACGCTCCATTATCCGGACAACATGCGCCGACCCTACTGCACATACGATTATTACCAGACGGAGAACCTATCAGGAAAGTACGCAGACAACTACACGATTCCAACAGGTTCAGGCGTGTTGACGGTGTGGGTGAATGCTGTGTTCAACGATGTTCCGTTCAAACGAACACAGGACAACGCTTCGCCAAAGTGGCAGTATCTGACGCTGAATGGTAAGTGTGTGGGTGCAGAGGGACATGCTCCGAGCATGCTTTTTGAAGACTTGCAGGTCGGTCCCATGTATCAATGGGCGTTTACAGGCAATTCCTACGACGGATTTATGATTTACAACCGTTGGTGGGGCATGGACAGTAACTATACACTCTGCAATACCGACAATGCCAGCGTAGAGGATGACTTCACCTTCACAATGGGGCCGAAGATGGGAACTAGCGGCACGGTGTGGAACATTGTGTACCGTTCAGACAACGAATTTGGCTTCACGGATAAAGCAAAGCCTGCCATGAACATCTGCGACTTTGACAGCCGTGGACGTCTGGGTTACGATTTCCAGCATGCAGGCTTTACGCCCACAGCTGCCATGACCACTGAAACGAGCCTCACTCTGGAAGGCGTTGCTGAAACGGCTGCGGTGCTGAACACCATGACGGGCAATCCTTTTGCCCTGACCAGTGAGGTGTCTGCCACGGCCACAAACGAAACAAGAGAGATACTGAACACGCCGGAAAGCTATGTGCGACAGGTGGCTGAAGGCTATTATAGGCTGAAACTTGCTGATGGTAGTGGAAAGTATCTTGACTGCAAATCGTTTGAAGACCGTGAGCACGACCAAGCCGGTTGTTACTACACCATAACAGACAATACAATGAGCGCAGGAACCATTTTCTACCTGAAACAGACATCGGGCGGCAACAGTTATATCGTATCGCTTGAAGAGATGTCCTCACAGGGACAGCCTATTTCGTCAGGTACCTACACGCTCTATCCTTTCGGAGGCGGCAAGGTGGCATTGCTCGTAAATGGCACAGACGGTGTGGAAGACAAGTACTACAACTATTCACAGGGCATCGATATGATGGTGATGTCAGCCTATTACGATGAGCCTACGCTCTATTATCTGGAAAAGGTGGAGACGTTCGACATCAAGTTGAATGCCATTAGTGGAGACCCCTACACCTATGCGACGCTTTATCTGCCCTTTGATGTGACGCTTCCAGACAACACCTATGCCTATATGGGGGCGCGAGAAGGCTCAGGAAAGATATTCTGTACTAAGATAGCCGAGCCTGGTGATGTGCTTGCAGCAGGAACACCAGTCGTCATTGTCAACGAAGCCAAGGAAACGCAGGTGACGCTGTTGCTGCCCAATGGCAGTCCTATTGCAGAGAGAGCTGATGCCGGCAACCTGTTGTTGGGGCAGTATTTCGAGTTTATTGTTCCTGGGCAGGATCATCCGAACTACAAGGAAGACGAGCACGACAGGTATCTTGCATTTGGCAAGGGTGGCAGTATGAACAAGCCTGGATTCTATCCTTTCGTCAAGGAAACAACCAAGCGAGTGACCGACAACAAGGCTTACATCTTCGCATCCAAGGAGAACGAAGCCAAGGGTATGGTGCTGATAGAACTGATGCCAGAAGGTTGGGAAGACAGTGCTCCGACATCTATAACAGACTATGAGCATCTGCAGGATGTAGATGTCTATTACACGATAGATGGTCAGAAGCTGATGGGCCGTCCCTTTGGTCGCGGCGTCTTCATCAAAGGTAAAAAGAAGGTAATGGTGAACAAATAATGAAGGGCAGGAAGAGATGAGAAAAAAAGAATATATTGTGCCCGTTGCCGTTATCGTCCGCATGGAAAGGATAATGCTGAACGACCAGATGAGTTTTCAGCTGGGCGGAGAAGGCCGCAATGATGAGGATAGCTGGAGCAAGCAGGAAGTTGGTCACGACCTGTGGGGCGATTTGCCTGATGTTCCAGAAGAAGAGGATTAAAGAAACTTTGACATAAAGGCTGAGGCCTGTGTAAAAGGAATCGGGCGCACTCGTAATAGATGTGTGCCCGATTCCTTTTTGTTGAGGTTTTCTTCGGCAATAATACATCAGATGGCATCGAATAAGTCCGATTTTTGTACTTGTAAACCGTCTACCTGTTTTCTGGCGCAGCCACTCCCCTCCCATCTCAGGGTAGGGGTAAGGGAGGTGAGCGTAGACCTTGCGCACGAAAGATTTTTACCCCACCCCTGCACCCCTCCCCTAAAATGGGAGGGGACTGGCTGCGCACAGATGGAAAGACACATTCGGAACTGAATACAAGTCTTCATTCCTCTCTAGACGTTGCGGATGTGCCAACTGCTATATTGTCGCCTTTCCTTTTACGCCAGCAAAAAGAAAAGAGACTAGATTGTTGCAGAAAGGAAAATCCCTGCTTGCGGAGGGCGAGCAGGGATTTTTGTTGGTGTTCTTTGCATATTACAGCTTCTTGCGGAGCTTCTCTGCCTTCTCTGCTGTCTTGAGTGCTTTCTGCTGAGCTGTCACCTTTTTCTTTTCCAGTTTGAGCAGCTTGGCCTGGTCGGCGCCTTGGCTCTGTGCCTCGGCCAGTCTCTCGGCGGCTTTCTCGGCGTCTCTCTGAGCCTTTTCGGCAGCCTTCTGTGCCTTCTCGGCCCGGTCGCGCATCTTCTCAGCCTTTTCTGCCTCCTTGCGTTTCTTCTCGGCTTCCTTGGCCTGCTTCTTGGCTTCCTTTTCGGCCTTGGCGGCGGCCTTCTGCTGCTTCTGCAGTTCCTTCTGCTGTTCGGCAGTCATTATGGGCGCCTGCGGGTCGGTCGTCACAGCCTGAGCACGTGCGCTGCCAATGCTCAGGGTAAGAAATGCGGCCACGGCGGCCATTTTCATGAATTTTCTCATTTTCTTACTATTTAGGTTAAACAATCATTTCGGCAGATTGAAGGCACGTGTCATCTCCTGCATCTGCTCCATACTCATGCCTTCGGGCACGAATCCCATGCAGCGGGCGTCGATGTAGATCTTGGCTGCTTTCGACAGCACGTCAATCTGGTCGAAGGCATCCATCACGTCAAGTCCCTGTGCAAACACGCCGTGCTTTTCCCAGAGCACCACGTCGTAGTCGTCGAGTTCCTTCAGCGTGGCGTCGGCCAGCTCAACGCTTCCCGGCAGCTTGTAGGGGATGATGCCGAGTCCGAGCGGGCAGAAGGCCTTGGTCTCGGGAATCATCGACCACAGGATGTTCGTCAGCACGTCCTTTCCCAGCATCTCGCGGTTGTGGCTCATGGCGACGAGTTCTATGGGATGTGTGTGCACTGTGGCGTTGTAGGCGCTTCCCTTTTCAATCAGATGGTTGTGCACGGTGAGGTGGCTGGGCAGCTCGCTGGTGGGCTGAACGGGGTTGTCGGCTATGATAACGTAGCTGGCACAGTCGTCGAGAATGCGAATCACCGAGCCATTGTCCATGGGCCAGCGTGCCAGGTCGCGCATGCGCTTTCCTGTTCCCTTGCAGTAGAAGTAGTTGCCCTTGAGCTGCGGCAGCGCCACGCCTATGGGCTTCACCTCGCTGATGGCGGGCATCTGCCGGATGTCGTCATCGACGAACTTTGTGATGTTCACTGTGATGTTGCCGCCATTGCGCTCGGCCCATCCGTTCTGCCAGAGATATCCGGCCACTTCGGCAATCTTCTCTACTTCTGCCCGCAGGGCGGGTCTTCCTTCAAGTATACTTTTCATTGTTTCGTGATTAATTTTAGATTGTTTCTTTGATACATTATGCAAAGATAGTGTTTTTTTCTGAAACTGTATCGTGTTTTTTCGTTTTTTAAAAGTTTTTTCGTACCTTTGTCGCTATGAAACAAGAATTGAAGCAATGGGCGGAGAACATGATAGTTGCCGACGCCGACTACGTGAGCCGTGTGGCTTTCAACCTGATTGTCAATTTCGAGCGGATGCTGGGACGTCGCATTCCGCCAGCCGACCTGGCGCGTTGGCTGGAGTGTGTGGCCCTCGACGGAGGCCTGCGCGGCAGCAACCATGAGATTGGCGTGGTGCTGGTGCACGAGAAGGATGCGACCAAGCTGGAGAATTTCCAGCCCGACGGCTACGAGGCGCAGCTCAACGGCAAGGCTTTCATGAGCGCTCTCGGCGAGTTCACGGTCAATGCCGTGGCCGTGGAGTCGTTCACCACAAAGGAGCAGCTCATGGCCGACATCGTGGAAATGCTTGTCTCGCAGGGCGAGGTTAGGCGACTTGCCATCGTGCCCAATGCAGAGGAAGGCGACACCGTTGACCGCCTGCGCCGCATCCTGCAGCGTGCCGAGGGCGACAGGGTGGTGACGCTGCTGGCCATGCAGCCCCTCATGGGCAGCTGCTTCCGTCAGGAAATACTCGGCTATTCGCTCATGCAGGCCATGGGAATCAGGGGCGATGAGCTGGGCGGCGGTCAGTGAGGCGACGTGAGGGCACGGCAGAACGAAAAGTGAAAAAACCTTTTTCTTGGGGAAAAACACCGCCTTTTCTTGCGTAGTTCGCAGAAAATACCTATTTTTGCACTATGGAAAACAAATGAGGAGTATAAACCTAAAAACAAAATAAACGAAAATCAAAATGGCAAGAATACTGATGATTGGCGCCGGTGGCGTCGCTACGGTGGCTGCGTTCAAGATTGCGCAGAACGCCGATGTGTTCACTGAGTTTATGATTGCAAGCCGTCGCAAGGAGAAATGCGACCAGCTGGTGGAGGCCATTCACAAGAAAGGCTACACCATGGACATCAAGACGGCGCAGGTGGATGCCGACGATGTGGAGCAGCTGAAGGCGCTCTTTTCAAGCTACAAGCCCGAACTGGTGGTCAACCTTGCCTTGCCCTATCAGGACCTGACCATCATGGACGCCTGTCTGGCCTGCGGATGCAACTACCTGGACACCGCCAACTATGAACCCAAGGACGAAGCCCACTTCGAGTATTCCTGGCAGTGGGCCTATATGGACCGCTTCCGCGAGGCCGGCCTGACCGCCATCCTCGGCTGCGGATTCGACCCAGGCGTCAGCGGCATCTATACAGCCTACGCCGCCAAGCACCATTTCGACGAGATTCACTATCTGGACATCGTCGACTGCAATGCCGGCAACCACCACAAGGCGTTTGCCACAAACTTCAACCCGGAAATCAATATTCGCGAGATAACCCAGAAAGGTCTCTACTACAAAGACGGCGAATGGCTGGAGACCGAACCGCTGGAAGTGCACAAGGCGCTTACCTATCCCAACATCGGCCCGCGCGAGAGCTACCTGATGCATCATGAGGAACTGGAGTCGCTCGTTAAGAACTATCCGACCATCAAGCAGGCACGCTTCTGGATGACATTCGGTCAGCAGTATCTCACCTATCTTGACGTTATCCAGAACCTGGGCATGTCGCGCATCGACGAAATGGAGTATGAAGCACCACTGGCCGACCAGCCCGACAAGCGCGTAAAGGTGAAGATCGTGCCGCTGCAGTTCCTGAAAGCCGTGCTGCCCAACCCGCAGGACCTCGGCGAGAACTACGACGGCGAGACCAGCATCGGCTGCCGCATACGTGGTATAAAGGACGGCAAGGAGCGCACATACTACGTCTACAACAACTGTAAGCACCAAGATGCCTACGAAGAAACCGGCATGCAGGGTGTGAGCTATACGACAGGCGTGCCCGCCATGATTGGCGCCATGATGTTCGTGAAAGGGCTGTGGAAGAAGCCCGGCGTCTGGAATGTCGAGGACTTCGATCCGGACCCCTTCATGGAACAGCTCAACAAGCACGGACTGCCCTGGCACGAGGTGTTCGACGGCGATTTGGAACTGTAGTCCTCCCCGCGCATCGTCTGCAAGAGGACAAATCACCAAACTCGGAGCGCCAAAATGCCGGAATGACGCCTTCGTTTTGGCGGTTTCGGGCAACTGATCCAATGAAATCGTTCGACAAATCCAATGGAATTGTCGAACGAAATCAATGGAATTGTTGAACGAATCCATAGGAACTGTTGAGCAAAACTGGCGAAAAAGACGGGCAGAATTGCGGAATCCGTTTCGCAAAAACGGCGAAACAGGTCGCTCAGCTTGTTCTGGACGACCGAAACATCAATAAACAACAATCAATAAAAAAAGATATTATGGCAAAGAAAGAAATTGAAGCAGAAGGCGGCAACCCGCAGAGCGAGAAACTGAAGGCGCTGCAGGCCGCCATGTCGAAGATAGAAAAGGACTTTGGAAAAGGCTCCATCATGAAGCTCGGCGACGAGAATGTGGAGAACGTCGACGTGATTCCCACTGGCAGCATCGGTCTGAATGCTGCACTCGGTGTGGGCGGCTATCCGCGCGGGCGCATCATCGAGATCTATGGTCCGGAGAGTTCCGGTAAGACCACCTTGGCCATTCACGCCATCGCCGAGGCTCAGAAGGCTGGCGGCATTGCTGCCTTCATCGACGCTGAGCACGCCTTCGACCGCTTCTATGCGCAGAAACTGGGCGTGGACATCGACAACCTCTGGATTTCTCAGCCCGACAATGGCGAGCAGGCCCTGCAGATTGCCGACCAGCTCATCTCGTCGGCTGCCATCGACATCCTGGTGGTCGACTCTGTGGCTGCCCTCACACCGAAGAAGGAAATAGAGGGCGACATGGGCGACAATGTCGTTGGTCTGCAGGCACGACTCATGAGCCAGGCGCTGAGAAAACTCACGTCTACCATTTCGAAGACCAACACCACCTGCATCTTCATCAACCAGCTGCGTGAGAAGATCGGCGTGATGTTTGGCAACCCTGAGACCACAACAGGTGGCAACGCCTTGAAGTTCTACTCGTCGGTGCGTCTCGACATCCGTCGCGTAACCAGCATCAAGGACGGCGATGAAGTGATAGGAAACCAGGTGCGCGTGAAGGTGGTGAAGAACAAGGTTGCGCCGCCTTTCCGCAAGTGTGAGTTCGAAATCACCTTCGGCGAGGGCATATCCAAGGTCGGCGAGATAGTGGATCTTGGCGTTGACTACGGCATCATCCAGAAGAGCGGCTCGTGGTTCAGCTACGACGGAAGCCGGCTGGCGCAGGGGCGCGACGCCGTGAAGAAACTGCTGAGAGACAATCCCGAACTGGCCGAAGAGCTGGAAGCCAAGATCATGCAGGCCATCACGGATCAGAAATGACATGCAGATAAGCACCATCTGGATGCGGGAGAGCTTCGACCGCTTCAACAAGGACTACTTCGGCGGGGAGCTTCCCTGGCCGAAGTTTTCTTTGTCGAACGCCCGCACCCGCCTTGGTTCGATGACCTACAAGTGGAAGAGCGTGAGGACGGGACCAGGGCCTTTCGACGTGAAGCGTGTGCCCTACAACCACTGCATCCACCTGAGCGTCTACTACGACCAGAGTGAGCGCGACTACCAGAACACGCTGCTCCACGAGATGATACATTATTATATATCGGTGAAGCAGCTGGACGACAGCAGCAGCCACGGTCCCTTGTTCCGCCAGTGGATGCAAAGGCTGAACGAAAAGGGATGGAACATCACGGTCAGAGAGAAAGAAACGCTGAGCGTGGCCTCCTTTAACAAGGAGCAGTGGCGGGTGGTGCTGGCTTTGACAACCGTCAGCAAGGAATACTTCCTGTGCGTGATTAGTCCCAGATATGTGAGGACCCTGGAGCGCCAGCTTGCCCAAAGCACGCAGATAGTCTCCCACTCCTGGCATCTCACCAATGACGACTACTTCCTCGGCTATGCGCAGAGCCGCACGCTGCGTGGCCATCAGGTGGACAAGATACTGTTTGACGAAAAGACAAAAACGATGGAGCCGCTGAAGATTTGACACGTTCAGCGGCTCCAATTCCTTTATGATGGGCAGTCCTTTACAGATTGGCCAGTTCGATGACTTTGTCAACGGCGGCATTCACCCCGTCGGCGTTCTTGCCGCCAGCCGATGCGAAGTGGGGCTGTCCGCCGCCACCGCCCTGCATGAGTCTGGCCGCCTCGCCCACCAGTTTGCCCGCATTCAGGCCGTGGTCTTTCACGAGGTCCTCAGAGATGCAGACGTTGAGCATGGGCTTTCCTTCGTAAACGCTGCCGATGACGCAGAGCGAATGCTGAGGCTCGGCGGCACGAATCTTGAACACAAGGTCCTTGGCAACGTCGGGCCTGACGGGAAGTACGGCTGAGAAAACCTTCACGCCGTTCACCTCGCGTCCCTGTGCGAGCAGCTTCTCCTTGGTGCGCTCCACGGCCTCGGCCTGGAAGTGCTCCACCTGTTTTCTGAGCTGGTCGTGCTCACCGATGTATTTAATGATGGTGGCCTGCAGGTCCTTTGAGTTGTTGAACAAAGCCTTGATGCCCCTCATTGCGTCTTCCAGGCTGTAGAGAAGCTCCTCACACTCGCGGCCTGTCTTGGCTTCTATGCGGCGTATGCCAGCAGCGACGCTGCTCTCGGCCACAATCTTGAACATGCCTATATTGCCGGTGCTGTGGGCGTGAATACCACCGCAGAACTCGACGCTCTGCCCGAATTTCACCACGCGCACCTTGTCGCCGTACTTCTCTCCGAACAGCGCCACGGCTCCCAGCTTGCGGGCCTCGTCGATGGGGGTGTCGCGGAACTCCTGCAAGGGCAGGTTCCTGCGGATGGCATCGTTGACGATTCGCTCCACCTGGCGTATCTCTTCGTCCGTGACTTTCTGGAAGTGGCTGAAGTCGAAGCGCAGGGTGTCGGGGCTTACAAACGAGCCTTTCTGCTCCACATGGTCGCCCAGAACCTGCTTCAGAGCGTAGTGCATCAGGTGGGTGGCCGAGTGATTGGCGGCGCTGGCCTCGCGCTTGTCGGTGTCAACACAGGCCATGAAGGGAGCCTCGGGATGCTCGGGCAGCTTCTTCACAATGTGGATGCTCTGGTTGTTTTCGCGCTTGGTGTCGACGATTTCCACCGTCTCGAACTCGCTGACCAGCACACCCTGGTCGCCTACCTGTCCACCCATCTCGCCATAGAACGGCGTGGCGTCGAGCACCAGTTCGTAGTAGGTGTTCTTCTTCTGCGTCACCTGGCGATAGCGGAGAATGCGGCATTCGTATTCGGTGTAGTCGTAGCCCACGAACTCCTGCTCACCGGCCTGCAGTTCAATCCAGTCGCCGTTCTCCACGGCAGCGGCATTGCGGGCGCGCTCCTTCTGCTTCTGCATCTCCACCTGGAACTGCTCTTCGTCCACGGTGAAGCCGTTTTCGCGGCAGATGAGCTCCGTCAGGTCGAGCGGGAATCCATAGGTGTCGAACAGACGGAAGGCCTGTGTGCCGTCGAGAACGGTCTTTCCCTCGGCCTTCATCGATGACATGCTGTCGTCGAGCAGGCGGATGCCGCGGTCGAGTGTGCGTAGGAAGGCGTCCTCTTCTTCCTTGATGACGCGAGTGATGAGCTCCTGCTGGGCCTTCAGTTCGGGATAGGCGTCGCCCATCTCGTGCACCAGCATGGGCACCAGTCGGAACATGAAGGCGTCCTTCTGTCCGAGGAACGTGTAGGCATAGCGCACGGCTCGGCGCAGGATGCGGCGGATGACATAGCCCGCCTTGGCGTTGCCAGGCAGCTGTCCGTCGGCAATGGAGAACGAAACGGCGCGTATGTGGTCGGCAATGACGCGCATGGCCACGTCGGTGTCCTCGGCTTTGCCGTAGGTTTTCTCGCTCAGACGCTCTATCTCATGAATCATTGGCTGGAACACGTCTGTGTCGTAGTTGGAGTGCTTGCCCTGAATGGCGCGCACCAGTCGCTCAAAGCCCATACCCGTGTCGATGACATTCATGGAGAGCTTCTCCAGAGAGCCGTCGGCCTTGCGGTTGAACTGCATGAACACCAGGTTCCAGATTTCGATGACCTGTGGGTCGTCCTTGTTGACGAGTTCTCGTCCGGGCACCTTCGCTTTCTCCTCGGGCGTGCGGCTGTCCAGATGGATTTCGGAGCACGGGCCACACGGTCCGGTGTCGCCCATCTCCCAGAAGTTGTCGTGCTTGTTGCCG
>JAEEGL013619567.1_pt1 | contig 10698 bp, 8 predicted proteins | sample 9134231 | NCBI WGS metagenome assembly JAEEGL01 (sample SAMN16246548, study PRJNA631951) | gut metagenome | biome: gut microbiome; feature: rumen; material: fiber-attached | host: Bos | place: Iran: Karaj | collected 2018-10 | reverse complement strand
TACTAAAGTTTCCCACTTGCCATTTTACCGGCTTTCGCGAATAATCAAACATTGCAATATACTGATTGACAATCTATTAACATTTCGCAAATAGAAGTTAACGCGCTGTGTTAGCGCGTAACCGCGGCCTCAGAGGGGGACAAGACACTCAAAATTGCCTCGAGTTCGCTGACGGCTTGTGTACCTTGCATCAAATTCTCCATGGTATTAGCCACATTGATGCAGAGTTTTACTGCCAACACGTTAAGCAGATTCTTGATGATCTCAAGTGTACGACGCCATTGTGTGAGTTCGAACATTTCTCGCCTTGTCGCACGGAACAACTCTCCAAGAGCCTCATACTCGTTGAACCTCTGTCCCAATGTCAATACCATGTGTGTCATAAGGCAGAGCGTGCAGTCGGCAATCTGTTCGTCGAAATCCGTGCCCTGGTATGAGCCAAGTCCAAGATATTGCCGGCATTCCTTTATCAATACCTCTATGTTCCATCGTATCTGGTATATCTCAAATGCTTTCACGAATTTCATGTGGGTGTCCGTTGTGACTATTGCATCCCAATTTTTATTTCTGCCGACTCTGATGAAGAAGATCTTCACACATGTATCCCCCATCATCACCCGTTGCTCGAAATACATGCACTTGTACTTGCGGCACACAACGGCCTCACGCTCATGCAGGGCTATGAGCTCATGGACATTGTAACGTCGTGAACCGACTGCATACCTATCCTTTCCCATAGCAAGACGGCCTACGACATGTACGGCTCCGCCGCCTATCTTCCTGACAGCGCAAACCAAAGGCGCTTTTACAAACCACGTGTCCATCAGTGCGTAAGTGGCACGAATACCACCCTTATAGGCCCTTTCTATCATTCTTACCACATTGTCACTCTTCTTGGTATCCAGCTCCTTGAAGCGCTCATAGTCCGGTTTGCCTTCAATACGCTCTTTGTGGAACTGCATGGAACGTTCCTCCCTTGACAGGCTATAGTTCCCCTTCTTTCCGGACTCCCGGTGTATGGACAAGTCTACGGTGTATGTGCTGCGCCCGTCAAAGAATGCCAGAATGAGCAACTTGTAACCAAGGACGCATTTGCCGAGGACATGGTCAAAGACACGGCTTAGACCTTCGAAGTGCAATCCTGTTTTGGACACGGTCGTGTCATCGATAATATAGCATTTGGGCGCATTTGTCTCCTCTGCCTTTTCCTTGCGTACTATGCTATGAAAACGCCGGGCCATGGAAAGAAGCAGAATACGCCAGTCCATTTCTGGACGGGCAAGCAAACGGTAGAAGCAATTCTTGCCAACTTCAAGAATGCCGTAGAACTTCGTTTTGGACATGAAGCCTATGGACTCACCAAGAATACGGAAAACCATCATGGCCAGAATCTGTTCCACCATGTCCCGACCCCGCATCTTGTCCAAAGAATGTTTGGAAAGGATTCTTCCTATGCAAAAACACGCCATGAAGTGCATAATTGAGTCACAAGTCTCACTTTTAACACTTAAAATCTTGGTCAACTCTCCGATTTTGTTTAATTTTGCAAACATATAAGGAATGTTTAATTGTTTATGTATCAATGATTTATTTGCACTACAAAGATACAAAAACTTTTGGACATTCCTTCTCTCTTGATTTTTAAGACTTTAAGGGCAAGCTATTTGCAAGTGGGAAACTTTAGTTGATTATTAGTTGTAATACGTATATTAAAGAGCGGATTGAATAATTCATATTTATCATCCAACTCTAGATTATTGTAAATAACTATAGGCCTACATTTACCTATTAAATCAACAGCTGTCAATCTAGACTCATTTGTTGAACAAAAAGGTTGATGCAATCTAAGATGGGAACCATCTTCCTTATAGCATAGTCGTTCTGGATTAATAATGAGGACTTTCAACCCATTGATGAAAACGAAGTCCTGGATTTTTCGGCGAAACAGTTTAGCATCATCATTATCTCCATAGTTTATATTTTCTATATTCATCAGATTCTCCACTGTTGGCAATAAATTCGTATACCCCTGTTCTGTTTTATAATAACATGTAATCGCATTTGAGCAAGTTGAATGATGACGAGGTAATTTTTCATCAATACCTGTTTCTCGCATAACTCGATATGCAGATGTTATTGAATGAACATCTGGCACAATTATGATATACTTACTCCATCCATAGAACTTATTTAATCTCATGATTGACCAGAATATGTCGGAATAGGCATCATCTGCAGTATTACCGATATTCAACACAAAAGGCGAAATACTATCATCCATTTTATGGGAATTGTCCATCTTGTTTATAGTCTGAACTTCTTTGATGTTTTTGAGAATCTTTCGACTACTTAATACAAGCTCCGCATTCTTATATATAGTTTTTTTTACGTAATCCTCTGTGCATTCATAATAATGACTTTTCCAAGACAATTCTTCCGGAACTGATTCGGAAAAAGGATTTCCCATGAATACTTTTGTTAATGCCAGGGCAACTTCCTGCGAAAACTTAGGTATCTTCATTTGTTCTTTATTTCTTGCTTTTAATAATGTTCCCCAATCTCCATTGAACCACCCACAAGTCTTTATCCTTGTTCATTCCAATATTGGTACTTGCTATCTCTACTGTTACTCCACTGCCTCCTTGTGATGAGCAGATTCGTAAAAACTTGTATTTTCGAGGAACAAAGGGGCAAGTTCCTCCATTCATGTCAAAAACACTCCATTTTCTTTTTCTTCCCTTAAAAGCATCATCTATAACATAGTTCCCTTTGTGAGTTTTAAATATATCCTCTCCATAAATATATTCGTCATCGATACTTCTTTGATAGGCTTTCTGGCCATTCCTAATCTTATCAATAGTTTTCCACCCTGCATAAACGACAAGTGGCTCTGGTTCCCATTCTTCCTCTTGCATGTCTATATAGGTTCTTTGGCGCCCATCTAACAGAATGGTATCAACGGAATTCATATATTTTGCTACATCTGGATCTGATTTTATAATACGACTTGAAATTTTTGATTTCAATATAATACCCTCCAAGGTTCTGCATCTACTCAATGCGACATACACCTGACCAGAGGCGAAGGCTTTATCAGCATCTATGATGACATTATCAAATGTCAATCCTTGGCTCTTGTGTACTGTTACAGCCCATGCAAGACGTAATGGGATTTGTATGTAGCTTCCGCAAATCTCGGTTATAATTTCTTTTGTCTTCTTATTGACCTTGTAGATAATTTTATCCCATCTTTGCTTCTCAACAATTACTGGCTGAATCTTCCCATCTATCTTGACTTCAACATAATCATCACCAAGAGATAAAACTCTACCCATTGTTCCATTATAATACCTGCCTTCATTGTCATTCTTGACAAACATAACCCGAGCACCTTTTTTAAATTCAAGGTGGTAATCTACGGGATAGTCATCATGAGGGAAAAAACCTTCGATCCTAGCCTTAAACTCCTTGCTTCTTCCCCTTAGCTTTGATAACTGTTCAGAATTATATTGGTCTACCTGTCTATTATGAGTCATCAGGACTGTAACCTCCTGACTGACCTTCGGTCTGTAATCTTCAACATACCTAGAGTTAAGCAGCCGAAGGTCCTTTGTAGAGGACTTGCCAATTCTTATATGATTAAGAATATTAATAAAAACCTTCTCATCTTGACGATAAACATGCTGAAGTTCCAGCATGGAATACTTCAACTTGGATAATGCCTTACTACCGAAAAAATAAAGTGTATCATATTCTTCTATCAGTGTTATCCTTTCTTCGTCTTTAGCTACAGGCATAAGTTGAAACAAATCCCCAAACATTATCAACTGTACACCGCCAAAAGGTTTTCTGCTTTTTCTATAGTAACACAAAATTCTATCTGTAGCATCCAGCATATCACACCTTACCATGCTTACTTCATCTATGATAAGCATATCTATCTGCCTTAATAGCTCTGCCTGACCTTCATCAAGTGAATACAAATCTCTCATCTTGTGTCCCGGTAGATATGGCACCAAAGGCAAGCCAAATAGGGAGTGCATAGTTACGCCACCGGCGTTATTTGCAGCTACACCAGTAGGAGCCGCTACTACAATTCTTTTATATTTTCTATTGTTATCAATAATATGACGCAGTAGTGTAGTCTTTCCCGTACCAGCTTTTCCTGTTATAAAAAGGTTCTTGCCTTCCTGAACTAACTCCAGGGCTTTTTCTCCATACTTATCAAAAGTAAAGGTTACAGAATCCATAATAGAGAGTTTTATATTCTTTGAGAAGTCAAAAGACTGATAACATTTTTATGAATACAAAGTAACGAAATTAATCGCTATTTTACAAACTTTATTACTTAAATTCATTTAAATAATTGAATTTGACTTAGTGTGATTTGATTTTTAAAGAAAATAAAACTACTTTTGCATATCTCTAGTCTAAATGATTGAATATGATTAAATCTGAATTTGAGTATAAAAAGAAAAAGAATGGCACCACGGAAAGAGTGCCTGTAAAATATATGTCTTATTCTCATGATGAATTATACGACATATATACCAATCGTCTTGATCATGACTACTTTTATTCAGAGACGTCTCTCACTCAATCGATAAAGAGACTTCAGTATCTCTATAAGAAAGGCTATAAAGAAGCAGTTTCATTTTTCAATACTATAGGCGTAGATCCCCAGATGATTCAGATTAAAGATATTATCGAAAACGGCTATGTCGCATTAAAAACCAGAAAAGAGATACTTGATTCTGACAGAATAGATTCTTTTTCCAACTATAGAGTTTCCGAAGAAGGAAGAACCTATTATCCAATAAATCTTTCTCCGATAAATGTAGTCAATTCGGCTACAGTCATCGCATTAATGAAACGTTTTAAAGAACCTGTTTTTAATAGTAACATCAATAATTACATCTTTGTACCGACTGTAAAGAAATCCTCTGCTATTATGGAAGAACTTCCTATAAATTCCATAAGCCAGGCTGTAAAACTAATGAAAAAAATCTGGGGATTTTCATACAATGAGTATGTACAAATACTCAAAAAAGTTATTGGCCCACAGATAGGAAACCTATCTATTAAAGACGCTTTCTACTACGAAGATCATCTATCTTATATCACTTTGAAAAATTGTAACGAGACATCCCAGACAGTAATTATAGAGGGGGAAACATACTCTGTTATTAAAATAAAAAGACTATGTGTTAAAAGCTTCATTCTCAGCATTATTAGTAAACAAATAATGGAAAATTCTGAAAAAATCTGTTTTCTAAAGCAATATGAAGATAGCCTTAAATTCAACAACAGAAGGTTAATTGTAAAAACTAGTGACAATAAGAAAAAGGAAAAACAAAAATCCAATGAACCCAAAAAGAAAAGAGAATGGGTTCATATTATATACACCCCTATGGGGCTTGGAAAAAGAAGATAAACTCTGCTTTTCATTCTTATTTCTCATGGATTTGAAGTATCTTTGCACAAAATGAAAAATATAACTATACTCAACGGTGAGTTCTCAAAAGAATTAGAACTACTACTTGCTCCCTCAATAAAAGCAGGTTTCCCAAGTCCAGCCGACGACTATTTGCAGGACAGGCTTGACTTTAACCGTGACCTGATACGGCATCCGGAAACAACCTTCTATGGTCGTGTTTCCGGGGACTCGATGATGGATGCAGGCATCAACGACGGTGATATAGCCGTCATCGACAAGAGTATTGAGGCATCTGACGGTGATATAGTCGTAGGATATGTTAACAATGAGTTTACAATCAAGTTCCTTGACCTTTCTCATAGAGCAGAAGGATACATTGAACTGCGTCCTGCCAACAAGAACTACCAGCCAATTCGCATCTATGAATCAGATGATTTCGAGGTGTGGGGAGTGGTAGTATGGACAATCAAGAATTGGAAAAGATTGACGTGACTACTACTTAATAGGTAACATAAGATATTCTAAGTTGTTCATTCTTATTCAATTGATTTACAATATCTTAAACAAAATATTTAGACAATTAAACCATGTACGGCATCATTGATTGTGACAATTGCTATGTAAGCTGCGAAAGGGTTTTCCGTCCAGACCTGAACGGAAAGCCAGTAGTGGTTCTAAGCAACAATGATGGCTGTGTGGTTGCCCGAAGCAATGAGGCGAAGAAAATGGGTATTAAGGCTGGAACGCCTTATTTCCAGCTCGCCCAGCAGTTCCCCAATCAGAAGATAGCCGTATTCTCCTCCAACTATGAATTGTATGGAGAACTGACATCAAGGGTAGTGGAAATCATCCGTCAGGAAGTACCTGCATATTTCCGCTATTCCATTGACGAATGTTTCATCTATATGGATGGCATGGAACACCTGGATCTGAAGACATGGGGTGAAAACCTTCATAAGCGAATCCGAAAGGGCGTGGGTATTCCTGTCAGTATCGGACTTGCCCCTAACAAGACACTGGCTAAGATGGCTTCTCATTTTGCCAAGAAATACCAGGGGTACCGTCATTGCTGTATGATTGACTCTGAGGAAAAGCGTATCAAGGCCTTGAAGCTTTATCCCATCGATGAAGTATGGGGCATCGGAAGACGTTATACAGCCCGTCTTCAGGAATTGGGCGTTCAGACGGCATACGACTTTGCCTCGCATCACCGTGACTGGGTAAGGGCGACCTTCAGGAATATCGTGATTGAAAGGACATGGCGGGAACTCAACGGAGAGGACTGTGTTCCCAATGAGGAACTGGCCAAGAAGAAAAGCATCTGTACCAGCAGGAGCTTCAACGGGATGATTTCTGATTTCACAGACTTACAGACACAGGTGGCCAACTATGCTGCCCGATGTGCCGAGAAACTGCGCCAGCAGGAAACAGTGGCTTCCATCGTGGGCGTGTTCATCAACACCAATGCGTTCCGTGAGGACCTTCTTCAGTATTGGAATTTTCAGGAACAGCGACTGATTACGCCGTCATCATCCACGATGACGATTGTCCATGCTGCAACTGAGGTGCTTCGTAAGATCTACCGTGAGGGCTATCAATACAAGAAAGCCGGTGTCATCGTCATGGGAATCGGCCCGAAAAGCCCTATCCAGACTGACCTTTTCGACTTCAACGCTGAGCAGTTTGAGAAGATGAAAAGGCTGGACAAGGTTATTGACCGTATCAACAAGGTAAACGGTACGGAAACGATTGTCCTTGGCTCACAGCAATATACCAGGAAGGGTGGCAAGGGAAAGGCTGATGTCTTTGCCAATGCCATCAAACATGACTTCAAGAGCAAGAATCCGACAACTCGTTGGAGCGATATCATATTACTTACCTGATAATACTTGACGAACCGTATAATGAAAAGAAATGTATACTATATTGCTACACTTATCCTGGCTGTCGTGTTGACTGCATGTGGAAAGTCTAAGTCGTCCAATGAACAGCAAGCGGCAGACACATACGATTACCGTGTGATAGAAACAACCCCGGTTTACGTGGACTCCCTCAAAAAAGATTCCTCCGCAAATACCAGCCCAAAAGCAAAGATCTCCGTAACACCCACAGATTCCTATGATGATGGCTACTTGGACGGTGAAGCTATGGCTGAAGAAGACCGACTGGCTGGAAAGCCGGGGATGCAGGTGGGTATGGATGATGACGATGAGGAATATGAAGATGGATTCGACGATGGCTATGAAGAATAGTCAGCCCTGTTAACAAAGAAAACAAGATTAAAAGGACATATCATAATCTTAAAAAGTATCATTATGACATACTACGCATTTTCAACCAAAGAACGATATGAGGAACTTAAGAAGAATCCTCTAGTCTTTTGCAAATTAGAAGAGCAAAATGTCTATTTTGACGGGAGACCACAGAAAATGAAAGGGTGGTATTCATGTGACGAGACACTACAACTGTTTATAGATGAGAAAGATTTGCCTTTTAATGAAAAAGATAGAAGGCTATTTGTCATAGGAAAAGAAAACCTAACGAATGGAGAAATTGACAAAAACAAACAAGACCAAGACGAGATCTCCTTCGAGGTAAAAGAGTTTGATGAAAAGGATGAATCAGATTGGAGAACTGTTTTCAACGAATGTGGGTACAATTTCAAGAGCGGAAACACTCGATTTTGCCACATGTCTCTGTTTTGGGCATTATACCATACAAATTGGTCAGAAACTGTGATTGATAAAGCACTTTCGCAATTAGATGATGAAACTGCTCAAATAGTAATCAGCTATATTTGTAATAACATCATTACTCTTCCTATTACCAAACAGTATGTTCTTACAAACATTCTTAAAGACAAAAAACCGAACATCACGCCTTTAATAATACCAGATGTTGAAAATGTATTAAAAGAATTGTCTCCAGGGTCAGACTTCAGCAAATGCGGCTTTTTTTATAAGGTCGATTACATAATGAACTATGGTGTCAATGAGGATGAAATTGCACACCTGGTAAATTTATACAAGACATCAAAAAACAAATACATCCATTTTAAGTATTGGATGAACACACCTGAGCATAAATTATATGACTACAATATTTTAGAATTTATCTATTCCTGTGTCAATCCGGAAATGCAATTAGAAATGATTAAAAGATACTTACATGATGTAAGATTGGGTAATGTTGAAATGAACTTTTCTTTCTTGCAAATGCTCAGGGATTACAGGTACAAGACATATGTTGATATTAGATACTTTGTTGAAAACTCCGGTTCAAATATTGATTTGAGGGCTCCGATGTTTTGTGATTCAATTTTAACCATAAAAAAGAATGAAGGAAAAAAGATACAGGATTTCAATGGGATATTAGATTTTGCTGTGAGAAACAGTAACAAGGCTTATCCTGGTATTGACTTAGGATTGAAGCATTTCTTGCCTACATGTAATGGTGGCCTAAAGCCTAATGGCTTGTTCTATGGTTTTATTCATTATAGTATCGTTAGCACTTTTGACGAATCACTACTCACAGAAGAGAATCTCACAAAAACCGCTAAGTTTATTTTACAGGAATATGCAACCCTTCAACATCATTATTGTTGTACATACGATGGTGATAAAGATTTAACTGAAAACGAGATTGATAAATGTAAAATGGCAATTCCATATACATTTAACAATGTAATAAAGATAATTAGAACTGCATGTTCCCATATGAAATACAAGCCTGTTATTCCTTACAGGTGGAATAGAAAAGATCAAGAAGCAGACAAATACTTGAATTTCTGTGTAGATTTGAATGACAACAAGCAGTCATTTTCATTTGAAGATGTTGATATAGAAAGGCTTAAAAAGGCGTTGCTTGTTGGGGGACATAAAATGGAAAAAGTGGAAAACGTAAATGGCTATATCCCTCAGAATATATTGAGATCAAAAATGGCTTTACATTTCGTAAGCAACTATTATACACCTACGAATATTAAATTCTTTCCTAATAAAGGCGTATTCTATTCATCTGAAAAGAGTCTTTTGGGTGTATGGAAAATGGATATGGTTCATGATGATCTGAGAGAACGTGTTTCTCAAGATACTGAGTCTCCAGTGATTTTCAAAAGGACATTTGAATCCTTAATAAAAATGTTTCCTAAAGCAGAAGTTCATGAGAATTACATTATGATACCGTATGATTCAAAGGAACTAAATCGAGTTTTAGACTATTATCATTATAAGACACATGAATATGACCAGGTAAATGGATACGGAAAAGTCAGCCCTATATTTTTGAAGTTCTTAGAACCGAAACCTCTCCGTTATCCCTATTTCTGCACTCCACAGCTGGCAGATACAAGAGAAAAGGTGTCTGACCTTCCTTACTTCTGGTGTCGGAGTGAAGAATGCTTTTGGAACAGGCTTGATAACCAAACACTTGAAAAAGAAAATGATTGGAAAAAATATACTCTTTACCATGCAGCTGAAATCATAGGATACAAACTCATTGAGACTAAGCCAGAAGGGAATGTTCCTGTTGAATCGGTTAAAAACTTTGCCGGAGAAGTGCGACAGGCAGAAAAACTATATAGCAGATTGGTTTGTAGAAGTTGCGGACATATGATATTCTCTACACGAGGTTCGCTACTGAATGGAAGCAGATTCTTTCAATGTGCCAATTCTTTATGTCCGCAATACAAGAAAGAGATATATCTTAGTCAATGTAACAGATGTGGTACAGGACTGATAGACAGCAGAGATAGTGAGAGATGTGAGAACGGGTGGGTGATTTGCCCTTCATGCCTGGCATGCTGTAATGACGACCTGTTTAACAGCCTGATAGCTAGACACCGTAGAAACGGTTATGTGCCATCCAGATTATTAGAATGTGAAAACAATGGTCATAACAATAAGGGCATTTTTTTCTGTCCGTCATGCGGCTCTAAATTAGAGCTGAAAAAGAAGATAGAGAAGACTAAAATGGCAGATGGTACTGAGAAAGAAATCGAATCCGAAACTGAAGTATTGACTTGCCTAAATTGTAATAAGACATATGAAAATGAGTACAACAATTATTTACATCCTCATAACCAATAAGGCAGATGTACCATTGAAACTGTAGTAAGAAGAAATAATAGTAATTTCGCTACAAGTTTCGGTTTGGTATATGTCATGGCGTTAAAGTATCCTTGTGATTAGGTCTTTTGCATTTTTATTTGTACTTTTGCAAAAAAGTAGCAATATAATTGATCGACTACTCATCACACGACT
>JAEEGL013393795.1_pt1 | contig 10698 bp, 9 predicted proteins | sample 9134231 | NCBI WGS metagenome assembly JAEEGL01 (sample SAMN16246548, study PRJNA631951) | gut metagenome | biome: gut microbiome; feature: rumen; material: fiber-attached | host: Bos | place: Iran: Karaj | collected 2018-10 | reverse complement strand
ATGCTTGCAGGACGTCTTGAGCTATTCCCTCTGCTCGTACTGCTTTCACCATCAACCTGGAGAAAGAAATAATATTTACGATATATATTTCTTAAGCACTTCAACCAGCTTATTAATATCAAGAGGTTTTGCGGCAAAGCCCGTAACACCGGCACTTTTTGCCTCCTCTTCTATATCCGCCCAATCATATGCACAAAGAATGATCTTTGCAGACTCATCCTTTTCCCTTATCATACGTATAGTATCTACTGCCGGCTCATCATCTGATATCATACCAATTATATAGACATCAAATGGTTCATTATCCACAGCCGCCTATTTGACTTTAGCCATCACTTCTTTGGAAAAATGCTGCCTTTTCCTGATCGTCAGGGTGAATTGTATTCATTGTTCCGCCGCTTTCGAGGCGGATGAAATCCTCCGCAGTTTTCTCCATCATCTCGGTAAATTCCTTAGAACACCAGATAGGATAGTAGGTTCCATCCGCCTCTAATCGCATAAGTACCGCATTGTTATCTAACGATTTGAATATCTTCTCATAAAATCCGGTATTGAAATCTAACATACGATCTCCTGTAAATAGATAACATCACTCCTGTGCTTCACGCTTCTCTTTCTCAGCGATCTCTCTTTGTGCAACCTCTTCAGGCGCCTGCTCATATCTTGCGAACTCATAAGAGAAGGTTCCGCTTCCACTTGTCATTGAATTAAGCTTTGTATCATACTCATATAACTCAAGATAAGGGATATCGGCAACGATCTCCTGATAACCGTTATCTACAGGATTCATTCCCATAACTCTTGCACGTCTCTTATTAAGATCACCCATAACATCACCGGTGTAGCTGTCCGGAACGAGCACCTTGATCGTTGCGATAGGCTCAAGCAGAACAGGACTCGCATCCATGAAGCCCTTCTTAAATGCCTGTGTAGCCGCAACCTTGAATGCCATCTCGGAAGAGTCTACTGTATGATAGCTTCCATCATAGAGAACTGCCTTGACACCGATAACCGGATAACCTGCCATAGGACCACTCTTAACCGCATCAGCTATACCCTTTTCAACTGCAGGGAAGTAGTTCTTCGGAACCGCGCCGCCGACAACGGTCTGCTCAAATACATAAGGAGTCTCCATATCTCCGGAAGGCTCAAAGGTCATCTTAACATGTCCGTACTGTCCGTGACCTCCGGACTGTTTCTTATATTTGTATTCTGTATCTGATTTCTTTCTGATAGTCTCACGGAAAGCGATACGTGGACGCATAAGCTCAATCTCAACCTTATACTTCTCTGCCAAGATACTTCTTACGATATCTAACTGCTGACCGCTGATACCATAGAGGAGTGTCTGACCGTTCTCGCTGTCATTGACATTCTTCAAAGTCAGATCCTCTGCCATCATCTTAGCAAGAGCCTGAGATATCTTATCCTCATCACCCTTATTCTTAGCCTTATAACCAAGATATACATAAGGCTTTGAAATATTGGCACGAATAAATGTTACCGGATTCTTTCTTGTCGAAAGCGTATCCGTAGTCTGGCTGTTTGTAAGCTTGGCAAGTGCTCCGATATCACCGGCATGAAGCTCTTTAACTTCCTCTGCCTTGCTGCCGCAGAGAACATAAAGCTTACCTAATTTCTCATCGCAGTCGCGGTGATAATTAAAAAGTACGTCTTCCGGCTTAAGCACTCCCGAATTAACCTTGATAAGAGAATACTTACCTATATACGGATCAACGATAGTCTTGAATATATATGCTGACTTAGGCTTAGAGAAATCATAATCAGCTTCAAACACCTCATTATTCGTGGTGTTGATTCCTGCACATTTACACATATCAGGACTTGGGAAGTACTTGATAATGTCTGCCATAAGAGTATACATTCCTCTTGCAAGTGTGTTAGAACCCATAAGTACCGGAACGATCGAACCGTCATATACACTTACACGAAGCGCCTGTCTGATCTCATCCTCAGAAAATTCATCACCCTCAAAGTATCTGTCCATAAATTCCTCAGAGGTTTCTGCCACTGCCTCTAATAAAGCGTCACGACAGATATTAAGATTCTCCATAGAATAATCAGGAACATCAAACTTATCAACTGTGCCTTTATCATTCCATCTCTTTGCTTTCTGCTGAATAACGTTAACATATCCTACGAACTGTTCATTCTCACGAATAGGAAGATGGAAAGGTGCGATCTTCTTTCCGTAAAGCTCCTGAAGATCCTGCACCACCTGACGGAAGCTGGCATTGTCATCATCCATATCGGTAACGAAGAACATTCTAGGCAGCTTTCTCTTCTCACAAAGCTCCCATGCGCGCTTCGTTCCTGTCTCTATACCTGCCTTGCCTGAAACAACGATTATGGCTGCATCAGCAACAGATACCGCTTCCTCTGCCTCACCGACAAAGTCAAAGTAACCCGGTGTATCTAAAATATTAACCTTATAATCTTCCCAAACGATAGGGATCAATGAGGTCTTGATTGAGAAATGTCTCTTAGTCTCTTCCTTGTCAAAATCACTTAATGTGTTACCATTCTCAACGGTTCCCATACGATTGGTCATACCTGAAAGATATGCCATAGCCTCAACTAATGAAGTCTTACCGCTTCCCCCATGTCCCAAAAGGACAACATTACGAATCTTGTCCGTAGTAAATACGTTCATGTAACCACCTCCATATTAGCAATAAATTATAATGTTCCTATTCTAAGATGTGAAACCTGTTATCCCCAAATCACATTAAAATATAAACATAATCGTATTATACCACTTGCACGTTCTTTCTTCAAGGACGGATAACTTTTTCATCCTTTATTTTTTCGGATTGTTTTTTTTTATGTAATATTCTATAATATGATAAATTGGAATTACGAAATAACGGAGCAGCTCGTATATCATCGGGTATCAAAAGTACCTTTTGCCACCTGTTTTATGAAAAATTGTGTGGATTTCTTTATCGCAAGGTATTAGGGGGAGATTATAAATGAGTGAATTCAGGAAACCCATCTTAAGAAGCAGTCTTTTAACAGATGACTGCGAGCAGGATAAGGATTATAAGACGCTTGAAACTTCTAAGCAGCTTATAGATGAATTATTATATATTTATTACGGCTATGACGCTTCCTTTCTGCCATATACACATGACGAGATAATAACAGAAAACGGTAAGCAATACAGATATAACCCAAAGGCAGGAGAGGCATTTATCGATGATCTCATCAATACTATTGATGAGCAGTACTGGAGAAACTTTCCTCTGCCGGACGAGCTTTTTGACAAATTCAATGACGATACGATACAGTTCTACAGAGCATTTCTTTATCTGGCTATCCGTATTGCCTCAATAAAAATCACAGTCAAAAAGCCTGAGGGACATCACGAGGATGTCGGTAACGGAACCTTCCGAGATCTTATCACACTTACCCATTCCCTTTGCGTACCTTATTCGGAACGGGGTTTTCACAGACGCTTCGAGATCGGAATACCGGACAATAAGCTTCCCAACCTCTTCTTTGACATCCAGACTATATGCCGGGCCTTAGGAAAGGAGAACAGTTTTCTTCACACCTCCACATCAGCAGAGGAACAGGAAACCGCATATCGTGAAGACTCCGAAGAAGAGCTCAACCATATCAGAATGATCTCTTATGAGCAGGGTATAGACATTGATCAGTTAAAAGCAAGCGAACAGTATCTTAAGGAAACGGCTCAGTTTTACAGAAATAAAGAGAACGAGGATTTGATGGAGCAGTTAAAAGACTTTAAGGATGCGGATACATTTATCATGAAGGCGACAACCTACCGTGACCTGCTATTTCGTTACAACACTCATGACACAGAGGAATATATTGAGACAGCACTTAAGTTATTCCTTCTGCGCAACAGACTTTCCGTTCTTTCAACAGAAGACGGATGCAAAAAATCCCACAAAGATATCAGTTCAACAATTGATAAACTTCGTGAGATTAAAGATAACAATAATATGTAGATAATCAGACCGGGTCGATATGTGAGAGCATTGAAGCCCGGCTTATTAATTCGGGAGGACAATGTCTTCCCGTCATTATCAGCTTGACATCACTGTTAATGTCCGCTAATGATATAAGACTCTCCAGATCTAAGATATTATAATCTCTAAGACCTAACACCTCATCCAATATGACCAGATCGGCGCTTCCTGTCTCTATGACCTTTCTTGCATATGAGAAGCTGTTAAAGATCTTCGCGCTATGCTCGCCACGCTCCTCCGGTGTCATGTCCTCATATGTTTTCTCGCTGTTTTCAAAGGTAAAAAAGTTGATCTCATCATACTGATCCAGTATGCTGTAATCCGCTCCCTTGCCCTTTAGAAATTGTATAATGGATACCTTCTCTCCCGCTGCGGCAGCCTTGACTGCAAGTCCCATAGCGCAGGCCGTCTTACCGTATCCGTCACCGTATATAATATGTATGTCCTTCATATCTCCACCTCTTAAACTAACAACACATAAAAAGCAAGACATATCCTAACATATTATATAAAATCTTGCAACAAATAAATAGCATAAGATATTACCAAAAATATATTCTTAATTTACCCCGGCACAAACCAATCACTCAAGACACTCCATCTTAGAAACAGAGACCTCGTAAGCCACGCGATTGATGACCGTATCATCATTTAACTTCTTCTGGTACTCCCTGCTCTGAATTCTTCCCCATACCGCAACATGCTCTCCTACCTCAAGCTTTCCGGCAAAACGTGCATTTCTCCCCCAGCAGATACACGGAATATAATCTGATTTTCCATAAGCTCTGTTAACCGCAAGCAGCACATCCGCAATCTCGCGGCCTAGCGGAGTCATACGGTATATCGGAGCCTTGCAGATGTATCCGTCAAGATATATCTGATTAGGATGCTGCACCTCTTCATCATCCTCTAATATATTTAACTCCCTCACAAAAAGAGATAGTATTAATCTATTCTTTGTTTCCTCATGTTTGTTATATGACCGGAACTGTCCCTTCGCCTCTATATGCTGTCCGATATGTGACTGCTCCACATCGATCAGTCTGTCCGATACCATAAGAGGAATAACATCTGTTGCATCTGAAAGGCGGTTAACAAGAACATCCACCATATAGAACCCCTCTCCAAATATCTCGTGACTGAAAGTAAATTCCGAAACAATCTCACCTGCCACTACTGCCTGGTTGTTGCTTAAAGCCTTTTCTGTCATTTTCTTTCTCCTTCCATGTGCATTAAATACATTATTATATTAGTACACATTCAATGCTATTGGAACGGGGATTTTTCTTCTAAAAAAGACTACTTTTGTCAAAATCACAGAGATCTTTGTCGCATGGCTTCGTACATAAGAACCGTCGACGCAGTTGCGACATTAAGCGACTCAACCCGACCCTTCATGGGTATCAGAATCTTGTGATCGGTAGAGCCCGAAACCTCATCAGTAAGACCGTTGCCTTCATTGCCCATAACAAATACTGTCGGTTTCGTGTAATCAACGTCGTAAAAGCTCGTACCCTGCAAATGGGCACTGTAGGTATTAAAGCCCTTCCCGGACAAATCCTTTATACACCCGGCAATGTCATCCACATATAAAAACGGAACACGAAAGATCGACCCCATTGTAGACCTTACCACCTTAGGATTATAAATGTCTGCCGTATCGCGGCTCATTATGATCCCGGAAGCCCCGGCACCTTCGGCAGTCCGCACTATAGTACCGAGATTTCCCGGATCCTGAATATTTTCAAGCGCTATTATAAGCGGCACATCAGCACCGCATATTTCATCTATGCCATAGGAAAGCTGCTTAACAATGCTTATCACACCCTGAGGCGTTTTGGTATCAGAGAGCGACTCCATAACGTTGTCAGCCACAAGCTCATAGGAAATGCCTTCAAACATTTGCCTGTGCTTATCATAAAAGTCCTTTGTTACAAAGCTTTCAACATGCTTTTCCTCCGGAATTTCAGAAAACATCCTTACGCCCTCAACAATGAACGTGCCCTGCTTTCTCCGCTCCTTTGACTGTTTGATAAGCTTTGCGACATTTTTAATTGTAGGGTTTGACATACTTGTTATCATTTACCTATCCCTCTGTCTTTCTAAAATGACACCTTACTCTCCTTTATTATAACCTTGCCCTCACCGAACCTTTTCTTAAACGCGGATATAACCATGTCATCCGAGCTTATCAGGAACTGCCTGCCAAGAGGCTTCATCATTTTCTCCTCTTTCAACACAACTATCACTTCACTTGAACCCGGATATCTGTCGACCATCTCATACAGCTCCTGCTCGTCAGCATCATATTGCTTCCTGTTATCCAACTGTATATATATTTTTTTAGGAACCTCGTCAAAGGATATCATCTTCTCTAAAAGAAGCTTTCCTTCCTTCTCGGTAATAGAGGCTCTGCCGTATACAAACACCTTGTTGTCAACCTCAAGATATCTCCTGTACTCCTCATATTTCTTTGGGAACACAACAATCTCCAAGGTTCCGACTAAATCCTCTAAGGTTATGAATGCCATGTTTTGATTGTTCTTAGTAAGCTTTACAGTGCTCGCCTGTATCATGCCGCCCAAGGTATAGAAATGCTGGTCTTTTGCAACAGTCTTATCTGTTTTCTCTTCGTTTTCCGGATTGTCATCCGACTCCTCCGCATAAAAATCCAAGGTTACGGCATCAACATTTTTCGCAAGAAATTCTCTGTAATCATCAAGAGGATGACCGCTTACATATACACCTAACATCTCCTTCTCGTTAGCAAGGAGCTCTTCTCTTTTATATTCCGCCACGTCGGGATATACGATATCAAATTCCTTCTTCTCTTCCTCCCCCAAAAGATCCATTAAGGACATCTGTCCCGATATGGCATTCTTCTTTTCCTGATTAACCTGATCAACCACCTGATTATAAATCATCATCATCTGACGCCTGTTAGACGGGAAACAATCAAAGGCACCGGACTTGATAAAGCTCTCTAATGTCCTCTTGTTAACCTCCTTACCGGAAAGGCGGCTGACAAAATCCTTGAGATTTTTAAATTTACCTTTGGCAACACGTTCTGCCACAACGGCATCTATCACTGACTCACCGACACTTTTTAGAGCAGATAAGCCATAGCGTATACCGTTCTCCGATACTGAAAAATAGCTAAAGCCCTCATTGATATCCGGTGGAAGAATATCTATACCCATCCTTCTGCAGCTTGCAATATATTCAGATACCTTTCCCGTATTGCCAAGTACTGATGTAAGGAGCGCTGCCATAAACTCCTTGGGATAGTGACATTTAAGATATGCCGTCTGATACGCAACCACAGCATAAGCCGCAGCATGTGATTTGTTAAATGCATATTTGGCAAAATCAGTCATGTCATCAAATATCTTATTAGCTATCTTTTCGTCTATACCACGGTTGATGCATCCGGGGACTCCTTCCTCCGGATTACCATAGACAAAGTTACTGCGCTCCTTAAGCATTACGCTTTCTTTTTTCTTAGACATCGCACGTCTTACAAGATCACTACGTCCTAAGGTATATCCGGCAAGCTCCATAACTATCTGCATAACCTGCTCCTGATAAACTATACAGCCATAGGTAGGCGCTAATATTTTCTCAAGTTGGGGGCAATCATAGGTTATCTCGTCAACGTGTTCCTTGCCCTTTATATATAACGGTATGAAATCCATGGGGCCAGGACGATAAAGTGAAATACCGGCGATTATATCCTCAATGTTACGAGGCTTCAACTCCTGCATAAAGCTTCTCATTCCGGCACTTTCTAACTGGAATATACCCTCGGTCTGACCGCTTGATATATGCTCATAAACCTCGTCATCCTCCATATTGAGATTGTCCACATCTATTTCAATTCCCTGCGACTGCCTGATATTATTAACTGCATCCCTTATTACCGTAAGGTTACGAAGTCCTAAGAAATCCATCTTTAGAAGACCCAGCTCCTCTACCGTATCCTTGGTAAACTGCGTGGTTATCGCACCTTCTGAGCTCTTTGAAAGCGGAACGAATTCATCCATTGGTTTCTGACCGATAACGACTCCCGCTGCGTGGACCGAAGCATGTCTTGGCAGACCCTCTAATTTCTTAGAAGTATCTATAAGTGTCTTAACATCCTCCTCCTGCTCATAAGCCTCTTTAAGCTCCTTCACATCTCTTAGAGCCGTGTCTATCGTAACACCAATTCCCATTGGTATCATTTTCGCTATACGATCAGCAGCGGCATAGGACATATTAAGTGCACGTCCCACATCACGGATTACCATACGGGCCGCCATCGTACCAAAGGTTACTATCTGTACAACCTTTTCCTTGCCATACTTTTCCACAACATAATCAATTACCGCCTGCCTTCCGTTCGGACAGATATCCACGTCTATATCAGGCATTGATACTCTCTCTGGATTAAGGAAACGCTCAAACAGCAGATTGAGATGTATAGGCTCTATATTGGTAATCTCAAGGCAATAGGAAACAAGAGCTCCTGCCGCCGATCCACGTCCGGGACCAACAGGAATACCATGATCCTTAGCATATTTGATAAAATCCCACACGATAAGGAAATAATCCACATATCCCATTTCCTCAATCGTAGAAAGCTCAAAATCCAACCTTTCCTGAAGCTCCTTGGTCACAGGATCATAACGTTTTTCCAATCCCTTTTGACAAAGCTCTCTTAGATAGGAATCTGATGTATACCCGTCAGGTACCTCAAATTTCGGAAGCTTCTGGACTCCGAATTCAATCTCAACATTACATCTTGCCGCAATCTTTCCGGTATTGTCAATTGCCTCCTTAGCATACGGAAACAGCTCTTCCATCTCCTTTGGAGATTTCAAATAATACTGCCCGCCATCGTAACGCATTCTGTCCGGGTCATCAACTGTTTTTGCTGTCTGAATACATAATAAAATATCATGCGCCTCAGCATCATCCGCATTGACATAGTGCAGATCATTGGTTACCACAAGCGGAATGCCCGTCTCCTCATGCATACGCATAAGTCCCTGGTTAACCGTTCTCTGATCGGGTATGCCATGATCCTGCATCTCTAGAAAATAGTTATTCTCTCCAAATATCTCTCTATGCTCAAGCGCTGCCTGCTTGGCCTCCTCATAAAAGCCCTGACGAAGCTTTACTGCCACCTCTCCTGCCAGACACGCAGACATACAGATTATACCCTCATGAAACTCTTTTAAAACCTCACGGTCAACTCTAGGTTTATAGTAGAAACCCTCGGTAAATCCGCGGGATACTATCTTCATAAGGTTATGGTAGCCGGTATCATTTTCCGCCAAAAGAATAAGATGATAGTAGCGGTTTTCTCCCCGGTCAACTTCCCTGTCAAAACGCGAGCCGGGAGCCACATACACCTCGCATCCGATTATCGGTTTAACGCCTTGTTTCTTAGCTTCTTTATAAAAATCTATAACACCGTACATAACGCCATGATCCGTTATCGCTATGCTGTCCATCCCAAGCTCTTTGGTTCTTGCTATAAGCTCCGGTATCTTGGACGCGCCGTCTAGCAGACTATATTGCGTATGCACGTGTAAATGTGTAAAACCCATATATTCCTCCTCTTTAGATGCCCAAACTCACGTGATCTGTAATTCTAACCCGATAATCCGTCCGGTTCTTACGTTTTTTCTTACCGGTTCTATATCCTCTCTCTTCGCACTTCCTTCGTCAAAACCTCTGTTCTTATATATGCAAAGGTCTTTTCCTCTCCCTCATCGGCAAGCATGGCAAGCAGCTTTTCAAGCAGCGCTCTCGTATCATCGTGCAGAAGATATTTGGACTTGCCTTTGTTATAATAATTTAACGGAAAACTGTCGGTATAATTATCTTTATTATAATTACGGCTGGCAGCAATTCTGTCAATAAACATTTCGACAACGTATTTGACCGGCATTTTGCAGCCCACCATACCATTGTTCTCTATATCATAATCTATCCAGTATTCAAGATGGTGCTTGTTCCTGCCCTTGTGATGCAGCCATGCGGAGGTATATCCTTTATCCTCACGCTCGGCATTATTGGGACTTCTTGTACCCTGATAATACTTTGCCCCCACTAAGAATTCTGTCGGACCGTACTTGGACATATCATGAAGAAGTCCCTGCTTATACATTCCAAGCTTAAAGCAGTATTTCATCACAAGCCATTTATGATGATTGATCGTTTTCAAATGTCCGTACCAGTTCATAATATAGTTCTCCTATTGTTCCGATTGTGCAAGCATTATGGTATTCTTCTCTTATTCACAGTACTCCGAACTAAGCCTCAAGGCATCCGCTGTCGCTTCTGTCGCTGCTTCGCAGCTTCCCCTTGCGGCTTCGTTCGATTATGCAAGCATTATGGTTTTCTTTATTCACAGTACTCCGAACTAAGCCTCAAGGCATCCGCTGTCGCTTCTGTCGCTGCTTCGCAGCTTCCCCTTGCGGCTTCGTTCGGAGTTCCTGCTTCGCAGGTACGAAATATAATCCCAACATCATTCTACCATGCAAGCATGCCGAATGATGTTGTTATTATATTTCTACTGTGAATAGTAACATCTGCTTCAAAAATTCCATAACCCATAGAGCGGCACATTAAGTGTTCCACGCGAGAAACCGAGATCATCCAATGAGATCTTGATCGCCATGTGGTTCTT
>JAEEGL012728453.1_pt1 | contig 10698 bp, 9 predicted proteins | sample 9134231 | NCBI WGS metagenome assembly JAEEGL01 (sample SAMN16246548, study PRJNA631951) | gut metagenome | biome: gut microbiome; feature: rumen; material: fiber-attached | host: Bos | place: Iran: Karaj | collected 2018-10 | reverse complement strand
CTTCCGTCACAAAGCTTACATCCCGCACCTTCATAAATCTTAACAGATTTATCTAAACCGAGTTTTTCATAAATTTCATCAGGAATATTTTCTTTTTCCCTTTTACATTTAGGACATATGGTCCTAACAAGTCTTTGTGCAATAATCAAATTCAAAGCATCGGCCAAAAGATAAGATTCTATTCCCATAAAAGCCATTCTGGAAATGGTACTTACGGTATCGTTCGTATGCAGTGTAGAAAAAACCAAATGTCCTGTCAATGCAGCCTGAACAGCAATTTGTGCTGTTTCGGCATCTCTGATTTCTCCCACAAGTATAACATCCGGGTCTTGTCTCATAAAAGTTCTTAAAATACTTGCAAAAGTCAACCCGATATCCGCTCTGACATGACACTGATTAATACCTTTAGTTTCATATTCGACAGGATCTTCTGCCGTCATGATATTTATGTCTTCGGTATTTATGTGTCCCAAAGCTGAATAAAGAGTCGTTGTTTTACCGCTACTGGTAGGACCGGTAACAAGAATCATTCCGTAAGGAGCCGTAATAGCTTCTTTAAAAAATTCCAATTCTTTCGGTGTGAAACCTACTTTTTCTATTTTAAGACCGAATAAGCTTTTGGCAAGAATTCTCAGTACGATCTTTTCTCCCCATATAGTCGGTATTATCGAGACTCTGATATCAATTGTCTGTCCTGAAATTCTTATTCTGCATTTTCCGTCTTGTGGCAATCTCCTTTCAGATATATCAAGATCAGACATAATTTTTATTCTGGAAACAATTGCAGGATAATATTTTTTCGAAGGTGCAGGCATAGATTGTAAATTACCATCTATTCTCATTCTTAAAGAAACCTCTTTTTCAAAAGGTTCCAAATGAATATCACTTGCCTTCTTTGTTATAGCATCAAAAAATATTGAATTTACATATTTTATAACCGGTGCTGCTTCTGAATCTTCAATATCTTCATTACTTAATTCTTGTACTTCTTGAACTTCTTCTCCTGCTGCCGCATCAGTTAAAGATGTTCTTACATAAAATTTTTCTATAAATGATAAGATTTCTTTTTCTGAAGATAAAACAACGGAAAGTCTTTTATTTGCTATTCTTGATATATCGTCTTTATAAACAACGTTTGCAGGATCCGCCATAGCAACAATCAATGTATCATTTCTCACTTCTAACGGAACCGTCAAATATTTTCTTGCAACTTTTTCTTGTAATATATCCAAAACTTCTCTTTTAACATCTACATCGTCTAATTTTTTATATTCAACACCCAACGATACAGACAAACCTTCTAATAATTGATCCTCTGAAATGAGCCCTTTTTGTACGAGAAGAGCTCCTATTTTCTGTTTTTTTTCTAATGATTCTTTAAGTGCTTCGGATAACTGCTCTTTTGTTATATACTTCTTACTTAAAAGTACTTCACCAAGATACTTCTTCCTTAGGACATCCAATACCATTAGAGACTCCCAGATTTCACAATTTTTTTACACCTTAAAATTATAGAAGAATATTGAAGATTTGTCAACATTTTTATTAATGAAAAAAATTATAATTTTAATTGTAATTTTCATTATTCATTTTATTGAGCTTGTTTTATAAATGTAAAAGAAAACAACAAACATTTGTTTTTGCTGTTTTTTATCGTCGAGACTTCATATAAAAATCAAATCTCACCTAAAAAAATCTATTTAAAACATATCAAAAATTTGATATATTTTATTTTATGAAAATATGTTTTATTTGTCATGCAAATATTTGCAGAAGTTTTATCTCTCAGGAAATATTAAAAGATTTATTAAAAAAAGATAATCGCTTTGATGTTGAGGTTATATCAAGGGGAACTTATGCCTTACCTCATATTTCGGTTCCAAATAAAATAAAAGATTTTTTATCGAAAAATAATATTTCATTCAATAACCATATTCCAACTCAATATAGCAAACAAGATTTACTTTCAAGTGATTTTATTTTCGTTATGACACAAAATCAGTACGATGAAATAACTGACAGATACGCAGAATTTTCCGACAAAATATATTTACTAAATGATTTCGTATTAAATAAAACAAGAGATATAGATGATCCTATATCTCTTGTCGGAAAAAAATTTGAAATTGCTGCTGAAAATCTTAAAACTTTAATCTATTGCCTTTACAAAAAAATCTAAAAACTTAGAAACAATATTTTACCTGAACACCAACTTTGTTATCTGTGTATTCTGCAAAATCACAATTTGATGTTTTGTTCTTAAGTTGATACCAAACACTTGCAAGTAAGTTATCTTTAAATTTGTATCCTATAGAAGGTCTAACTTTTATAAAATCGTCACCTCTTTTAACACCATCAACCGATCTCGGATAAGCCATATTTTCATAAGATGCGAAAATACCTGCTGACCATTTAGTATTGAATTCATGTTTATAATCTACTCCAACTTCTGTAGATATATAATATCTGTTATTTGCATAACATGATTCTTCCATCTTTCTCTCACCCGTTAAAGAAATAGTATCTCTGAATGTAGGGTCGTAAGTTAAAGATAAGAGATATCCCATAATTCCCGGATTATTGTCTGCACCTTCTTTTTCTTTATCATAATCTCTCATATCATAAGAAACTTGAGCAGTTCCTTTAACTTTTGCAGTTATATTACCGGTAACACCTAAATTTACACTATTTCCGGTAGAATCATTTATATCTGTTTTTTCATAAGTTATCTTAGAAAACAAGTAACCTAAATAAACTGATGTTTTTGGTGACAAATTATAGTGAACTTGTACTCCGGCATTAATACGATTTTTATTTAAATCGGAATAATCATCATCTACATATTTATCATAAATATCAGATACTATAAATCCCAATGAAAACATTTTATCGGTTGAAGTCTTTAATCTGAAAGCTGCTGTATTGTTTATTCTTTTTGCTCTATCGGTTAATTCGGATGTTGCAGGATCTGCGGTATATAAAAACTTTTCATCTATATTAAACAATTTATTGCCGAGATTTAAACCCAAACCGGCATTAACATAATTATTTTTTGCAGATTCTTCGGTATATGCATTATAACCTACATTTGCATTTGCTCCGAATTTTAAAGCTGTTCCCGGGAAAGTAGCCAAGTAATCGGCAAACAATTGTGTAGAACTTATAAAAGAAGATTTTTTATCATCTTTTGTTAAATAGATATTGTCATCGTAACTTAAATCTTCTGAAACTGCAAATTTGAAATTACCCTTTGCATATGCAGCACTTATTGATAAAAGACATACCATCAAAGCACATAAAATTTTTTTCATCGGTTACTCTCCTACTAGTTTCTCGGTGCAGAAGGACTTAAAACTCTATCCTTTTGTACTTGTTCGTATTGTTGATTAGAACCTTTATCAACAGGAAGCATTGATTCCGAGAGAGACAAAGGTGTATCGATCTTATAACTATTTCCTTTTTCCAAGATAACTATATTATCATTTTTATCTTGAGCAACCATTGCACCGGACGCAATATTGATGGTACCATCTTGAGAAACTGTAAAAGAAACATCCTTATCAGTAACTAATGTAGCATCACCGATTTTTATACCTTTAAAATCTTTACCTGAGCAAGCAAGAGCATTATTTTCTTCAACGCCGGAACATCTTAAAGAAATTTTCTGTCCCTTAGGAATAAAACATTTTACTCCGTAATACTCCACAGTAAGGTTTCTTGCAGCTGAAATATTTAATGTACTTCCATCAGGATACTTCTGACTTTTTCCGTCGGCATTTATAAGTATATCTGCCACAGCTGCCGTTGCTGTCAAACCAAACAACAAAGTAAATAGTACAAGTTTTTTTAACATATTGCGTTCCTCTTTATAATAAAATAATACACTATTTTTATCAAAATATATTATATTTGTCAAGTTTATTTATAAATTATTCATATCTAAAAGAAAAAATTCTGTATGGCGGAAAATTGTTTTTAGCCTTTTTAGCTATTTTCTTTAAGTTTGTGCTCTTTTCATAAATTACGTCAAATTTAGGTTCAAAAAATAAAGCGGGTATATTTTGTCTTTTAGACGTAGGATTTATAATAAATGTATATTTAATTCCACCATATTCATAACTTTTAGCTTTTATCGGTTCTTTTATTTCCGTCGGATTATCTATTTCTTTTCCGTTATCTAATATTTCCCCCACAAAAGACATTTCTTGTACAACTTCAACTACTTTAGCCCACTCTTTAGCTTTTTCTTCCGGTAATGGTTTGTTATTTGAGTAATAGTTAAAATAAAAAAGACCTGTTGCACCATTAAATAACGCATCATACGACATAAATCTTATTTCTTCTTTTTTAGGAAATCTTCCTATTCTGTTTTCTGCCTTTCTATATTGTTCATATTCTTTCCAATCGAATATTTGAACAACTGCCCAAAGTTCTTTTTTTTCTTGTCCTATCATTGAAAGACTATGCTTTGCCAAAGAGATATTTTCTCCAAAACTTTCCAACGGCAAATGTGGTACCGGATACCAATTAACCATTAATATATCGGCTATATCATAATACGAAATTTCCGTTAAACCTTGTCCTATTGCAAAAGCTGTTTTATTATTAGGGTAAAATTTTTTTACATTATCGTTTAATAAAATCAAATTTTCTCTCGATAATCCATGCACATCCGGTTCTTCAAAGAGATACCATGCTTTTATAGGATAATCTTTTGCAACCGATTGATTTTTTTTATCTTCTATTATTTTATCCGGATAAACTACTATCTTTATTTCGTTTTTTATAGCTTCATCCGCAAGAAATTTTATAATTTTAGGATCTTTCTCATAACTTTGAACACAATTAAAACCGGCTTCTTTAGCATTTATAATATCCGTAGATGTTCTAACTCCGTATAAACCAATCGTAAATTCCGCAAAAGAAAACATAGGAAAAGAAAGAATAATTAATAATTGCAAGAATAACTTATTAAACATATTTTTTTCTCTTTGTTAGAAATTAAAAATCTATTAATTATATATTTTTTTGAATTACAAAACTATATTATTGATAAAAATTATTACTTTTGATAAAATATATATATATTGGATTTGCCCGATGGTGTAATTGGTAACACATCTGTCTCTGGAACAGAATAGTCCTGGTTCGAGCCCAGGTCGGGCAGTTCTTGCTCTAGTCTTTGTAAAGATTAGAGTTTTTTTATTTAGTTTAAGGTAACAAAATGCTTATTTGGGAAAAGTTTAGAAGAAACATTATAGACAATAAACTTGTTAAATCCGGTGATAAAGTTTTACTTGCCGTTTCAGGCGGTGCAGATTCAATGGTTATGACAAGTCTCTTTTCTATGTTAACAAGAAGTTTAAATATAGAAATACTTGTCGTTAACTTTAACCATAATTTAAGAAAAGAATCAACAAAAGAAGCTGTAATCGTCAAAGATTTTGCATCATCGTTAAATACAGAATGTATTCTAAAAACACTAAACACAAAAGAATATGCTAAAAAAAATAATATATCCGTAGAAACTGCGGGAAGACAATTAAGATATTTAGGATTGGAAGAAATTGCAAAAAGATATAAATGTAATAAAATAGCCACAGCTCATAATATGAATGATAATGCGGAAACGGTAATTATGTGGTTATTAAGAGGAACCGGAACGGAAGGGCTTACCGGTATTCCCGTTGAAAGGAAAATAGGGAAGAATTTATCAATAATAAGACCTATTTTATCAATACCAAGAGATTTGATAGATGATTATGCAAAAAAGAAAAAAATAAAATATTGTACTGATAAAACAAATTTTAAGTGTGACTATACAAGAAATAAAATAAGATTAAACATTCTTCCGCAACTTAAACAAATAAACCCTTCGGTTATAGAACATATATATAATTTATCTTGCATAGTAAAAGATGAAACGACATATTTTAAGAATAAAGTTAATTCTTTTATACTGAAATATGTCGAAACAACTAAAAAATATATATCAATAGATTTAAAAGCTTTTTATAAACAAGACAAATTATTGCAACAAAAAATTCTAAAAGAGCTTCTCCCCGATAAAAAAAGAGCTATCCAAGTAAATAATATTTTTGTTTGGTTAAAAGATAATGATAACAAAAGCTATACCATATCAAAAAAATGGATAGCAAAAAAAAGTAAAAAATATCTTAGAATTTATAAAATCAGTTAGAAGATGTTTATTCTTTATAAACCGGTAAAGAAATTATTGCTGTAGTACCTTTTACGGGCTCACTGTCAATTTTTATAATTCCTTTATGCATTTCTATTATTTGTTGAGCAACAGGAAGGCCCATACCGACAGCTCTTGCCGTTTTAGTTGAAAACATAGGGTCAAAGCATTGGTCTAAAACATCCGATTCCATTCCAGGTCCCGAATCCTTAATAGTTGTTACTATGGTATCACTGATTATCTGCATATCTATTTTTATTATACCTGAATTACCCATAGCATCTTTAGAGTTCTTTATTATATTTGTAAATGCTTGTTTCAATTTTTCCGAGTCTGCATAAACCTGCACAGAAACCAAATTTTGATCAAACTTTATACCTTCACATTCCGATTCCGATATTGCCAATGAAATTATACTTTTTAAATCACAAACTTTCTTTGTTAATTGTTTTACTCTTGTCAAATCCAAAACTTCAGTTATTCTTTTATTTAAATTAACAACTTCCTTCGATAAAAGTTCTAACATCTTCTTTTGAGTTTCAGTTTCAACTTTTAAAGATTTTGAAAGGTAATATGCAATATTTGATAATCCCCCTACAACATTTTTTAAATCATGAGATGCTATTGATGCAAATTTTGCTATTACTTTATTTTTTTCCGCATTTAATTGTTTTTTTGTGAATGTATAAGTCTTTTCTGGCATATTTATTTCCCTAAGATTTTATTTATTAAATTTATTATTTTTTCTATTTCAAAAGGTTTATTAATATAAAAACAACCTTTTTGTTTCAAAGATTCTAAATTTTTATCATCATTTAAAATATAAATTGCTCCTACATTTGGTTTATCCTTTTGCAGTTTATCATGAAAATCAGCAATATTTGATTCTATTTTAACATTAATTAAAATTACATCAAAAAAAGAATTTTTAAGTTCTTCATAAAGTTTATTGGAAGCAGTATAGAACATAAGGTGAAACCCTTTTTCCTGAAGACTTTTGTTTAATTCTTCAAAATCTTCAGAAGCCATATTTACCATTGCTATATTCATTCTTCTCTTTTCAGAGCCTATAAAATCAAATACTTGCGGAATTGTTATAGGTAAATGCATAAATTTTACTACACCCATTTTTTTTATTTCTTCAATAAATTCATTATTTTCATTGTTTCCCACAAGCAAAGTTTTAGGAATAGAACCAAATAAATCTTTTAAATTCTTTAATACCGACATTACTTTATCATTGTCGGATTCCGTATTTATTATCAATATATCCGGTTTATGTTTAAACAAAAAATCTATTTTTTGTGAATCTATTTCACTTGATACAACATTCAAGCCGCAATTCTTTAATGAATCTAAAAAATTTTTACTTACATTTGCTTCTTTATCTATTATAACGGCAAAAGGTCTTGTTGTAATATCCTTTATTGTAGCTAAAATTGTGTCTATTTCAAACGGTTTGCTCAAACAAGCGAATGCTCCGGAACTTAAAGCATCAACTATTAAATCGTTAAGGGCATAAGCTGTCATCATAACCCCTATAATATCAGGTTTAATTTTTTTTATTTCTTTAAATGTCTCGGTTCCGGATATTCCGGGCATTCTTATATCCGAAAAAATAATATCAAAATCTTCCTGCTTGGCAAGTTCAATAGCTTTATGTCCATCTTCCGCAGTCTTTACATAATAACCTTCAAGTTCAAGTATACTGGCTAACGATATTCTTAAAGAGTCTTCATCGTCCACAACTAAAATCTTTAAATTATCGTTCATATTTTTCTCCTTTTATAAAGGTAATTCTATTCTAAATGTTGTTCCAACATTTTTTTGACTTGTCACTATTATTTGTCCTTGATGAGCATCTATAATTTCTTTTACAATAGGTAAGCCCAAGCCGATTCCTTTTAATTTCGTAGTAAATAACGGTTCAAATAAATGAGACAATGTCTCTTCACTCATACCGCAAGCATTATCTTTAACACTTATTATACATAGTTTATCAGTTTTCTCAGCGGATACATTTATTTCTCCGCCTTCGGGAGGCATAGCATCTCTTGCATTTGTAATAAGATTAATCAATACCTGTGTTATTTTATCCGGATCCAAAACAACATTAAATTGTTCTATATCCGTTGTTATTTTTATATTGTCCGGAACAGGAACAGCAGGTATTACTTTATTTATAAATGATACAGTATCTATGGTTAGTTTATTCAATTTTTTTGTTCTTGAATAATCAAGTAAATCCGTTATAATTTTATTAGCTCTTAAAACTTCCGCTGAAAGCATTCCAACCATTTGTTTTGATTTAGGATCACTGAATGTTCCCATTTTCGATAAAAAGTAAGAAATGTTTTTTATTGCTGCCAAAGGATTTCTAAGTTCATGTGCTACAGATGATGCCAATCTACCTATAGTAGCAAACTTTTCCGATTTTATTAAATCCTGTTGTATACTTTGAACTTTTTTCAAAGTTTCTTCCAACTCCTGACTTCTCTGTTCAAAAGCTATTTTAAGACTTAATAATTCTTTTTTATCTTTATTCAATTCTCTAATATGTATTTCCATATCCGAAGCCATTGAGTTGAAAGAATTTGCTAATTCTCTAAATTCATCGTTAGAATTTAAAGGAACTCTATAACCTAAATTACCTGCCGCAATTTTTTTTGTTCCAAGCATAAGTTCACTGATAGGTTTAACTATTATCTTAACAAAGAAGAAAGAAAGGAATATACCTGCACAAACAACTATTAATGTAATCAGAATTATACTCTTTGTCATTTTATCAATCTGATAGTTAATTCTATCGAGTGTAATACCTATTCTTACAGCACCTAAAATAGTTTCTTTCTTTTCTTCTTTAATCTTTATTTCCGGATTAAGATTAGTAGCTATTATAGGAACTATAATATCCATAACTTCGCCTATATTTGATATTATACTTGTATCTTGTTGCAGTCTGTTTATTTCCAAATCTTGAATTACTCTATATTCTATCGGAGTAGAATTAATATATCTTGTTACATACTCATTTGCAATTGTATCTTTTGCTAAAACAAGTCCGTTAGCGTCATATATTATAGAATATATAACATCTTCTTCTTTTAAACCGTTTGTTACTAAATGGTACAGAAACTCTATATTCGGTTCAGAAGAAGAAAAAGCATATTCAGTTGATTTTGCAAGTGAATTTGCTAAAACGATAGCTCTGTTTTCGGTGAAATTTTTCAAAAGAATCGATTGCCCTGTTATAAAAAACCAGGTAAGAATAATTGACGTAAATATTATTATTGAAGAAATTACTATTATAACTTTAAAACTTAAACCAAAATAAGCTCTTTTTCTCATTTTTTTGTACCTAACGATAATTCTTCTTTGCTTATTATCTTAATAAAGAAAAAAGAAAAGATAATACCGATAAAAAGAATGAATAAAGTTAATAAAACGGCGCTTTTTATCATACTATTTTTTTGACTATTTATTTCATTAAGACTTAAGCCTATTCTCACAACACCCAACATTTTTTCTTTTTTTTGTTTGTCTAACTTTATTTCAGAACTAAATTCAGTATATGATATAGGCACTATAACATCCAAAACTTTTCCTATTTTTGATATTGATATTATATCTTCTTGTATTTTATTTTGTTCTAAATTTTTAATTAAACTCGATTCTATAGGAGTAGATTTTACATATTTTTCAACATTCTCGTTTGCTATTGTTTCGGATACCAAAAGAATACCTTTTGAGTTATATACTACAGAATAAATAACATATTCTTCTTTTAAACTATTTTTCACCAAATGATATAAAAACTCTCTATTGGGCTCAGATGTATCAACGGCAAATTCACTTGAACTTGCGAGCGAATTTGCTAAAGCAACAATTCTATTTTCAGTAAAATCTTTCAATATTTGATATTGTTTATCTATGAAAAAATAAGACAAAAGGATTGAGGTAAAAAGTATAATCGAACAAGTAGCTGCTATAAATTTAATATTTAAACCAAGTTTTACTTTTTTTATCATAATATTAAAAAAGCTGGAAATATTAAAAGCCGACGAGAGGACTTGAACCTCCGACCGATGGTTTACAAAACCATTGCTCTACCAACTGAGCTACGTCGGCATAAATCTTATCCAGTAAAGAATACAAAAAATTTAACATTTTGTCAATAAATATAATATTATTATATAGAATTAGTATTAATATTGAAAAATCTACATTTAAAAATTTTTGTTATTTGTCGTTCATTTGTTATTTGTCGTTCAAGATCTTAAGATTTTAGTGTAGAAAAAAGAAACTCAGGAAGTGTACTTAATTTCCTGAGTTTCAATATTATAACCAAAATATTAAGGTCGCTGTATTAGTCTGCAAATAAAGCTGTTGAAAGATATCTGTCCCCGGTATCCGGCAACAACACTACAATATTTTTACCTTTATTTTCCGGTCTTTTTGCAAGTTGTATACCTGCCCAAAGAGCTGCACCTGAAGATATT
>JAEEGL012530568.1_pt1 | contig 10698 bp, 9 predicted proteins | sample 9134231 | NCBI WGS metagenome assembly JAEEGL01 (sample SAMN16246548, study PRJNA631951) | gut metagenome | biome: gut microbiome; feature: rumen; material: fiber-attached | host: Bos | place: Iran: Karaj | collected 2018-10 | reverse complement strand
GTGTCAATACGGATTATGTCGTAAGAACGGAAGACGGTCTGGGAACATATCTGGTAATCTTCGACAACAACGGCGATGTTGTTGCCTCCATCTCAAAAAGACCGGTGCTCGACAAGATTGCCGAAGTACTGGATGAACACGGTGACGAGATCATAAGTAGCGCTGACAGTATCGTTGTCGAAATAGACATGGAAGAAGAACTGCTCGACAGGATCTTCGAACTGGCCGAAAAATACCACAAGGAAGTATACGCTGTCGTCAGCAACATGTCCCTGGCCATGGAAAGAAGAAAGTACATCATGAAGACAGGATGCATAGTCTGCAACGACCAGGAAGCCGGAATGCTGTTTTCAGAAGTATACCTCAATCCTTCCCTTGAACAGATGGCCGAGATACTGGCTGACAGAATCAGCTATGCTCATATCCCCAGAATGGTAGTAACCATGGGAGAATCCGGAGCCGTATATGCCGAATTCAACGGTTCTCACGGCATAATACATCCTCAGAAGGTAGATGTTATCGATACCGTTGGTGCCGGCGACAGTTTCTTTGCCGGTGTTGCGGTAGGTCTGACTTATGGCAAAACGCTGGAAGAATCCTGCATCATAGGAACCAGACTGGCCTCCTCTGTCATAGCAACAAAGGAAAATGTCTGCCCGCACTTCCTGCCGGAAGAATTCAACTTAAACGTAAAGTAAAAAAAGCGGTTCTCCGCTTTTTTCTTATATGATCGGTTTTCTGATGAAGTGCAGTTTCAGACCCTTCAGTTCTTTCTTGACTTCATCAATGATGTGGAGACTGTCTGTGATCTGATCTATCTCATGAGCATCAATTCCATACAGACATCTGATATTATACTGGGAAGCTATGCTCCAGAACGACTTGTTTGGGTATGCATACTGTTCTCCCTTACCATAGTCGTATCTGCCGCGGTAAACTCCGTGAATATTTACTTCCAACGGTGTATTTGTTTCTTCAGCCTTCTTGCAGATCATATGAGCAACTCTTTCACACGTTTCGTTAAACTCAGGCTGCTTCAGTACATACAGGTCCGGATGACACAGATAGGTGTAAAGGCCGGTATCCAGTGCCTGTATTATTCTTTCCGCATATTCCAGCAGCTCATCGTTGCTGTTGGTGCGGAACAGCGTTCCCTCACCGCTAGGTTTCATGAAATGCTGGCCTAATATCATATAATCTACCTTGTCACGCAGTTCCTTTTTTTCATCCAGATATTCAGGATAGAATTCTGTTTCCAATCCGACGTGAATATCGATAATTCCCTCATATTCCTTCTTAAGTTCCGTGATGCTGGCAATATAATCATCCAATTGATCCCAGTTCATTCTGATTCGCGGTGACGGCAGGTCACGGTATGGGGCGTGATCTGAAAATCCCAGCGTGGTATAACCCTGGCGGATAGCTTCTTCGACGTATTCTCTGTCTTCACCGTGAGCATGCCCACAGCGTTTGGTATGTGTGTGGTAGTTGAATTTCTGCACGTTTTTTCCTCTGTTTCTAACAGCCATAGATTATAACATTTTGGGAAATATTGCAACGAAAAGCTGCCTAGGCAGCTTGTTCAGTTTGAAGTTTAACCGGTATTTCCGGATTGGCCTTTTCCTTGACAATAACGGCCTTAAATCTGGTGCCCAGGGCAAATAAGCCTGTAGCCAGATAGAATAATCCAAGTGACAGTACATGAACGATAAGCGTTCTGGTAGTTACGGTATTTATGAACACCATTATGTTGGAAAGCACCAGCAGAACAGCACCGAATCTGATCTTTTTCGGCATTGTTACGGAAGCTGCCAGGAAGGCCATAAGTACGATCATGTAGATGATCATTTCAATTGCAGCCTTCTTAACGAGGTTTCTGTTAGTAGCTATGATAACTATTCCCAAGGCGCATCCGGCGATCCACAGGATATACTGCCATGTTACAGGTTTTTCGTATTTAATAAAGTAGTATGTCAGTAATCCCTCTGCTGCCGCATAAATCAGCATGGCACCTACGAAACTGTAGTTAATGACAATATCAGCCAGCGTGAAGATAAACAGTGATAATACTATGATCCTGCTTAAAGGTGTAGGCTGTCTCTTATACCCGCGGTATGCCAGATATATCAACAGAATGCCAATGATAAGCTTTAATATTGAACGCTGAATCATATAGTTAGGCATCAGCCAGTATAACAGTTCCTGCAGTAAAAACAGCAACAAAATCGCATGCAGGCACCAGGCAGGTCTGCTGTCGTACTTGACTGTTTCCTTTACAACGCCTTCCCTCTTTTTGATTTTGAGGCGCTGTCTGCCCAGCTGAGTAGTTATAAACAGACTGACAAGAGTAATCAGCACCAGCGGAAGCGTAAAGGCAATGATTACCAACTGCTGCCAGTCAAGATGCAGGAAGTTCATTCTTTCCAGAATCAGAGCAAGTTCTGAAGAAGTTCCCTTGCTGGCATCAGCAACATTAAACGTATTTCCGTTAACAGTCTCGAACTCACCGTCTATGGCACTGCCTTCCGGTGAGAAGAATGTCTCATACTCACCCTTTTTCAAGGCTGTCATACGCAGGGCACTGTTTTTACTGCTGGTAAAACCGACTTTCAGGAAGTCACACTGTGTTTGTACGATCTGGTCCTTATTTGATTTGGTAACGATTTTATAAGTCTGGTCCTTAGGTATCAGTATTACGGTTGCTCCGTTTTCACGGCCGACGAATATATCGCCGCATCTCTCATCCCATCCGTATACTTCACCCATGTATTCAAATGTGGAACGCTCTTCTCCCGCTGCATCTATGACGCTGGCAAGGAAGTATTCTTCCCCGATTGCTCTGAGAACAGCCACATCGACATCTCCGGTTATTACGCAGCGAATGTAATCAAGGTTATCTGAGAATATATCGGCAGGTTCATCAGACGAGAACATCCAGGCCAGGTATACTTCCGGAGTATGTTCATGAGCCAGGTTTCCTACAATACTTGAGTACTCACTGAGGTATTTTGAGTCTATTGATGATTTTGTTGCATAGCCTATAACTGAGTACGCTAGGAATGTAAGCATACTGTTGGCTTCTTTTTTGTTGTCTTCATTAATGAGGACATCATCTTCAGCGATTTCCATCAGAACCTTCATAACATTCTCAATCGATTTGTCTCCCCACATTCTGACTACTCTGTCCTGCAGATGCTTGGTATATACTTCGGTTGTCGGAGCTATTCTCAGAAGATAGTCCAGAAGAACACGCAACTTGGTATCCCATTCGACGTTGTTCCACAGGTCCATGCCATAGTGTTCAAAATACACGTGGCTGGCTCTTATTGAAGCAAAATAATAGTCACTGTCCGTCTGCTGGGCAGGAGTATAAAGAGTAGTACCATAGCGGTCATAACCCCAGTCAGCAAAGGCAACATGAGGCACAGGGTCCATTTTACCGCAGATATTATAGATATTAGGATATTTATTATCATATGTACGTCTGGTCGTGCGAGGTGTGGCAAAGGTATAGGCATAAACGTTGCTTGGTTCAAAGACGTCACTGTCGGTTACCATTCTGGCAAAGATATTGCTTACTGCCGCGGCTCTGGAGAATCCGCTTACCCAAACCTTCAGTCTCTTTCCATTAAGCTTATTCTGAGCAATGTAGCCAAACAGACGGTCATATACTTCTGATGCGGCACTCTTGAAGCCGAGATGTTCGGCATCGTCGCCGCAGCTGAAGTTGGACATCCATTCATTTTTGTATCCGCCGCCGCATACGCCTACGGCTATCAGTTCAAACTCACCCTGCTCATCTCTTAATGTCTTATGTCCCAGTACCGTGGATACCGTATAAAGAGAAGGATTCTTGTCATAGTCATCCGTTCTTAAATCCGTGAATCGGCACTGTTCCATGAAGTCCCACAGATGGGCTGCCGGGTTTTCTGAGGCATTGGGGTCCAGATTGGGGCGGAACGCTGAAAGCGCCATGCCCAAAGACAGTCTCGCCAGATTGTGATTGTATTGTTCAGCCGATTTCAGGAAATAGCTGTCATGATAGTCAAAATCCCACTTGCCAAGTCTCTTGGTTGTGGTGACATCATAAGTTACCGTTATGGTATATCCGTCATCACTGATTTTACCCTGTCCTTCCTGTTGATCTGCTTTAACAGGCATGGCAAAAAATGACAGGCACATTAATACTGCAAAGACTGACAATAATAGTTTTCTCATAGATGGCCCTCCTGAAAGAACTGATGTTTTATATTGAATTTGCATGGAGCAATTAGTCCACATACTCTCATTTTATATTTTACATCAATAAGAAAAAATATAATATGATAATATATTAGTGCTATTGTGAGGTGATCTTATGGGATTCAATCCTAACAGTTTAACAGCGAATGTCATGGTAACCATTCTGACTCTGGTAATGGTTTTCATATTGCCGGCACTGGACTGGTATATCTGCCGCCGGCTGGGTGTCAGTCTCACTGATGGCGTCAGCACTAATAAAAATGCCGACAAAATACTGCACATACGTAAGATTCTGCTTATCTGCATGTTTGGAATATATCTTCTGCTGGTCGGTTATGTAACCATGTTTTCCCGCAGCGCCTATAACGACTATCAGATTCACATAGCTCTGTTTGAGGACCTTACCAGCAGCATCAAGATAGACTTTGGCATTCTCGGTTTTATCGTAGCAATATTCAAAGAGGGATTCTCCGCAGCCGTTTCCCACATCAAGGTTCAAAACGTAGAAAACATCACACAGGTCTACCTGAATGTCTGCATGTTCATACCTCTGGGCTACCTTCTGCCTTATATCTTTGACTGGTACAGACGTCGCCCCATAGGCAAAACCGTCATAACCAGCTTTCTGGCATCACTTCTCATTGAAAACATCCAGCTCATTACCAAGCGCGGATTCTATGACATAGATGACATTGTATCCAACACATTGGGAGGCTTTTTAGGAGTGCTGATGTTCAGGAGTGTTGCTTATGTGCTGACACATCCTGACTGGCGCAGTGATCTCCGCAATCTGCGGCTGTGGCGTTCAGAGGCCAAGCGCACTGCTCTGTTCCCTTTCTTTAAGAAGATACACTATTCACGTACTACCGTAATGGCTGATGACAGTACCGCGGTTCTGGACTTCTACATTAAGAAGATGGGCATGTATCTGGCCAGAACAATTGTCAGCGAAGACGGCAGAGAATCCGATTATCTGTTTGCGTTTGGGTCAAATCAGTTGGAAGTGCGCTGCCTGCAGCAGCCTGCCAGCATTCCTGATCAGAGGATCACACTGGCCTGCAACAACTCAGAATACCTGAAAAAAAGACTTGAGAAGCACGGCATTACGGTTTCAGACTATGATGCCGATAAATATACAGGGTTAAGAACCTTCAACATAGAAGCACCCTGCAACACGGCTATTACGATTATTGAAGAGTAGAAATGGAACCTGAGTTCCATTTTTCGACGATAAAAATTGGGAGGAAAAACCATGGAAATATTCTGCACTATTTATTACGTTCTTAATTATGTAAAAACAGTACCTCAGATCTGGAAGCTCATAAAAACCCGCAGCAGCTCTGACTACAGTCTTTCAATGATAGTACTACAGCTTATATCCATGATCTCCTGGTCCATATACATCTTCACCTCCCAGCAGAGTGTAATTGTATACATAGGTACTGTCATAGACCTGGTTCTGTTAATAGTAACCGACATACTCATTGTGTTGTATTATAAAAAACCTCAGCCGGCCTGCTGAGGTTACTCTTTCTAAAGATTCATTTCTTCAACGTGATATACATAGTCCAGTGTCTGTAAGGCCTGGATTATTTCTTCATGGGTCTTATATTTCTTGAGTTCTGCACTGCTGATGGAAATGGAAATCGTGTAAACACTTAAGCCGGAATTCGCATAAGCCGGATTCAGTTCGATCTCATCAATTATCAGTCCCAGTCTTCTGATGGTTGTAACAAAATTCTGAAGATAATGGCTGTCGGTCAGCTCAAGGTGGATCTCAAAGTGATTTGATCTGTTCTTCAGGAATACTTCCAGACTCGGGAACACAGAGAGACTCACCAGCAAGAACACAAAGGCAACAACTGTCATGAAATACAGGCCGCAGCCCACTGTTAAACCGATGGCTCCCGTTCCGACCAAACCTACTGCCGTAGTAAGTCCCTTAATCTGATTACGGGAACTGTATACCAGTGTATTAGTAGTCAATATCGCAAAGCCGATAATGGCTGCGCCAGACAGCACGAACAAGCTGGCCTGGTATTTCTCAGCCAGCCAGGAGTCTGTAATCATTAAGACTGTACAGGTAAGAGAAACCAGAATGAAAGTTCTTAAGCCGGCAGAATGTCTCTTATTGGTTCTTTCCCAGCCGACAATCATGCCTAATGCAGCACTGATAAACAGTCTCAGCACGATGGAATACCAGTTCAGCTGAGCGGACCACTGTCCTAACAAATTTACTATTGGATCGTTCATATCAGTTTCTCCTTCTTACCCTTGTAGGGTTATGTTCTATTTCAAACTGTTCTCTGGCTGCTTCGGTGAAGGCCTTTTCTCTTTCGTTCTCTTCAAACTTCGGCAGGTCAGCCTGGATCTTTTCAATTCTTTCAATCAACAGTTCCAGCTGGCTCTTCTGTTCGCCGCCTTCTGTTGTTTCCGAAACCTCAACAACATCTTCTATCTTGTTGGAATATGAACCGGACAGGTAAAGTGACAGTTTCGCACAGGCCGGTCCAACCAGTTCATAGAGAATGCTGGAAGACAGTATTATGGTATTTAAGGCATCTCCCATTTCTCCTCCCAGAGAACGGGCACCTAAGGCCGCCAGACCGATGGCTACCCCTGCCTGTGGAATCAAGGCAAGGCCAAGATAATTGCGGGTCTTGGGTGGCTTACCGGCTATATAACAACCCGTAAACGAGCCCAGATACTTTCCGACTATTCTGACAATGAAATACAGTACACCTATGACTATTAACGGTGTTTTCCCTATCGCTCCTGAAGGATTCAGCAAATCATTCAAATCAAACGACACTCCTGACCTTACAAAGAACAGAAGTAGCAGCGGCGGGCTGAAATAACCCAGCTGCATGAACAGTTTTTCATCATTGCTCATGTTGATGTAAATCGTTCCCATGGACATGCATCCTAATAACGGAGACATATCCATCAGAGCACAGATTCCGCAGAATGCCAGCAGGAAGGCCAGCGCAATTATGAGCCTGTTGTCAGTAGAATGAGATGTGGAGAACACCCAGGTCATCAATGCTCCGAAAGCTCCTCCCAACAGAAGTACTCCGATGTTCAGAGCCAACGGCTTAACCACACTCATGATGTTCAAAGCCTCTCCGCTTTGAGCACTTATCGCTATGGAAATGGCCATGCTGTACATGATCAGACCCACAACATCATCAAGTGCCACAACCTGTAATAATGTGTCAACAAAATCACCCTTGGCCTTGGTCTGTCTGATGGTCATTACCGTACTGGCAGGTGCTGTAGCAGCAGCCAGAGCCGAAATGACGATTGAAAACGGCAGATACAATCCCAGTATAAAATAAGTTAGTATGAATACCAGGATGCTGGCAGATAATGCTTCAAGCACCGTTATGACAACCACCTTCATGCCGTTTCGCTTCAGGGCTTCCAGGCGGAAGTATTCACCGGTGCTGAAAGCTATAAATGCCAGAGCTATGTCACCCAGAAAGGCTGAGTTTTTAATAAAGTATTCAGGTATCATGTCCAGACAGAAAGGTCCGATCAGTATACCTGTAACAATATAAGCCGTAACATTAGGCAGTTTCAGCTTCTTGGTTATTCTGGTCGTAAGAAAGCCCATTGACAGCATGATGGCCAATGAAACAATTATCGGGGCAACACTGTTGTCCCCAAGTTTTTCATAGAATGATCTGAACAAAAGGTTACCCCCTTTCATATATCACGCGCCTAAATAATAACACTTATATAATGTTATGGCAAAAAAAGAAATATAATAAAGGCAGGAGGTGTTCCATCATGGCAAAATATGTTCGCTCCAAAATAACCTTTACCGGTGATTCTGAAACCCTTGTAAAACTGGCCGCTGACATTAAATCAGAAACTGACAGCTCACCTATCAGTTTAGCCCGCATCCTTCCGCTTACCGCAGGCTCTAGCCCTGAAGAAATCTGGGGTGTTTCAGAAGAAGCTGAGGAAACTGATCTTATAACCTACCGTAACGGTACCATTCTGGAGTACTCTCTGGATACAATAAAAAAAGCTCCTCTTCCTGTTTATAGAAAACTGGCACAGTTATTCCCTGATGTATCTATGACAATACATTATGCTTATGAAGACTATGGCAATAACTGCGGCATACTGGAATCCCCTGCCGGAACAGCTGAACTGGCAGAAAAGGAACCTGACGATCCTTTTGTCTTCGCCTGCGAAGTGTGGGATGTTGATCCGGATGAGGAAATGTCAGAGCTTTCCATAAACTATTACGAAGAATAAAAAGAAAAGGACTGAAGTTCATGCTTCAGTCCTTTTTTTTATTTGTCTTTTACCAGTCGATGATTGGTGATTTGAAGAACTGTCTGGTGCTCTCATCGAGAACAAGCTTAGCGCTTCCGTTCTTAGTGCCGGTGACGTCATATTTACCCCATACGTCTGCACGCTTGTAGCTTTCCTTATGAGCTGTGATAGCCTGAACGCCATAGCCACCATTTTCTCTGTTCAGTCCTAACAGTGCCCAAAGAGGAGCTACGAAGATGTGAGCTGATAACAGAGGAACAATGTCAGATACGTCACCAAGACGTTTTACTGTTCCTTCACGGAAGCCGGCTGACAGTAACGGTGAACCGAAGCATACGGTGTTGAGAATGTTGTACTTGGCCTTGATGGTGCTGTCGGCAGCGACCTGCTGAGCGATCATGCCGCCCAGTGAATGTCCGGCCAGAATCAGGTTAGCGCCCTGAGGAATGTTGGCAAGAATAACGTTAACAACATTGGTATAGTACGCGCTTCTCAGGTTAAATCCTGAGAACAGGTCAGTCAGAACTTCAGTTGACTGATTGAAGACCATTTCTGTTCCTGATAAGGTTACAAGGTATACTTCCTTGCTTGTCCAACCCTTTTTCAGGGTTCCCTTTGTAACAGTAATAGGTCCTTTTGTTCCCTGGTTGTAGCCATCATAAACATACTGGCAGAGTTCAGCGGCGTTATTCAGTGTTCTTGAATTGCCGGCTGCTTCAGTTGAGACTGCGCCAAGGAATGACGAGAAAATTAACGAGAACGCAACAAGAGCCGTTAATAATCTTTTCTTCATTATAGTTTTACCCTCCAATTATTATCTGCGCGTGGCAGTTATTTCTTCACCTAAATTATAGCACCTGCATCGTGCCTTATGTAAAGAGCTTTATTTAATATAAAAGAAAACGCAGATTACTCTGCGTTCTTCTATACCGTTGTTTAAAGAACCTGGATTCTGCTTACTGCGAAAGCAATCATAGCCGCAGCGAATGCGTCCTCTTCACGGCATGACACCTTGAACAGTCCGCCGCCTAAAGGCATGTCTCTGAGGCCTTCCTTGCCTTCATACTGCGGCAGGATATTTGTACCGGCTGCCTTGAGATCAGTAACTTCAACACCGTAATGTCTGATTCTGTATGAGAAGGCAACTGGATCAGGATATGGTTCAACTGAATAGCCCATTTCACCAATGTATTCCCAGATGTCTTTTCCATCGATCTTGAAATATGATTTATCAACGATTGAGAAATTGTCTGAACCGTAGCTTCTTGTTAAGGTATGGGAAACGTTGCTGGTGAATTCCTTTCCTGTAAGATGGTCCTTGAACGTGAAGATGAAGTCGTTGACAACGCCCATCTTATCGCAGTTGATTTCAACAACAGGCTCTCTTTCAGTTGTTTCCAGAATGTAACTCTGGTTCAGCTTTCCGCAATAGTGGAAGTAACAGTCGATGATTGGTGAATCACTCTTTCTGATTGCTTCAATAACGGAAGGATCAACAGAAGCGGTATTGACCTTGTTAAAGTAGTTTTCTTCTTCCAGGCTGGTTGTAAAAACCTTTCTGAGGTTGATTACTGCGATAACGATTGCGGCAACGCCAAGAACACCTGTAACAATACTTACAAATGGTGAGCTGTCAGTTGTCCATGTACCAGGCATAAGGACAGGCAAAAGCGTAAATAATAATAAGAAAAGTCCTACTACCAGTAAGCCCAGATGGAACCCGCCCTTCTGTAATTTCTTAATAATTCCTAATAGTTTCATTTTTTTAAATCAGCGAATGCACATGTAACGCATTCTTTTCTCCCCTCATTTATATATTAAAATAATGTTCCGCTTAATTGTCAATCATTTTATATTGCGTTGAAGAACAGGCATCTGGGTTTATGTACATGTATAAGCCATGTTAGAATTATAGAGAATTATCAGCAGGAGGATATCATATGGCAGACATCATGGAAGTGATCAGAGCACGCCACAGCGTCAGGCAGTATCTGGACAAGCCTATACCAAAGGAAATCAGGAAAGAGCTGAACGCCTATGCGGAAGAGCTGAACAGAACAGGCAATCTGAACATACAGGTGATTTATGGCGAGCCAGAGTGCTTCAATACCAGAATGGCACATTACGGACGCTTCTCGGGCTGTTCAAACTACATTGCCATAATCG
>JAEEGL012229438.1_pt1 | contig 10698 bp, 5 predicted proteins | sample 9134231 | NCBI WGS metagenome assembly JAEEGL01 (sample SAMN16246548, study PRJNA631951) | gut metagenome | biome: gut microbiome; feature: rumen; material: fiber-attached | host: Bos | place: Iran: Karaj | collected 2018-10 | reverse complement strand
TTGAGCACCACCCCACCCTTCATGCCGGCATCGTGGATGGCGTGGAGGACGCGGTCGTGGTGACGGCAGGCCTCGTAGTGGATGGTGAGGATGTCGGCGCCGGCGTCGCGGAAGTCCTGGACGTAGCGGCCGGGATCCTCAATCATCAGGTGCACGTCCAATGGCTTCTTGGCATGCTTCTTGATATGTTTCACTATCGGCTGCCCGAAGCTGATGTTGGGCACAAAGAGGCCGTCCATCACGTCGACGTGGAGCCAGTCGCACTCGCTGGCGTTGAGCATCTCGATGTCGCGCTGGAGGTTGCCGAAGTCGGCGCTGAGCAGAGAGGGGGATATCAATTTCATATTTTCAATTTTTCGAAGTTCTTGCCGTAGACGCCCTGGGCCTTGCTGACGGAGATGAAGGCGTTGTCGTCGATGCGGTGGATGATTTGCATGACGCGGGGTTTGTCGGTGCGGTGGACCATGATGATGAGCACCTTCTGGCGGGAGTGGCTGTAGCAGCCTTCGGCGTCGAGAAGGGTGGCACCGCGGCCGACCTCGTTGGTGACGGCGTCGGCGATTTCGTCGTTTTTCTGGGAGAAGACCATGACCTGGTAGGACTGCTTGTTGCCGTCGAGCACCATGTCGAGCACATAGGTCATCACCATCATGACGATGTAGCCGAAGATGACATTTTCGAGCCTGTGGCTGACGAACCAGGAGCTGCCGATGATGAAGATGTCGAGATAAAGGATGACTTTGCCGGGCGAGACGTTGTGGTATTTGTTGATGATGAGGGCAATGATGTCGGTGCCGCCGGAGTTGCCGCCCATGGTGAAGGTGAGGCCGATGCCGGCGCCGCAGAGGGCGCCGCCGATGATGGCGCACATGAAGTCGCCGAACTGGGAGACGTCGAAGAGGTTTTCGACATGGAGGACCTGCTGCCAGAGAATGAAGCAGAGGGAACTCATAACGATGCCGTAGATGGTGTTGGCGCCGAATTTGGAGCCGAGCACCTTGAAGCCGACAGCCAGCAGGATGCCGTTGATGATGAAATTGAGCACACCGATGGGCAGTGGAATGCCGAGGGCGATGTTGAGCACCGAGGAGATGCCGCTGACGCCGCCACCCACTATCTTGGCAGGCAGCATAAAGGCCGACCAGGCGAAGGTGTAGACAAGGATGCCCACGGTGATGAGCACATAGGAAAGGATGTTGTGTTTGAGGTTTTTGCTATTCATTGTTTCAGTTTTGAATAATCTCTCGGGCCGAAGATGCTGCTGCCGATGCGCACCATGGTGCTCCCCTCTTCAACGGCGATGGTGTAATCGTGACTCATGCCCATGGAGACCTCACGGAACTCGGGGCGGTCGGCGAAGGGGCCAGCCTTGAGGCGGTCGAAAAGGGCGCGGATGGCGCGGAAGTCGGCACGGACGCGGGTCAGGTCGGGGGTGTTGGAGGCCATGCCCATGACGCCGCAGATGCGGGTGTGTTGCAGCTGAGCCAGATATTGTGGGAAGTCAAGGGACTCCAGTTCCTCGGGCGAGAAGCCGAACTTGGTCTCTTCCTGGGCCACATGGACCTGCAACAACACGTCGACGGTGCGGCCCGCTTTGGCGGCGGCGCGTTCCACCTCTTCCAGATGCGAGAGGCTGTCGACACCGTGAATCATGCTGACGAAAGGAATGTAATATTTAAGCTGCTTGCCCTGAAGGTGGCCGATGAAGTGCCACTCGATGTCATTGGGCAGGAGGGCCGCCTTGTCGCGCAATTCGGTGGCGTAGTTCTCACCGAAAGCGCGCTGCCCGGCAGCGTAAGCCTCAAGGATGTCCTCGACGGGTTTGAGCTTGCTGACGGCCACCAAGCGCACCCCATCGGGCAACGAGGACTTGATTTTTGCTATATTAGTTGCAATCATATTTAAATTTAACGAGATTTAACGTCCTTTATTATACTGCGCTCCACTTTTTTAATTGTAGGTCATGCGGCGGGTGCCGTCGGCGATGACCTGCTGAACCAGTTGGACGGTTTGTTGCTTGAGTTCGTCGATGAACTGGGATGCGTTGTAGCGGTGGGCCTCTATGTCGCGCAGTTTCTTCTCCCACTGGCCCGTGAGTTCCACACTCTTGAGCAGTTCTTCCTGGATGACGCCGATGAGGGCGATGCCTGTGGGAGTGGGTTCGAGGCTTTTGCGCACCTTGCTGATGTACTGGCGCTTGTAGAGCGTCTCGATGATGGCGGCGCGGGTCGAAGGGCGCCCGATGCCGTTGGCCTTGAGGGCGTCGCGCAGCTCTTCGTTGTCGACCGTCTTGCCGGCGGTCTCCATGGCGCGCAGGAGGGTAGCTTCGGTGTAAGGCTTGGGCGGGGTGGTCTGCTTCTCGGCCAGCGTGGGTTCGTGGGGGCCGTGCTCCCCTTTGTCGAATTTGGGGAGGGTCTGCTCCTTCTCATCAGAGGGGTCTGACTTGTCGGATTCTTCGGTTTTGTCGGAGCTGCCGCCGAAGACGACCCGCCAGCCTTCGTCGAGGATTTGCTTGCCGGTAGCCTTGAATTCCACTTCCTCCACCTCGCCGAGGACAGTGGTGGTGGAGAACTTACAGTCGGGGTAGAAGACGGCGATGAAACGGCGCGTCACCATGTCGTAGACGCGTTTCTCGTCGAGCGAGAGGCTGACGTTCTGTGGGTTGATGCCTGTGGGGATGATGGCGTGGTGGTCGGTAACCTTGCTGCTGTCGAAGACCTTCTTGCTCTTTTTGAGTTTCTTGCCCATGAGGGGCTGCACGAGTGGTGCATAGGGGATGATGCCTTGCAGGATGGAGGGACATTTAGCATAGACATCGTCGGAGAGGTAGGTGGTGTCGACGCGTGGGTAGGTGGTGAGTTTCTTTTCGTAGAGGCTCTGGATGTGGCGCAGTGTGTCGTCGGCTGAGAATGAGTATTTCTTGTTGCACTCCACCTGCAGGGAGGTGAGGTCGAACAACCGCGGAGGGGCCTCGGTGCCGGCCTTCTGCTGTATGTCTGTGACGGTGAATTCTTTCCCTTTGATGGCATCCATAGCCGCCTGACCTTCTTCGGGTTTGGCGATCTTGCCTTTGGTGGAGTTGAAGACCACGTTGCGGTAGACGGTGGAGAGTATCCAGTATTTCTCTGGCTTGAAGTTCTTTATCTCGAAGTGGCGTTTGACAATCATGGCCAGCGTGGGCGTCTGCACACGGCCGATAGAGAGCACCTGGCCTTTGGCTGTGGCGAAGCGGAGGGTGTAGAGGCGGGTAGCGTTCATGCCGAGGAGCCAGTCACCTATGGCGCGACAGAGGCCGGCTTCGTAGAGGCTCTGGTAGTCGTCTTGTGGTTTAAGGTTGGCGAAGGCCTCGCGAATTGCCTCTTCGGTGAGGCTGCTGACCCAAAGGCGTTGGACGGGGCAGGTGGCTTTGGCTTTCTGCATCACCCAGCGCTGGATGAGTTCACCTTCCTGACCGGCATCGCCGCAGTTGATGATGCCGTCAGCAGCCTGCATCAGACGCTCGATGACGGCAAACTGTTTCTTGTAGCCGTCGTTCTCGATGAGCTTGATGCCGAAACGCGGGGGAAGCATTGGAAGAGCCGAGAGACTCCAGCGGCGCCATTGGTCGGTGTAGTCCTGCGGCTCCTTGAGGGTGCAGAGGTGGCCGAAGGTCCAGGTGACCTGATAGCCGTTACCTTCCAAGTAGCCCTCATGCTGACTGTTGGCACCCAGCACCTTGGCGATTTCGCGCGCCACACTCGGCTTTTCTGCAATACAGACAATCATCAGCTGTAAGTTTTAAGCTGTGAGCAGTAAGTGAAGGGAGCTCCAGCCGTCGCGGTTTTTCTTGTCTTTAAAGATAAGGCCCAGGTCGTTGGCCTTTGCTATAAGCGCCCCCTCGTCGGCCTCGTAGAAACCGCTGAGGAGCAGCGTGCCGCCAGGGTTAAGGACGGCGGCATAGCGCTCCATATCGGCCAAAAGGATATTGCGGTTGATGTTGGCGATGACGATGTCGAAGTTGCCCTGAAGCGATGTGGCGTCGCCGAGCTTCAAGGTTATCTCAACGCCGTTGGAGGCGGCATTTTCACGGGCGTTGTTGAAAGCCCATTCGTCGATATCCACTCCTTCGACATAGCTGGCGCCGCGCATCTTGGCCAGGATGGCCAGCACTGCGGTTCCACAGCCCATGTCGAGCACGCGTTTACCCAGCATGTCGAGTTCTGCGACATAGCTTAGCATCATGTAGGTGGTGGGGTGGTGGGCGGTGCCGAAACTCATCTTGGGCTCGATGATCAGTTCATAGCTTACATCGTCACGGTGCGGATGGAACGGTGCGCGAACCCAGACACTTCCGCCGTTATATTCCACCAGCACCGCCTGATGACCTTTCTCCCATTCCGAATTCCAATCTTTATCCTCCATCTCCTCGGCCTTGTACTTCAGCGGCACGGGGAAAGCCTGCACGGTGGCAGCGAGCCATTGAGGGTCATATTGCGAAGCCTGCACATAGGCCTGCAGGCCGTCGGGGGTCTCCACAAAACTCTCGTATGGGCCTTCGTTGCCCAGCGTATCTATCAGCAAGTCTCGGAACAACTCCGTCGACTCCATCGTAAAATTCACTTCAATATACTTCATAGATAAGGATATTCTACTTTGGTCAGGAACAATCCGCAAGCCGGCATGCTCACACCTGCTGCGCAGCGGTCTTTCTTCTCCACAATCTCGCGCAATCCGTCGAGGCTCAACTTGCCACGTCCCACATCGAGCAATGTACCCGTGACACTCCGCACCATGTTGCGCAGAAAGCGGTTGCTCCTTATGGTGAAGACCCACTCCTCCCCCACTGCGTCCCAGTGCGCCTCGGTCAGGTGACAAATGTTGGTCTTCACCTGCGTGTGCAACTTGGCGAAACTGGTAAAGTCGTCGTACTCCATCAACACCTGTGCGGCTTTATTCATCTTGTCAATGTCGGGGCGGAAATAGATACGGCAATACTGTCCCTGGCGGAACGGAAGTCGGCGGTCACTGACATGATACTGATAAGTGCGTGCCGTTGCGTCGAAGCGCGCATGGGCGTTGTCGGCCACTGGGAAAATATCGAATATTGCTATATCTTGTGGCAGGAAGGAATTGAGTTTGAACACCAATTCATCACATCCTCCCATTAAATTACCATCTGCATTAAAGTGCGCATAGAAGTCGCTGGCATGCACACCCGTGTCCGTCCTTCCGCAGCCCACAACAGCGATAGGCTGACGCAGCAACATGGAAAGGGCATCCTCCAGTGTCTGCTGCACCGTCGGCAACCCCGGCTGCAAAGGCTCCGTTCGCTCCACTTCGGTCGCGATCCGCTGCGTTTGCCAGCCGTGGTAACATGCACCGTTATAGGCCAAATGTATGAAATAGCGTGCCATAAATCAGAATGCAAAGATACGCCTTTTTGGCGACATGGCAAAATAAAAAAAGCCTCTCCGATTGGAGAGGTTTTGTACCGCATATCAGAGTCGAACTGATGATCTTCTGCGTGAGAGGCAGATGTCCTGGACCACTAGACGAATGCGGCTCGTTGAAAACGGGTGCAAAAGTACTAACAAATTCCGACATGGCAAAATATTTTTTGCAAATATCTTGCAGCATAGTGATTATCAGCGCAATATTTTTGGCACAAAGTCACCGTTACGGCTCCACAACAAGGGTCTGTCCGGGTGCGACCGCACGAAATTCGGGGGCATACATGCACTGCATAGCGACCGGACCTGCCATAAACTGCCCAGGATTAGTGACATAGACCTCATACTCGAAGTAATACTTGCCTTTGTCGATATGCTCAATATAGCAGCGGGTGTCAGTATTGTTAACTGTGATATAGTAGCTTAACCCATCCGTCCAGCGCCATCCGGCACGGGTGCTGAGGGGCTCAACACACGACGGACGGCCGTCGATAAGTTCAAGATACTCCATAGCTCGGTCGCACTGGATATCAATGCGCACCTTTATTTTGTCGCCGACATGCAATTCCTTGGGCGCAATATAGCTACGCTTCAGCTTGATGCCCATCTCGCTGGCAGGTATCTTGTCCATGTCGTCGGCAAACTGGTAGTAGACGGCACCCCAGGCGATTCCATCGTCCTGCTTGCGCAGAGTGATGAGTGATGAATGACGAGTGATGAGTGTATCTAATTCATCGCCCGTCCAGCGCTGGGAGCGGTATCCTTCCTTGCCCTGTGCGTCGGCAGTCATCTCCACACCGAAGACATTCATCTCCACGGCATTGCCTTCCGCCCTCACCTTTTCGCCACCTCCCACCATGAGCGCACTGATGGCGTCGGTAGTGGAGGATTCGTTGTCCCAGCGAGTGGTCTGCTTCTGCTTGAGGAGCCACTGCTGCATAAGGCCTATGGTCTGGCGGTCGTCGGGCGTTATCTCTGCAAAGGCCTGAATGAGGAGCGCCTGTGTGGAGATGGGTCGCTGATACCAGAACCAGCCGCTGGTATTGTCGCGCCAGTACATTCCCATCTCATCGTTGATGAGCGCTTTCTCCTTGATGCGTCGCAACAGGTCGAGGGCCTGTTTCTTGTCGCCGTGGCGGTAGAAAATGAGTGCCAGCTGCGCCTGTGTGTAGAGGGTCTCATACTGCTTGTAGCCCTTCAGGGCATTGGCATAGTAGAACTTGTAGGCCTCGGTCTCTTTAAAGCCGTTCGCTCCCTTGCGATCGCGTTCGTCTTTAACGTAGAAGGAGCGTGTGTAGAGATAATCGATGTCCGTGGGCTGCCACTTATACCCTTTCTTCAGGTAGGGCTTGATATACTTATCGTAGTAGTGCTGCTGCTCATGGTCGACATACTCCAGCGCTTTTTTACTGACTGCTGACAGCTGGCTGCCGGCAGCTATTTTCTTCAGCACTTGCTGGGTCACCCAAAGTGAGCTCTTTCCGTCGGGCATCCAGCTCCACCCGCCGTCAGGGTTCTGTCGGGAAGTAAGGTCGGAGGTCAGACCTTGGAATTCGGCGTTAAGCTTCGTCTTGTCGAAGTAGTTGGCCACGGCGGCCATCTGCTCCTCCTCGCTCTCGGCATCCTGCACCCACGGCATAGCCTTCAGCAGAGTCTGCTTCACATCCTCATTCATCTTCAGGCGGCTTCCCCCTAATTTGTCTAGATTATCCAGATTTACTAACTCAACCAGCTCCCGACCTTTGCTGTTGACGTAAAGCTGGTTGGCGAGGTAGAGCGTCGAGGGGTTCTCTTGAACCTTGAGGTAGGGCATGCACTTGATGGCCAGCCACACGGGGTTGCTGGTCACCTCGGCGGCCACCAGGCGCGGCTCGCGGTTATCGCTGCGCACAAGCCACTCGGGCATCGTGTAGCGCTTCTCCCCCGCCCCATTGATATACATAGCCTGACTGACGGTGACAGCCTGTCGGTTGGTGACCACCGGCACCTGCCCCTGCTCGCCGTCGCTCATCCCTTCAGCATGGGCCACAATCCTGTATGTCACCACATAGACGTTCTGCGGCACCTCGACGTTGAACTTAACCTGCGCGGCATCCTTGACCCTGACATGCTCTATATCGTGGCACAGGATATCGCCCGTGGCGGCATCAAGCAAACGGAAGTCCACCTCGATCTCTCTCTCTTCTTCACATTCCCCGCTACACACTATCTTCGCCATCAGCGAGAGGCTGTCGCCGCAGCGCAGGAAGCGCGGCATATTGGGCTGCACCATCAAAGGCTTCTGTGTGACAAGGGTGCGGTCGAGGGTGCCGGTCTTGATATCTTTGGTAATAGCAAGTCCGCGCACATTCCAGCGCGTAAGCAGTTCGGGCACCGTGAAGCGGTAGGTCACCGTGCCGTCCTTGTCGGTACGCAATGCTGGCGCAAAGAAGGCCAGTGTGTTGAGGTTGGTGCGCACTTGAGATTTCTCCTTCTGCTCACCATTCTCTCCACCTGCCGCCACTGCCTTGGAGGATGCTGTCTCCGCCACAGCAATGTCCTCGACAACAGAAAGCACCACTTCTTCCTCTTCCTGCACGTTGTTGCTGAAGGCACGGGCACTCTTGTACATGCGGCGACCGCCCCAGCGGTTATAGCTTGGTAGCCCTTCTTTAAGCGTCCACACCGCCGGCGTGCCACCCTGATAGTACAAGTATTTCCGGTCCTTCATCCAGTGTCCCACACCACCCGAGACATGCAGCGGCGGAATGACCGACGAGCCGTTGGTGCGCCACGGTGCTACTTCCCACGATTGCTTGCCGTAATAGCTGTTCAATGCATCGTCATACATCGCCAGCACCATCGCGCTCCTCTCTCTCGGCTCTCCACTCTTCACCCGTATCGTCCACTCCTCCTGCTCTCCGGGAAGCAGTTTGTCCCTGAAAGTGGCAATGTCGACCTTCAACCGCTTGTGGCTGAAGGGCACCTCGACACTCTGATTCCACAGCGACTCCACGCCTTCGCGCACGCTGACGAGGTCCACCTGGAAGCCGCCGAGCATCGAACTGTCGACCGCTATATCGATGCTCTTTATCTCGTCCGAGAGTTTGATGCGCCGGAAAGCGCGCTCGTCGTTGCCTACACGCAACAGGTAATAGACCTCCACGTCCTTGAAGCGCGAGCCAAAGCGCAGACGCACCGTCTCACCCACCTCGGCCTTACTCTTGTCCATCTCGGCCCACAGCAGCTGCTGCGACGGCACCTTCTTGGCGTCGGGCGCCACATAGGTGATATAGTCCGTCACCGTGTCAGCATCGTCGGCACTGATGGTAACCCTATACACGCCGCTCTCAACCGACCACTGGCCGCTGACCGCTGACCACTGACTGGGGTCGTTATACTCTATCCCGTAGGCCAGCAGCGGGAATGCCTTGTTCCACTCAGCTTCAGTCATCGTGTGATGAACCCCTTTCTCGAGCAGCGGGCTGTCGAGGCGCGGCGTAGCCGGCTGTCGCAGTAGCTCCACTTTGGTCTTCACCGCGCCCGCAAGCGGGTTGCCGTTGAGGTCGGTATGCTTCACCTTGAGGTCGCCGGGCGTGCTGCCCGCCTCAAGGTAGACGATGGCATTGCGGAAGCCCACACGCAGGCTGCTGACGGCATAGTGGCTCTCGCCGTTGATGTCGGTGACATCCGCCCTCACCTCGTATTCGAAGCTTGGCTTGCCCGAGAGTTCGACACTGCTGTCGGGCTCGGGGGTGAAGCTCACGCTGAAGCTGCCGTCAGCGGCCGTGGTCGTCTCACCCTGTGCCACCTCGGCCTCGCTATCGTAGGTCAACCAGCGCCACCACCGCGACGAAAGCTGACGCCGCACGACGCTGTACTTCACCTTGGCGCCACTGACAGGCACCGCGCTATAACTGGCCGCCAACCCCTGCACCGTACACGGCGTACCAAACTGCGGCGCCACGCCGCCACCGGTGCCCAGGGTCACCATGAACTTAGGCTGCTTGTACTCCTCCACGCGCACACTCTCCCATATACGTACTTTGCCTTCACCGACATTCCTCACATGCCAAACGCCGGCAATGCGGTCGGTGGAAATGACCATCGAGGCACTGGTCATGCCGAAATCGTCGGTCTTCAGGGCCACGGTGTCCACCGCTTGGTCGTTGGGGTCGCACAGGGCCACCATCACCCGCTCGCCGGCAGCGGCGGCAGCCTCAAGCCCATTACTGCGGAAGACCACAAGGGCCATGTGCACCGTGTCGCCCGGCTTGTAGATGGGTCGGTCGAAACGCAGCTGAGCCTGTAGCCGCATCGTGCTGTCGGGCCGCGCGGCGCTATAGTTGTAGCGCGTCTCGAGGCGGTAGCCGTCGCGCTCTATGACCACCTTGTCGCTCCATGTCGCCTCCTTCAGGTCAAATCGGTAACGTCCGTCGCGGTCGGTCTCGGTGGTGGCCAGCACTTTGACTTTCTCGTTGTATCGATGGCGTTCCACCCTCATCTTCTGCCCCGCTATCGGACAGCCTGTGCGGCGGTCGAGCAGCAGGCCGTGATGGTGGTTGTGCAGCAGCAACATGTCGCTGCAGTTTATCTCATAGGCCATAAAGCCGTCGGTCTTGAAGTCCTCGCTCGGCGACACCAGCAGCAGCCAACGTCCCGCCTTCAGCGCCGGCAGCGACACATAGCTCTCGGCATACTTGTACTCCTTCCCGCTCTCCACCTTCCACTCTCCACTCTCCACTTTCTTCGCTGCCAGCAGCTTGGCCTTGGTCTTGTCGCCCCAGCGGTAGTCGTCGAAATAATTAACAATGCGGTAATACAACCTTTCCACATTGCGGTAGCGCACCCGCTGCAGGCTCGGCTGGCCGGGGATGACCCACAGTCCCTGCCCTTCCATGCTCATGCGTTTCTGCAGTATCTCGTTCTTCAGGTTGGCACACTCGATCCCCCCCTCGCTCTTGGGCGCCAGCTGGATAGCCGTGTCGCAGTAGCGCAGCGCCGCCACATAGTCGCCCTTGCCGTTGCACCAACGTGCGGCCCGGTCATAAAATAATGTATAATGGGCGCTCTTCGTGCCGCGGAATTTCGCTATCGACTCCCCGATGCGCTCAAGCGTCATGGGGCGGTTGGGCACCGCCGACAGATAGTCGAGCAGGCGATTCTCGTTCCAGATGCGTATGTCGTCGCCGTCTCCGGCATGGAACTCCACCAGCATGCGCTGCAGCTCGACACGCCGCTGAACGGTGGTCTTGTCATAGTCGCCCAATATACGCAACACCACCACGTC
>JAEEGL011821647.1_pt1 | contig 10698 bp, 18 predicted proteins | sample 9134231 | NCBI WGS metagenome assembly JAEEGL01 (sample SAMN16246548, study PRJNA631951) | gut metagenome | biome: gut microbiome; feature: rumen; material: fiber-attached | host: Bos | place: Iran: Karaj | collected 2018-10 | reverse complement strand
TACAAGTTTCTAATGATAAAACTCCATTAACTATAAAAACTATTATTATAGAAATGATTCATAAATATGGGAATGAGCCTATGCATAATATAGTTGTTAATGATTTAGATGATAATGCATTAGAAATTATTGATTATTTAGGAGATAATGATATTTATTTATTAAAAAACATAGAAACTGGAATTTTTGAAAATGTTTTATTTGATGGGAATATTATTCGTTATGATGTTTACAATAATCCTATTATTATTTCAGAATTAACTGATATTGAATTAGATACATTAAATAATAATTTCATTAAAACTAGTGCTAAAAAAATTAAATCAACAAAATCATTATCTGATAAAACTTATTATACAGTAGTAAAATGCTCATATGGTTCTGTTGTAGGATATTAGACTACAGATTATACATATCCTTCTAAAGGCGGCGAATTAATTGCTAATGTAGGGGAAACTATTACTTCTATATTAGATAAAATTTGTTCTACTTTTGGAAATGAATATGAATATTTTTATAATTTAGATGGTTAGTTTGTATTTTAGAAAAAATTAACTTATGTAAATACATCTTGGAATAGTTTAAAAGATACATGGGAATAGAATGCTGATAAAACTTTAACAGCGGCCACATATGCAGAATCTAGTAAATTAGTTTCACAAGTTCAATATAGTTTTATAGGTAATCGTATGACTACAATGTTTCAAAATAATCCAAGTATCAAAGATATAAAAAATGATTATGCTATTTGGGGTAAGCGTAAGTCTAGCTCAGATGGTAAAGAAAATTAGATTCATATGCGTTGTGCTATTGATGAAAAGCCAACTTATTATAAAGCTTTTGATGAAAAAGAATATAAATCAGAAGATTGGGATTGGCGTGAATTAATTTATTAGATGGCATTAGATTATTACAATCATAATCATGATGATGATTATGAAATTGTATTATATAAAAATAACCCATAGTTTACTTTTGGTAAAACTGGATATGAACAGTATTATACTGATATGTTAGGCTTTTGGCGTTTATTATATAACCCATAGACTACAGATAATATTACTTATAAAATTGAGCCAGATGATGCAGAAGAATGGGAAGATTTTGTAAAAGTTAGATATTGGAATCGTTCTATTTTTTCTAATCCTTCTTCTTTATTATTTTGGTTTGATTTTTTAGATGCTAATTCTACAAAATTAAGTAAATACTCTGTGCCAGCGATAGGGGATAGGACAAAAGCAATTAATAGCGATGATATAAAAGCAATATATTATGGGGATATTCCTAATATTATTTTTATTACATTAGAAAAATATAATAAATTAAAATTAGGAAATTTACTAAATGACGGATATACTTATATTATTTTGCCAAAAGAAACTAGTGAGTATTTTAATATTACTAAAAAAAGTAAGAGCGCTCAAGATGAATTAGATAATTTAATTTATCAAGGAGCATATTGTAATGAATCAATTACTATTACAAGTATTCCAATTTATCATTTAGATGTAAATATGCGTATTCATGTCTATGATGAAAAAAGTAAAATTAATGGTGAATATATTGTAAATAAAATTACAATGCCATTAAATTATAATGGAACAATGTAGATAATGGCTACTCAAGCCCCAATAAGATTATATTAATATAAGGAGGAAAAGGAGAAATGGCTGCAAGATAGATAGCTCAATTTCGTTTTTTTGGAGATTCAAATTCCAATTTTAACACTTCAGATGCTTAGGCTATTTACCATTAGATGAATGACAATTAGCCAGATACGCTTTCCTCAGAATCTTTAATTAGTGGTAAAGCTTTTGAACATTTTACTCCAATTATTTAGTTAGGTATTCAATCATTACCAGGATTAAAATTTAGTTTAAATTCTAATTTAGATCCTATTGTAGTTGGAATTAGTGGAATGTATGAATTAGATTTGACGGAAAGTTCTGTATCTATTACTTCTTTAACATTTGAAAAAGAATCATTGGATTTAATTAATGAAAATCCAGATGGTTATTTAATAATAGATATTGTATATGAGGAGGACTAAAAACTATGGCATCTTTTTATGGAAATATAAAAAATAATTCTAGAGCCTCCTTTATTTTTGATAAAATTTATCCATCACGTAAAGCAATGGATGATGCATTAGCTGCAGTAGATATAAATGGCACTTATTTAGGTGATGGAGTATTTGTTAATCGTTATGTTTTAATTGATTATAATTTTGATATTAATAATAGAAAATTTATAGATAGATATGGGCAAATTGTATATGTCCCTATTGAATTAACTCAAAGTGAATATAGCCCAAATAAATATTTTACTAAAAATTCTGATGAAGACATATATGATTTAGCGACATAGCCTTCGTATTTTTCTAATGTATAGTATTATGAAGCAAAAATTGAATTAATTGAAAATTCAATTTATGCGACTAATAGAATAACTGATGTAAATACTTATGGAGCTAATTATGATAGTACAGTATGGATGAAAATTTATGCAGGCAATGAAGAACGTTATATTATGATTGCTGAATTAAATGCTGTTCCTCCTACTTTTGAACTTTTCGTTGATGCTCCTAGTGAACAAGATGGAGAACCACATTTTGATTTACGATATAGTGATGAATTAAATTATAAATATCATGTTCCTAAAAATTGGGATTTTGTTTTAAATGAATATAATCCACTTTTTGTTTATTCTGATACTGCAACTAATGATTATTATTATTATGAAAAAGATAAAATTCAAAATGAAATTGCTATTAGAACTAAAGCATTATAGGAACAAATTAATACTTTAAATTAGGAATTAGAAACAACTAATGAAGAAGATACTGCGACTATAACAGCACTTGAAACTCAAATCTCAGATTTATAGACACAAATTAATAATCTTTCTAATGATTTAAATATATATACAACATATAATATAAATAATGAGTATCCTTATTATAATAAAGCAGGTTTTAGTTCAGTTACTAAAACTTATGTATCAGATATAAATGAAGGAATATATTTAAATAATGTAATGTCTACAAATTTTTATCCATAGGACGAATTTATTCCTATTGAATTAACTTGTGACACTTATTAGAAAAATAAATATTATATTATGTCTACTTCTGGGGAATATGCTAAATCAATAGATGATTATTCTACTACTGCTACATATTATATGATTTCATAGCATTGGGCTGATGGAGAAGCATAGAATATTCATAAAAATGATACAAAACGTTTAGATATTTATTTACCTTCTATTGGCAATGCAGTATCAAAATTATATGATAGTATTTATGGAGATCCTAATAGAATTCCAATAGGGTATACTTCAACTGTAATTATGGCTACATATGCAGAAGGGGATAGCTTTTAGATTGGAGATACATTAGTAGAATATAAAGATTTAACTAATGAATAGATATCTGCATTAAGCCCTACTATAGTAGAACCAAATTTAATTCTTCCAGTATATGATATTAAAACAAGTAAAGCTCGTCCATTTACAGATGAAGAATTATATAACACATTAAATATTGAACCTTTTAATAATATTTAGCCCGATGAACCAATTTCTATGACTTGGGCTATGTTAATATTAAAAAAATATATTTCTGAATTAAGAAATTTAGCTTATGGGGCTGAAGGGTTTTAGGGATATACTACAGCTAATTTATTAGCAAGTTATACTCCAACAGAAGAATATAATGCTAATTCTTATAGAATTAAATAGAATTATTATACTTTAACCGCAGAAGAAGTAAATGCTCTTTCTCCTATTTATAATGCTTCAACTGGATATATTATTCCTGTATATAGCGCAGGTCGTGGGCTCTAGTCAGATTGGACTTTAAATGACCCAAATTCTTTTGGGCATATTTATAATAAACCAAAAGTTGTTGATGCCAATAGCATTGGAGCATTTTGGAGAGATAATCCACCCGATATTATTATTGAATAATAAAATTGCGCTTACCAAAAATCTGACATTTATATGTTAAAAATTTGGTAAGCGCGTTTTTCTAATTTTTAATCGGACAATTTAAATTAATAAATTAAATAAAAAAATGAATATTTATGAGAGATAAAATTTAAGTAGAAAGGAGAAAAAATAATGCCTCTTCCTAATTATGTAAAATTTTTGCGTGGTTCTTTAGCTGCTTATTAGAAATTAGCTGTTAAAGATGAAAATACTTTATATTTTATCTTTAATGCAAATGATGAAACTAAAGGTAGTTTATATCTTGGTAATAAATTAATTAGCTCTAATGTAGGTGGGACTGGAGCTTCTAGTTTAGCAGAATTAACAGATGTTGTTATATCTGGGGCACAAACTGGTGATTTTTTAGTGCGTAGTACAAGTGGTACATGGACTGCAACTAGTGCTTCAGTAGTAGCTGCTACAATTATTGAAGCTGGTGGCTTAACTGCTTCTATTGATATTGATGAAAATGTTTTTCAATTTAATAATGTTAATGGGCAATTAGAATTAAATGGATTTACTACTGCAACATCTGGGATGATACCAGTAAAAAGTAGCAGTGGAATATTAAGTTGGTAGGCTGCTCCTATTGATTTAAGTTCTCGAGTTGAGAATTTAGAATCATCTGTGAGTGCAGTTTATTCTGAATTACAAGCTGTTGATGGAAAAATTAATACAGCAATTTCTAATGCTGGACATTTAAAATATACAGTTGTTCAAAATTTATCTGATGCAACTGCTACTAATACTATTTATTTACATGCAAAATCTACAACTTCTGAAAATGATATATTTGAAGAATTTATGTATGTAAATGGTTCATTAGAAAAAATTGGTAATTTTAGTATTGATTTAACTAATTATGCAACTGCTACTGCAGTTTCAGCATTAGATACTAGAATTGGCGCATTAGAATTACAAACAAATACTTATGTCACATCTGCAACATTTTCTACTGTTGTAGGTAATTTAAATATTCTCAATTCTTATACAACCGCAACTAATATTGTAGATTCTATTAAAGATATTTATGATAGATTAATTTGGATAGAATTGATTGATGAAGAATAATAAAAAGAAAGGAATCTTGAAATATGTCTAATGTTGTTTTTAAACGTGGACCATAGGCTGATTTACCAGTTTCTGGCACTACAGCTGTGCATGATGGTACTTTTTATTTAACTACAGATACTGAACGTTTATATTATGGTAATGGGACTAATTTGTCTCTTTTAAATAAAGTTGTTAAAGTTGTTAATTCTACTGATGACTTAAGTGTTCTTACTAGTTCTTGGAATACTGATGCTAAAAAATTAGCTCATAAAGATGATTTTTATTATGTAACTGGCGGTAATATTTTAGCTGTTTATACTATTACTGGAGATACATATGGTTGGACATAGATTAATGCTGACCATAATGATTATGTATAGTCTGTTGCTTTTAGTGCTACTGCAAGTGCTACTAATGAAGCTAGTGTTACTTTAACAGCTACTCGTAACGGGGCAGGCACTTAGATGACTGCAAATATGGCAATTATTGGAGATAAAGATATTTCTGTTAGTGTAGCCGATGGAAAAGTAAAAATTTCTAATGATCCATATGGATTAAGTGCTTCTCTTGATGCTCAAGATAACTTAAAACTTACTTTAGCGAACTCTGCCACTGCTCATAATGTTACTATTAAAGCAAGCGGTGCCGCAACATTTGAAGAATCAGACGGGCAAATTTTTATTAATTCAGTAAATAGCTATGTTACTAATGCAGGAATAGGTATCCCATCTAATGGCACATTAGCTATGAGTGTTACTGATGGAGTACATTCAGCGACTGCAAGTATAGCAAATGTAGGAGTATTATTAAATGATAATACTTATTTACCTCTTGCTTCAACAGCTTCTGCTTCTGGAGCAGGTTCTGTTTATAGTAAAAATGAAATTGATAGTTTAATTAATAGTTTAAATGGTATGACCTATAAAGGAGTAGTTACTAGTTCTTAGTTACTTCCTACTACTGCAGTTCGCAAAGGTGATGTATGGGTAGATGGTGAAGGTGGTTTATTTGCTTCAGATTTTACTGGTTCTACCTTTGTAGCTGCTACAGTTGGGCCTATAAGTTCTACTGGTAGCGGTTCAATCATTGGTGATATGTATATTGCCGATGGGACAGAAGGTTCTGATGGTTATATTTCTTCTGGGCTTATTTGGACTTATATTCCAGCTGGTAATGATTCATTATCAACTGTTACATACCATGGTGAAGCAGGAACAGCGACTAATACTTTATCTTTAAAAGATGGTACTCCTCTTGCAAATACTATAGCTTCATTAACATTAACCGCAAGTACAGGTATTAATATCATTTCTACTACTACTACTGCTGGTAATATATTATCAGCTACTATTAGTCATGAAACTATTACTACTACTACTACCACTGCTGATCCATTATCTACAAATACTTCTGATTTTACTGCAATTAAAGGTATTACTATTGAAAATGGTCATGTGACTCAAATTGAAACTGATACATTTACTCCTGTAAAATATTCATTAGGTACTCCTACTTATAGCTCTTCTGCTGATTGTGCTATTGTAAATCTTACTTTAAATAAAACTGGCGCCGTTTCTCTTGCTGGTACAGCTAGTTTTGCAATTTCATCGAATAATTTAAGTATTAGTACTACTTCTTCTAGTGTAATCGTAGATTTTGAATGGGGTACTTTTGGAAGTGTCTAATTTTTTAAGGACAAAATTAAATAATATACAAACATAATTTTTCATTTCTTATGAAGGAATTGGGAGAGGAAATTCCTCTCCCAATTTTTTGTTATGTAAAAAAAATAATTTTTTATTTTAGATAGAAAGGAGATACTCTATTTATGGGTGATAAAAGAAGATTTGTCCCAGTTAGAGGAACCGAAGCAAAAATCGCTGCTTCTGTAATGGGTTTTAATGATGGATATCTCTATTTCGCTACTGATTCTGGTCGTATTTATTTAGATTATACTGATGAAACAGGTAATCAAATCGCCAGAGCGATGGTAGGTGGTGCCTCAAATGGTGCTGGAAACTCTGGTATTTATTATGCAAATAAAACTTTAACCGCTGATGAAAAATTAGAATCTTCTATTATTTTTCCAATTGATTTAATAGAAGGCATGGATTATCCTCAAAGAGATGATCTTATCATTAATATCTCAGAAGGAAGTTTTTATAGAGTTACCGAAGCATCTCCTCTTACATCATCTGTAACTGCTACTAGATTAACAATTTCTGGTGGAGGTGGAGGCGGAAGTACATTAGCAGAAGATATTAATTTAAAAATTGAATCATATGATACTGCGAATTTAATTAATGGCCAATCTGCAAATGTTTATTTTACTGCTACTTCTGCTAAAAATGCTAAAGGTGAATCTATTGATCCAGATGTAACTATTACATATGTATTAGCATATACAGAAGATGGTACAAATTATACTACTTATAAAACTGACAGATTTAAAGCTAATAGTGGTGAACTTACTGCTTTTAATTTTGGTCAATATGCTCGTTTATCATCAATGTCAAAGTTAACTTTAATAGCTACTTAGGCAAATGCTGAAGGAAGTATTTCTAGAAATATTGAATTTTCTACTTCTAATTTATAGTTAACTCTTGATTCTACATTTTCTAATTTAAATACTTTTGATCCAGCTGCATTAACTTTACGTTGTAATGCAATTGGAAGTATGAATAAAATTGTAGAATATTATTTTGACGATATGGATACACCTTTTTATACAGAAAATTTAGCAAGTAATGCTGCTGAAAATCGTACTGTAAATGTAGCGCAAAAAGGTGGAAATCAAGTTTCTTTAACGCATGGAGCTCATAAAGTTGCTATTAGATTATTTTAGGCTAATGATAGATTTGAAAAAAGAATTGAAGTTGAGCCTTTAATTTTTGAAGTGGCTTTAAATGATGGATTATCACAAAAACCTATTATTTGGTTAGGAGATTATAAAACTAGTTATTATAACTATGATATTATTTAGATTCCTTTTCGTGTTTATGACCCAAATAATACTACTGCTGCAGTTGTTCATTTTAAGAAAAATAATAAAGAATTAGATAATTCTCCTCAAATAATTACAGATAACACTAAATTTTCTTATTTTGAAATTGCTGATGCTGAAATTGATGTATTAAATCGTTATAGTATTTCTTGTGGTGAGGATGATAATGAAGTAACTAGAGATATTGAAATTACTGTAGCTCAAGATCCTGAAAGAACGGACTTTGGTATTTAGAAAACTAATTTTCTTACCTATATGTTAAATACTGTTGGTAGTGGCCGTTCTAATAATGAATCTGAAATTAAACGTCAAACTTTAAATTATGTTAATCCTAATACTAATGAAACTGTATCAGCTAAATTAACTAATTTTAACTGGTATAATAATGGTTGGGTTAGAGGGACTGATAATAAAACATGCTTAAGAATTAGTAATGGTGCTTCTGTCTCTATTCCAGTAGGGCAAATGAGATTTGCTGCAGAAAATGGTTCTAGTACTGAAATTTCTCATACTATTGAATTACAATTTAAAATTAGAAATATTCAAGATTATTCTAACTTAATTCGTAATATTACTCGTTATCAAAATGATGCTGATTTATTTGCAGCATTTTATGATGTATAGACTAATACTTATAGAACAAGCTATACAAACTATGATTCATTCTTAGCTTGGTATTTAAAAGAAAATGAAATTCCATTTACTGATAGTGCTGGCGTTCAAAGAAATCTTGAATATGATGATTTAGAATTTGATTATATTCAAAAACAAATTAATTTAAATAATGTATTTTGTGGCTATTATACTGGTGACACTTCTAGTGTAGTTGGTATGTGTTTAGGTCCATAGGATATGTTCTTCTCTAATGGCACTAATACAGTTAGTGCTTCTTATGTTGAAGATGAAATTGTATCTTTATCTATTGTTTATTAGCATGGGCAAAGTGCTGCACAAAAGCTTATTATGATTTATATTAATGGTATTTTAACAAGTGTTATTAAAAATACACAAGGTGCCTTTACTATTGAATCTGATAAAATTGTGTTTAATAGTAGTGCTTGCGATATTGATCTTTATAAAGTACGTCTTTATAGCACTAGTCTTAATGTTAATGATATTGTTATGAACTATGCCGCAGATTTTGAAAATGTTGATATTTATGATCAAAATAAATTAGCTAAATCAAATGATATTATTAATGAATATTATTTTGATTATAATGAAATGTTAAATTATAATATTAGCCATCCAAATGCTCCATTAATGCCTTATATTATATTTGATACAACTTAGACTTATCCAAGAGATAGACAGAAATTATCTTATTCTAAATCTGTTAAATTAAATATTGGTGTTGAATTTGTTAATACTCAATTAGATTTAGCTTATACTTCTGGTGAATTAGAAGATTTAGCTAAACAAGATGGCTTATGGAAAGATGGCGATAATCAAGAAAAGAAGGCAGCTGCTGTTAAAAAATATTATCAACATCACTGTCCATCTTGGAAGAGTGTATCTGGTGTCAACATGGCAGTTCAAGGTACTTCTTCTGAATTCTATCCTCGTCGTAACTATAAATTAAAAGCAAAAACTAGTTACGATGAAGATGGAGAGGATAGAGTCCATATTTTCTTAAACCGTGGTCCATTTGCCGCAGATTATGAAGCAGATTAGCTTGGTTTAACAGAAGACAAATATATTTTAAGCAATGATGCTTATAATGCTTCACAAACTTATTATGCTGATGAAAATGGCGAGACAGTTGTTACATTTAATGAAAATAATCCATATAGATATAATACTTATTATGTGAAGAATCCTGCATGGGTTGAGTTAGGTAAAGAAAAAACTCGTCAAAAATATTGGTATATGAATAACTATACTACTGGTACTACTAAATGGACTATGAAGATTGACTATATGGAATCTTCTGGTAGCTATAATATGGGTTTTGCTAACCTTGTTAAAAATGGTTATTCTAAACATCCATTAGATGATTATAATAGTGCTGGTGCTTTTTAGATCGAAGATTCAGAAAATACAGTTATTTCTAAAGCGACTTCTTATAAAAAAGGAACAAAATATTATTATATGACTCATAAAGGCGCTTGGAAAATTGCTGATGGTTCTGATGAACCATTTATAATTACAAGTGCAGAGGATTTTGCTAAATCTCCATTAGAATTATGGATTGATCAAGAAGCTGGTTCAAGTATAAAGATTCTTGTTACTGATGCCTAGGCTGCCGCATATAATGCAGCACATGGTACAAATATTAGTTCTACTATTGATAATGCTGCAAGCGAATCTGGTTTAAGTACATCTGAATTAGAACAATATGCTGGTTATTGGTTTGAAATGATTCCTAGTTATAAGGCATTTACAATTCCTAATACTAGTGACTACAGAACTTCTGTTGGAGGATTTAGAGTATTAGCTTTCCATAAGAAATTCTTACAAGATGGCAGTACTTATTATCAATACATTGGTATGTATAATATGCTCCTTGATAAGGGTTCTGATGAAATTTATGGTTTTAAACCAGATAAAACAAGTGGCGCAACTCCATTACAAAAGTTTATCAAAAATAAGAAAGTTAATAAAATAGCTGAATGTTGGGAAATGGAGAATAATAACCGTACTTATTGTTC
>JAEEGL011791699.1_pt1 | contig 10698 bp, 8 predicted proteins | sample 9134231 | NCBI WGS metagenome assembly JAEEGL01 (sample SAMN16246548, study PRJNA631951) | gut metagenome | biome: gut microbiome; feature: rumen; material: fiber-attached | host: Bos | place: Iran: Karaj | collected 2018-10 | reverse complement strand
TTGCCCCCGGGTCTACGGCCTCTCGGGCACCCCCATCTACAACCGGGGCGGCGAGATCTGGAACGTGATCAACATCCTGGACTTCCATTTCCTCGGGGACTGGGAATCCTTCTCCCGGGAGTGGTGCTACGGCTACGGCAGCGCCGTCGTGGCCAAGCCGGACGTGCTGGGGGACTACTTGCGCCGGGAGGGGCTGATGCTCCGCCGCACCAAGGAGCAGGTGCTGGCCCAGCTGCCCCCGAAGCGCCGCCTGGTGCAGGAGCTGGACTGGAACGACCGGGTCTACGCAAAGCTGATGGCCCCGGTGATCCCGCAGATCGTGAAGTGGAAGACCGACGCGGGCCTGACCCGGCAGGAGAAGAGCATCCTGGAGGAGACCATCAGCCAGCGGGCCCGGCAGGCCACCGGCACGGCGAAGGCCCCCTGGGTGTGCCAGTTCGTCCGGGCCCTGCTGGACAGCGGCGAGAAGGTCCTCCTCTTCGCCCACCACCACGAGGTCATGGACATCTACCGGCAGGAGCTGAAGGCTCATCATCCGGGCTTCATCACGGGCCGGGAGACCGCCGCGCAGAAGGAGCAGGCCGTCGCCCGCTTCATGGAGGGGAAGACGGACCTGTGCTGCATCTCCCTGCGGGCGGCGGCGGGGCTGAACCTCCAGCGGGCCACCTGCGTGGTCTTCGGGGAGCTGGACTGGAGCCCCGCGGTGCACTCCCAGGCGGAGGACCGCGCCCACCGCATCGGCCAGCGGGACAGCCTGCTGTGCTACTATCTGGTGGCCCCCGCCGGCTCCGACGCCTCCATGCAGGAGGCCCTGGGCCTGAAGGTCAGCCAGTTCGTCGGCCTGATGGGCGACCGCCCCCGGACCCGGGAGGAGGCCGAGGCCGCCGCGAATTACGCCCGGCGGCATGTGGAGCGCATCGCCGCGGAGATGGGGGACCGGGCGGCCACCTGATCCCGCCGGACAAAGGCGCGCGGCTCCGCCCGGTCCGGGCGCCGGACAGCGTGACACATGCGCAGAAAAACGGCTCTCCGCGGGGAGAGCCGTTTGCTGTTGTCCGGTCACGCCTCGGGCCGTCCGCCGTCGGCAGGGGGATCGGTCCTTGCGGGGGCCGCGGGTTTCTCGCCGTTGCGGCGTCTGCGGGCCGCGGCGTCGATGGCGGCCTCGAACTCGGCGTCCGTCTGGCCGTCGTTGGGGCGGTAGGTCCCGTCCTCGGTCTTCTCCTCGACCTCGCGGCCGTCGGACTCCTTCTCGTAATCGCGGATGGAGATCCGGTCCATGTGGTCCACGGCCTTCGCGGAGTCGGCGGCCCGCTTCGCGCGGGCGATCAGTCCGACGATCACCATCACCAGGCCGATCGCGGCCGGCACCAGCAGCGCCACGCCGATCCAGCCCATGGTCCCCATGCGGGTCCCGCCCACCTCGGGCTCGGGCGTCACCAGCACGGGCTCGGTGGGACGCGGCCTGGGCGTGGGCTGGGTCAGGCCGAAGCGCGCCACGGTGGGGGCGGGCGTCGGGTTGGAGACGGAGATCTTCACGGTGTTGCTGTCAAAGGTGCGGTTCGCGCCCAGCTGGTCCTTCACCCGGACGCTGAACCGATACGTGCCCTTCATGCTGACCTGCAGGTCGCGGGTGTAGACCCGGGTCTCCCCCGCCAGGATGGAGGGGATGCTGGTCAGCGTGTTCCCGTCGGCCACGATGGCGACGTCCTTCACCTCCACCGCGGAATTGTTGGTGACGGAGACGGTGAAGTAGACGGTGCCGGGCTGCTCGTAGACCGTGTCGCGGTCCGCCTCCAGGCGAACGGTGAGGTTGACCTCCTCGCCGGGCTCGATGGCGGTGACCGTCAGGCGGTCGGTGGCGGTATCGATCTGCACGCCGTCGGTGTCGCGGCCGGAGACGAAGAACTGGTAGTCCGTCGTGGTGCGGATCTCCACGGTGGCGGTCTGCGTCACGGTCTGCCCCGCCGGCACGGTGATCCCGGTGAAGAGCTCGCCCAGGGCGGTGTCGGAGACAGTCACGTTCTCCACGTCCGTGTCGCCGCTGTTCTTCAGGGTCACGGTGAGCACGGCCTGCTCTCCCACGACGCCGCCCTTCTTGTCGGAGGTGAGGGTGGCGCCCAGCTTGACGACGCCGAAGCGGATCGTGGCGGCCTCGACCGTCTCGCTGTATTCCGCGCCGCCCGCGGTGTAGGTCACGGCGGCGCTGCTGTTGACGTCCTGCTCGCCCATGCGGAAGGTGAAGGTGTAGCTGCTCTTCTCGCCGGCCCTGATGGACCCGACGGAGGCCGCCTCCGTGCTGATCGCCCGGTTCTCGGTGATCTTCACGTTCTCGATGTCCACCGCGCCGGTGTTGCGGATCTCATAGGTCACGGAGACCTGCTGGCCCTTGCCCGCGGTGGTGGGCACGACGGTGCGGGCGATCTCCACCTTCGGCAGCGCGTCCTGCATGTAGACCTTGCGGGAATAGCCGATGGCCTTGGACTGCACGCTGCCGTCCGCGTTGAGCACGCTGTACCGCACGATAAAGGCCACCTTGCCGGCGCTGAGCTCCGACTCGGTCACGAACCAGGTCCCCGTCCAGGTGGCGGTCTTTCCCGCTTCCAGCACGGGCTCGCCGAACTCGGTCACAGGCTCGTTGTTGGGATAATAGAGCCGGACCGGACCGGGCATGACGGTGTCGCCGGTGTTGGTCACGCGGACGTTGACCGTGATCTCCGCGGGCCCGGTGAAGGTGTTGTTGGAGAGATCGACCTCCACCTTCAGCGGATCGCCGTCGGCCAGGGCCATGCCCGTCGCCAGCAGCGCCAGGACCGCCAGCAGCATCAGCAGTGTGCGTTTCATCTCTATCGCGGGGCAGCGGCTGCCGCCCCTCCTCCTTCCTGTTTCCCGTGTCCGGGGAAAGGCAGATGTTCATAGATTCGACCGATTTTATTGTACGCATTTGGGCGATGATGTCAAGACTTATTGCGATAAAATGACGAAACTGTAACAAGTTTCTGCCGGCCCCCGTCCCCGCCGGGCCGCATCCCCACGGCGGGCTTCCGGGTCTCCGGGCGGAGATCCCGCGGCTTTCCCGGCTCCGCGCGGAAACTTTACATTTATGTCACCGTTCCTTCACGAACCGGGCCTCATGCGAACGTTTCCGTTCATATCCGCCCGATCGTTCGTGGATCCGGGCCGTTCCCGGCTGTGGATAAGCGGGTCCTCCGGCGTTCCCTGTTTGCGCGAATGTTCGCGCAAACAGGGTCGTTCTGTGGATAACTCTGTGAATAACCCCCGCCGTCCGCCCCTTTGCACTCCTTTTGCATTTTCGCCGCAAGCCGCTTGGTTGACGCGTTCTTTGCCATGTCACACCCCTGCCTGCTTTATCCACAGGTTTTCCGCCCGCCGGCTGTCCCGGGCCTGAGACAGCCTGTGGATAACCCTGCGGCCCCATCTTCCGAATGTTCCGATGACCCGAACAATCTTCTTTTGTTCCGTCGACCCGCGATCCCCCGGCCGCGGCCGTCCGGCGGCCGTTTTCCCCGGCGGAGGCCTCCTTTTTCCGCGCAGGGGCGGAGATACCGCTTAACTCTCCCGGCGGTTTGTGCTATAATCCGGGATGAAGTTCGGAGGTGCTGCGATGCTGGCCATTGTCTATCTGCTCCCGTGGCTGTTCTGCGGGTGCCTCATGGCGCGGTGCCTGCTGCCGGGGCACCGGCCCCTGAACAGGCTCTGGATCGGCGCTTCGCTGGGGCTGCTGTGCATGATGTGGCTCCCGGCGCTGTTTGCCATGGCCTTCCGGTTCAGCGTGACCGCCCACCTGCTGGCCCTGGCGGGGCTGGCCCTGCTGACCCTGCTCTGCTTCCTCCTGCGGGACCGCCGCACCCCGGCCGCGTCCTGGGACCCGGAGGAGACCCGGCAGCTGATCGTGACGCTGGCGGTGACGGTGCCGCTGACCGTTTTCTTCGCGTATCTGCAGTACACCCACGTCTTCCGGCCGGGGGCCGACGGCAGCCTGTATGTGGGCCAGTCCACCTACGGGGACCTGCCCATGCACACGGCCTTCATCACGGGGCTGAAGAACGCCGCCTTCCCGCCGGAGTATCCCATGTTCCCCGGCCACCGGCTGACCTATCCCTTCCTCACCGACAGCCTGTCCACCACCTTTTACCTCTTCGGCATGTCCCTGCAGGCGGCCACCGCCGTTCCAGCGGTGCTGCTCTTCGCCCTGACCTGCATGGGCGTGATGATCCTCGGCCGGGAGCTGACCGCCGGGAAGACCGCGCTGGTGCTGGCGGCCCTGCTGTTCTTCGTCAACGGCGGCCTCGGCTTCATCTACCACTTCGATCAGGCGGGCGGCATCGGCGCCGACGGCACGCCGGAGGTGATGGACCGGCTGGACAACATCCTGCAGGGCTATTACCACACCCCCACCAACCAGCCCGAGCCCTACAACCTCCGCTGGAGCAACGTCATCGCGGATCTCTTCGTGCCCCAGCGCACCCTGCTGGGGGGCTACTGCATGGTCCTCCCCTGCTTCTATCTGCTGTGGACGGGCTTCGGGAAGGGCCGCGAGGGCGTCCGCCTCCACCACACGATCCTGCTGGGCCTCTGGGCAGGCGCCCTGCCGCTGGTGCACACCCACTCCTTCCTGGCCCTGGGGCTGTGCTCCGCCGGGCTGATGCTCCACGATCTGGTCCCGGGGAAGAAGGTGCGCCTCCGGCCCTGGCTGGCGGCCATGGGGGCGGCGCTGGCGCTGCTGATCGCCGGGCAGCTGTGGGCATCCTGGCTGCGGCTCCCGGCGGCGATCGCCCTGCTCTGCGCGGCGGCGGGGCCGGCGGTATACGCCCTGATCATCGACCGGGAGCGCCGGCTGGTCCTGCGCCGCTACCTGACCTACGCGGGCATCGCCGTGCTGATCGCCCTGCCGCAGCTGCTGGGCTTCACCTTCTATCAGGCCCTGGGCCGCGGGGAGGACGCGGCGGGCAGCTTCGTCACCTTCCACTTCAACTGGGTCAACGGGCAGGGAGAAAGCGGCCTCCGGGACTTCTACCTCTGGTTCTACCTGAAGAACATCGGCCTGCCCTTCCTGATCGTCCTCATGGCGGCGCTGGAGAAGAACGCCGGTCACCGGCGCGCGCTGTGCGGCGCGGGGCTGATCTGGCTGGCGGCGGAGCTGTTCCAGTTCCAGCCCAACCCCTACGACAACAACAAGCTCTTCTACCTGGCCTGGCTCCTGTGCTGCTGTGTGGCGGGGGACTACTGCGTCGCCCTCTTCCGGCAGCTGAAGGGCTTCCGGGGGCGCTGGCTGCTGGCGGCGGTGTGCTGCGTCGCCTTCTTCCTCTCCGGCATCCTGTCGCTGGTCCGGGAGGCGGTGTCGAACTACTGGGCCTTCAGCGCCGCGGATGTGGCCCTGGCCGACTGGCTGAAGGAGAACACCGACGAGGACAGCGTCTTCATCACCTCCTACGACGAGCACCTGAACCCGGTGGATTCCCTGGCCGGGCGCACCATCGTATGCGGACCGGACCTCTGGCTGCACTGGCACGGCTTCGATACCTCCGCCGCCCACAAGGACCTGATCCGCTTCTACACCGATCCGGCCGGGAACCTGGACGTGCTCCTGAAGTACGACGCGGACTACGTGGTCTTCTCCTGGCGCTGGTACGGGGAGATCACCGGCCACGACCAGGACCCGGCGGAGGCGGGGCATCCGGTGTACAAGGTGGATCTGGAGGGCCTGTACGGGCTCCTGGACCCGGTCTACGAGGACGGCTGGTACACGGTCTTCGCCGTGCCGGAGGGCTGAGGCATGGAACGCTTTCTTCGCTATTCCCTGGAGCGGGACAAGCCCATCCGGGTCATCTGGCTGGATCCGGAGGACGGCCGCATGCGCCAGAGCCAGGCCGTCGTGGAGAAGATGGAGGGGGACGAGGTGACCCTGTACGTCATCCGGCCGCCCCGCCGCCTGACCCTCCCCGCCGCGGACATCCTCGGCGCCTCCTACTGCGCCAAAGACGAGGGGTGAGCCGATGTCATCCGATCCCATCCTGGAAACGGGCGACCTGTCGCCCCTGCTGGAGGAGGGCCGCACCGATCCCTTCGGCTATGCCCGTCCTCCCCTGGACAGCCGGGTGATCCGCCTGGCCGCCTCCATGGCCTCCTCCGCCTATGTGCTGGACGCGGAGCCCTTCCTCGCCTCCGGCTGGCAGGATCTCTGCGCCCGGCTGGGCCCCGGGGCCGCCGAGGGCGTGAGCCTCTCCGGCGAGGGCCTCCGGGACCTGGCCGACGCCCGCCGCCGCCTCTCCAGCAGCCGCCGGGGGCTGGCGAACCTCCGGGACTGGCGCGCCCGGGGCGGGGTGAAGACCCTGGCCATGCTGCGCCGCCTGCCCGACGGGCGGTTCATCGCCGCCGTCAGCTTCCTCGGCTCCGTCCAGCTGGACGACTGGGTGGCCAACTTCGACATGGTGAGCGAGGAGGGCATGCACCGGGGCTTCCTGCGCCGGGCCCTGGCCTTTGAGGAGGCGGAGGAGGAGATCTCCTTCCCCCAGGCCGCCGAACAGCTGGGGCTGAAGCGCCTGACCCTGCGGCAGATCGTGGAGGCCTGCGCCCGGCCCGGCAGTCCCTTCCTGCTCTTCTTCACCGGTCACAGCCTGGGCGCCGCGGTGATGCAGGTATACGTGCACGCGCTGCTGGCCCGGCGCGGCGTTCGGCGGGAGCTGGTGCAGGGCGTGGGGTTCGCCTCCCCCACCGTGGCCCGGGCCGGCGCGGCGGAGGATCCCGCCGACTGGCCCCTGTGCCACATCCTCAACGGCGACGACTGCATCCCCCGGCTCGGCGCGCAGATCCACCTGGGGCTCGTGCTGCGCTATCCCTCGGACGACAACCTGCGGGCCGCCTGCTACCGCTGTCCGGAGGATGAGAGATCCCGGATCGCCCGGAACATCCTGCTGCCGCTCACGGACATGATCCGGGACACGGCCAGCGGCATCTCCGTCTGGTGCGGCGTGGCGGAGGCCGTCCGGGACGCCACCCCCGCCGACATCCTGCCCTCGGTCCGCCGGCTGTCGGAGCGCTGGCCCGTGGTGGAGCGCATCGCCGGCGCCGGCGACGCCCAGGGGGACCGGCTGATCTCCTTCGCCATCCGCCGCATGCAGGCGGTCTGCGTCTCCGCCTCGGGCAGGGAAGCGGATGCCTCCGTCCGGCACGACGCCCGGGTCCGCTTCCATGCCGCCGCCGACGTCCTGGGATACCAGGGCGCCCTGAACGCCCTCATGGCCCTGGGCGCCGCCCCGCACTCCATGCACCGCCCCGACGGCGGGACGGCCGTCTATCCCTGGCTGGCCGAGAGGCCGCTGCGCTGCTTCGTTCCCATCGTGTGGGAGCCGGGTCCCGAGGCCCGGCAGCGGACGGGCGGATGGAACGCTTCCGTCCCTGCCGAATGATCCCGCCGCCCGATCCCCGACGACCCGAAAAGGAGTGGATCCCATGAAAAAGACCATCCCCGCGCTGCTGACCGTCCTGTGCCTCTCCCTGCTGCTTGGCGCGGCCCTCGCCGACCGGACCTTCGAGGGCGTGACCGTCCCCGACGACGCCGACTATGTGGACTTCGGCGACCACGCGGTCTCCGACCTGGAGGGGCTGGCGGACTTCCTGGAGGGGCTCCCCAACGTGACCCGGGTGGACATGTTCGCCAACGAGATGACAAAGGACAAGTGCGACGCGCTGGCGGAGCGTTTTCCGCAGATCCGCTGGGGCTGGACCCTCGTCATCCGGTCGAAGGACCACAAGCACCTGGTCCGCACCGACGCCGACGCCTTCTCCACCCTGCACAACAACAAGAGCACGCCCCACACCAGCGAGGATTTCGCCATCCTGAAATACTGCTGGAACCTGAAGGCCCTGGACATCGGCCACAACGCCGTCACCGACATCGGCTTCCTGCGGGACCTGCCGGAGCTGCGGGTGCTGATCATCGCCTGCAACCGCGTGGAGGACATCTCGCCCCTGGCGGACCTGCACTACCTGGAATACGCGGAGCTCTTCAAGAACCGCATCGAGGATCTGACCCCCCTCTCCGGGCTGGATCACCTGCTGGACCTGAACATCTGCTTCAACCGCGTCCATGACTGGAGCCCCCTGACCTCCCTGACCCAGCTCAAGCGCCTGTGGTGCTACCGCAGCGGCTGGTACTACGTCAACAGGGAGATCCCCAAGTCCGAGGTGGCCATGCTGAAGCAGGCCCTGCCGAACACGGAGATCGACTCCACCCACTACTCCACCGCCGGCACCTGGCGCTGGCTGAACAAGAAGACCATGCACCCGCACTATGCGGTCATCACCACCATTTTCGGCGCGGACAGCAGGCATCCCGGCACGGGCTACGTGCCCTTCGAGGACAGCTTCCCGGTAGAGGAGCCCGCCGCCCCGGATGCGGAGCCCGCGGCCCCGGAGGAGGAGACCGCCGCCCCGGCGGAAGAGCCTGCCGGCCCTGAGGAGGAGGCCCCGGAGGAGGAGCCGCAGGAGACCCCCGCCGAGACCGGCACCGGCGTGCTGACGCTGAACGGAGACTGACGCCCGGGAAGGAGCGCCTATGACCAAACACACCCTGATCGGCCCGAAGCGGGACGCCGTCGCGGGCAATACCGCCACCGGCATCCTGAAGCTGCTGGCCCTGGCCTTCATGATCTGCGACCACACCACCAAGAGCCTGCGCCTGGGCGTGCGGGAGATGGAGATCATCGGCCGCATGGCCTTCCCCATCTACTGCTGGTGCCTGGTGGTGGGCTTCACCTATACCCGCAGCGTGCCCCGGTACGCGCTGCGGCTGCTGCTGGTCGGCGTTTTCGCCCAGCCGGTCTACGCCCTGGCCATGAACCACGAGTGGTATCACCTGAACATCTTCTTCGCCCTGTGCATCGCCCTGCTGGGGCTGTGGGCGATCCGGGAGCGGGCCTTCGGCTCCCACATCTGGGGGCCGGTGCTGGCGCTGATCCTGGCGCAGATGCTGTGCGGCGACTACTCCTACGGCTGGAAGGGCGTGCTGTTCATCTTCCTGCTGTATGCCGCCCGGCGCAGCCGTCCGGCCATCGCCGCCGTCATGGTGGCCTTCTGCCTGTTCTGGGGGCAGACCTCCTCCACGCTGACCTCCGTCTGCGGCCTGGACCTCGCGGCCCTGACCAAGGGCAGGCCCTGGAACGCCCTCCTCTCCCCCTGGCTGAAACTGCAGGCCATGGCCGTGCTCTCGCTGCCGCTGATCGTCTTCCCCTTCCCGGCGCGGGTCCGCTTCCGGCTCCCCGCCTGGGTGGGCTACATGGTCTATCCCCTGCACCTGGCCGTCCTGGGGCTGATCAAAGCCCTCACCGGCAGGATCGAACTGCCCTGGTGGCTGCCCTGGTATCTGCCGACGATCCCGGTCGCGGCGCTGCTGCTGTCGTGGGCCGCGGGGCGGAAGCGTCTCCCCGCCGCCCGCACCCTGTCGCCCTGAGCCGCGGACATGAAAAACGCCGCCGGAGGTCTGCCGCCCCCATCGGGGGAGAACCTCCGGCGGCGTTTTTCTGTGCCGCACGAAGTCCTTTGTGAGGAAAGCGGCCCGGCCCGCCGAAATCCCTTCCTTGCCAACAACAGGAGACGGCTGAGCGTACTTTCTCCACGGAGAAAGTACCAAAGAGGTCCGGTAACCTCACTTGACTGAACCGCGGCGTAACTCAAGGCGGCATGCGAAGGGGTCCAGGGGGCGACCGCAAAGCCCCCTGGCCGCTGCGACTTCCCTTCTGTGAGGGAGCAATTCAAGCCCGCTGAACCTCATCCCCGCCGTCATCAGGAGACGGCTGTGCGTACTTTCTCCACGGAGAAAGTACCAAAGAGGTCCGGTAACTTCACTTGACTGAACCGCGGCGTAACTCAAGGCGGCATGCGAAGGGGTCCAGGGGGCGACCGCAAAGCCCCCTGGCCGCGCCCGCAGGCGCGGAACCCTCTGCCGGCTGACCCAAACGGCAGCTCAAGGAAGGCATGCGAAGGGGTCCAGGGGATCAGAACTCGGGATCCCGGGGGCCCGCGGCTTCCCGGGCCGCGTCCGCGAGGCCTTCCCCGATGATGTACGCCAGCACCGACGCGCCCATCAGGATCAGGCTCCCGATCTCTCCGCTCTCCTCCGCGCCCACGCCGAGGTAGGTCAGCAGGCCCGTCACGAACCCGGTCACCGCCATCCAGAACTTCCGGCTGGTCAGCTTGCTCTTCCAGTCAATCATGGTGGTCAACGCTCCTTTCAAGGTCGAGGATCCTGTTGTTCATCGCTTTGATCTTTTCTTCCAGCACCGGGATGCGCTCCGCGAACCCGTTGTGCTTCTGCACCGCTTCCGTCAGGGAATTCAGCTTCACTTCCCACACGCCCTGCAGCCGCTCGATCCGCCCCTCGATCCTCACGTCGCTGATCTCGCTCCGCTTCTCGAGTTCCGACAGTACCCTCGCGTTGTTCGCGTGGGACAGGATCACCTGCGCGGCGACCGCGCATGCCCCGGTGATGAGGGCGACGATGATCGCCTCGCTCATGGGCCTTCCTCCTTTTCGGTCATCGCGCCCGGGCAGATCGCCCGGATCCGCGCGGTCTGCTCCCGCGTCATGCCGGAGCATGCGGCCCGCCGGGTCGGCGCGTCCGCAGGCTTCGCGTCCTCCAGGGCCGCCCACGTTTTCGGCCCGCACACGCCGTCCGGTTCC
>JAEEGL011325840.1_pt1 | contig 10698 bp, 11 predicted proteins | sample 9134231 | NCBI WGS metagenome assembly JAEEGL01 (sample SAMN16246548, study PRJNA631951) | gut metagenome | biome: gut microbiome; feature: rumen; material: fiber-attached | host: Bos | place: Iran: Karaj | collected 2018-10 | reverse complement strand
TCGATCTTGGCGCCGGTCTTTTCCTTCTCGCCGTAGAGCTTGGCGGGAAACACCTTGGTGTTGTTGATGACGAACACATCGCCGTCTTTTGTATAGTCCACCAGGTCTTTGAAGATGCGGTGCTCGATTTTGCCAGTCCTGCGGTCGACGACCATCAGGCGGGCTTCGTCGCGGTTCTGTGTAGGCTGCAGCGCGATGAGTTCGCTGGGCAGGTTGAATTTAAACTGTGATAGTTTCATTGTATGCTGTTTTTGTTGCTTTTCGTCCGAAACAAACTACAAAGATACGACAAAACCGAAATTTTGTCAAGTAAATTTTCTTAAAATGTTGATTGTCAGCTTTGTTTTTGCTCTTTTTCTTCTTGCTCTTTCTTCCAAGCCTTAAATGCTTCGCCCGTGTCAACAATGTGTTGTCTCAACTTTTCCAGCGGCCAGGCGTCTTCCACCTTGAAGTCACCGATGCGGGTGCGGCGCAACGAGGTGAGGCAGGCGCCATTGCCCAAGGCCTTGCCGAAGTCGTTGGCGAGGCTGCGGATGTAGGTGCCTTTGCTGCAAGTCACTTCGAAATCGAGTTCTGGGAAGCGGTCGAGGTTGATTTTGAAATCGTCGATGCGGACGTCGCGGGCTTTCAACTCGATTTCCTCGTCGGAGCGGGCGTAGTCGAAGGCGCGTTTCCCCTTGATCTTGATGGCGGAATATTTGGGCGGGTATTGCTTGAGTTCGCCGATGAACTGCTGCCGCGCGGCCTCGATTTGCTCTGGTGTGATGCTGTCGGTGGGGAAGAAGGCGTCGGGTTCGCTCTCCAAGTCGAAGGTTGGGGTGGTCTGGCCGAGTAGGATGGTGCCTGTGTAGGTCTTTACCTGCGCCTGGTAGTTATCGATTTGCTTGGTCATCTTGCCTGTGCAAAGGATGAGCAGCCCCGTCGCCAAAGGGTCGAGGGTGCCGGCATGGCCGACCTTCAGCTTGCGGATGCCGTAGCAACGGTTGAGCAGGCTGCGGATGAAGTTGACCGTGTCGAATGATGTCCAGTCAAGGGGTTTATCGATGAGGATGACCTCGCCTTCTTCGAAATTGAACATTGTTTTTTTGACTTCGGGACTTCGGGACACGAGACTTCGGGACAATGTTTCATGCGGGCTGAAAGTCTCGCGTCCCGTGTCTCGCAGTCTCGCGTCTATGATAACACATATGGTAACACAATAGTCAGCAGGCCCACAATGGCGCAATATACGGCGAACCAGATCAGCTTGCCTTTCTTCACCAGGTTGATCATCCACTTGCAGGCGAAGCAACCTGTGACGAAGGCGGCGATGAAGCCGATGAGGAGCACCCATGTGGGTGTCGAGACCGAGGCAACCGCATCGGCGGCTGGGAAAAACAGGTCTTTGGCATCCAAGAGGGCTTCGCCGAGGATGGGAGGGATGACCATCAGGAAGGAGAACTGGGCGAGTTTTTCCTTTTTGTTGCCCAGCAGCAGCCCCGTGGCGATGGTGGAACCCGAACGCGACAGTCCGGGAAGCACGGCTACGGCTTGTGCGATACCGATGACAAAGGCATGCACGGGTGAGATGTGCTCTTTTTGGCGCGGCTTGGCGAAATAGGAGAAGGCCAACAACGAGGCTGTAACCAGCAGGCAGATGCCCACGACGAGCAGTCCGGAGCCGAACACTTCTTCCACCTTGTCCTTGAAGAAGAATCCCACAATCATCACGGGGATCATCGAGATGAGGATGTTGACGATGTATTTCGTGCCGTCGTTCCACTTGAACTTGAAGAGGTCCTTAAAGAGCCACACGATCTCTTTCCAGAGAATCAGGCATGTGCTCAACACCGTGGCGATGTGCACGATGATGGTGAAGTCCAAAGCTTTCTCGGGGTCGACACCAAACAAGTATTGGCCGATGGCCAGGTGACCGCTACTACTCACGGGAAGGTATTCCGTCAGACCTTGGATGATACCTAATATTAATGCTTCTAACCAGTTCATAATAGATTCCTTTAATTAGGAATGCTGAATGATGAATGCGGAATGGCGCAAAGCGACCTCATTCCGCATTCATCATTCCTCATTCTGCATTCTTGTTTTTCCCTTTCCAGAATATTGCCACGATTTCCACGACAAAGCCTGCCAAGACCAAGATGGGGGCCAAGGTGATGCGTTTGAAGCTGAACATTTCTTCGTTGAACACATCGGGGTCGGTCGACCCGCCGCCAATCATCAGGATGAAGCCCACGGCGATGAGAACGAGGCCGATGAGAACGAAGATGTAGTTCATTTTGCCGAAAGGCAACACTTTCTGGTTGTCGTTCTCTATTGCTGTTTTCTTTGTTGGTTCTTTTGCCATATGATGTAGATTTAAGATTCAATATTTAAAGGTTTAACCAGGACCAGGGACCCTATATATACAGTCGGTCGACATCGGCATGGAGGTATTTCCGCAAGGCGAGTCGGGTGGAGATGCCGCCGAGCAATATGCCTAAAATGATGATGCCAACGAAGATGCCTATGATGATCTTATAGTCTTGCACAAATATCAGTTCGGGAACACGTTTGGTAAGGCCAAAGAGCAGCAAAGCCAAGAAAGCGTCGGCTAGCAAAGCCCCAAAGAAGCCTTGCAAGATGCCGCTGCGGATGAAAGGCCGACGGATGTAAGCCGGCGTGGCGCCTACGAGTTGCATACTGCGCACGAGGAAACGCTTGGAGTAGATGCTAAGGCGAATGGTGTTGCGTATCAATGTGATGGCGATGATAAGTAGCACAAGGCTGGCTACCATCAGTGCCAGACCGATACGGTTCACGTTCTGGTTGATGAGGCCGACAAGCGACTTCTGGTAGTATATCTCTTTGACATTGGTGTTTTTAAGCAGTTGTGCTTGGATGGCGGCAATGCTGTCGTTGTTGGCATAGTCGGCCTTGAAGCGCACGTCGATGGAGGGGAGCAGCGGATTCTCCTCGTTGCCAAGCCATTGCAGGAAATCCTCGCCGAGGTCTTCGCTGAGGCGGCGGATGGCCTCTTCCTTGGTGATGTATTCCGTCGATTTCACGGCAGGCATGGCGTCAAGCTCTTTTTGCAACTGCAAGATTTTGTCTTCTTTCACGTTGCTGTTCATCACCACTTCGAAGCCGATGTTTTCCTTGAGGTGGTTAGAGAGCTTTTGGGCATGCATCATGAGCAGGGCGAACACGCCTAACAAGAAGAGTACCAGTGCGATACTCATCAGCGACATGAAATACGATCCTGCCACGCGGCGTTTATTTGAACTTCTCTCAGACATCTTCAGTGGTGTTGTCGTTGTTTTTGACGAAAAAATGCTCTATCCCAAACAGTCGTTTTAGTAGCACTAATGAAAGCACCAAACCGATCACAATACTTCCGATCAGCAGGAAGAGGTGCTTCCAGATATGGCTTTTCACGTCTTCAGATGGAACCAGCTCTTGGGAATAAACGTTGAAATTGTCGAAATATGGTGCAAAAATGAATTGATATATCGCATTGTTGACGATTTGCGCGGAATCAAAACCTTGTTTCTCGACATTGGCATAAAACTCACGGTAGTTTTCAAGTATGCCATCACAAGCTTCTTTTCTGTAAGAATACACATTTTTGGCATAGTAGGAGTCGCGCAATTCTAGGGAGATGGAGTCCTGAAGGGTGGGCGTGTTTTGCCAGTGTTTAGTAATGTGGAACAGCTTCTTGTAGCGTTGCGAGAGAAGGCGTAGGCCGAACAGGATGGAGGCGTTGTTTTTGCAAATCTGTGTATGCGATTCTTTGCCGAAGATGGAGCCGAGGTAATATTGGTTGTCGCAAAGGAAGTTAACCGAGTTACTCATGGCCTCGGTAAATGGACCTCGTTCTCTAGAATAATAGGCGCCCACCGAGTCGACGATGGTTTTTCGGTCCAAATACTGGTCGGGGTCGGTGTATTCCAGCAAGTCGTAAAACACGTAGCCGCAGGTGTCGACAAACTGCACAAATTTGGGATAAATGGCTTCCGTCATCTGATAGCGGGCGAGTTTTTGGGTCTCGCGAGCGTTTTTGGTATTGATGTCGTCTTGGATGGTGATGCCGATCCAAAGGGAGAGCAGCCCCACGACCGCGGTCGAGAAGATGGACCAGAAATGGATTTTGTTTTCAGGAGAAATGTCGATTCTATGTCGGGTGTGATTACTTGACATAGAATGTTTCCCCGTCGTTTTCTATCATGTAGCGATACTCTTCCTTGTCTGACTCGAGCAGCTCGTAGCGCCCGTCGTTGATTTTGACGAAGTTCTTGTTGTCGAAAGACTCGATCAGCAGTCCAGTCTCGTACCAGTCGTCATTAACATCATAGATGTTGACATTATAAGAGGCTTCGCTGGAGACCTCGGTGGTGCCAAAACTGGAATCATCACATTCTACTTCTACAGGCGTTCCGTTGTTTCCACAGCCAAACATGCAGAACAACAACAATAAAAATAGGAGCTTTTTCATTTTTCGATGAATTGGTTAGAAACTGCAAAGATATGAAAAATCCAAATATGGGGTGTGTTCTTAAAAGTTAGAGGGTCTTTCTGTAAGCGCGGCGACGCATGAAGGGCACGGTCTTGTATTCGCCGAAGAGCGACTGCACTTTGTAGTTCTCTTCCAGCTGTGGGTTCATGATGATGGTGTCGATGCCCCGCTTGATGCAATTCTCATGCAGGTATTTGAACAGCAAGACAGGCACGCCGCATTGTTGATATTCTGGCATGACGCCCATGATCAGGGCTTCCAAGGTGTCGTTTTTCTTCAGCGCCTTCAAGATGTTGATGAAGCCGAAGGGGAATAGCCGTCCTTTGGATTTCTTCACCGCCTTCGAGAGTGAGGGCACGCAGAAGAGGAAACCCACGGGTTTGTCGTCGTCATTGACAGCCACGGCCACAAAGTCCTTGTCGAGGATGGGGACATAGGTCTTCAAGTAGGCGTCTATCTGTTTGTCGGTCAGGGGTGAGAAGCCATGCAGGGGCGCGAAGGCCTCATTGTACATGTGGAAAATCTCCATCCCGTAGCGGTTTGACATCTCTTTCATGCTGCGAGGTTGTACGACATGCACTTTGAACCGTTCCTCAATGAGGTTGGTGAACTGGAACATAGGTGGCAACTCCTTGCTCACTTCCAAGGTCCTTTGGGTCCAGTCGACATCTTTGGTGAAGCCCAGTCGTTCCAACATGGGACCATAGTACGGGAAGTTATATAGGCAGGTGAACGGGCTCAAATGCTCGAAGCCCTCCACCAGCAGGCCTTCTTTGTCCATGTCGGTAAAGCCCCAAGGGCCACGCATCTCGGTGCGTCCGCGTTCCTTGCCCCATGAAGCCACCGTGTCGATGAGGGCGCGCAGCACTTCCTCGTCTTCGATGAAATCGAGCCAACCGAAACGCACGAGATGTTGCTCGTCATCAGCTTTATGGTTGATGATGGCGGCCACACGGCCGACGATGTCATTGCCGCGGTAGGCAAGGAAACAATCGGCCTCGCAGAAGTCGTAGGCGCCGTTTTTTTCAGGGTTGAAGGTGTCGTATTCGTCGCCTTCGAGGGCGGGCACCCAGTTTTCGCAATCCTTATAAAGATGCAGGGGGAAAGCCACAAACTGCTTCATCTGCTTGCGGCTTTCCACCTTGACGATGTTGACGTTCATAAATTAAAGTATTGTGTGTGAACAGATATAGTCGAGCACCTCGCTGACGGTCGTAAACTTCGGGTTGCCTTCAAACTTGAATCCGAATTTGTTTTCGACGGCCAGACTCAACAGCAGGATGGTCAGCGAGTCGAGTCCGACATCGCGCACGAGTTGCGAGTCTTCGTTGATGGCCGACAGATCCATGGAGGGCTTGATCTGCTTCAGGATATCTTTCAGTCCTTCAAATATGTCTTCTCTTTGCATGTTGCTTTATTGGTTACGTGAGACTTTCATGGCACCAGTGCGCTTGAAGTCTTCCTTGCGCACGGTGACTTTGCCGATCTGGTGTGTCGTGGGCAGCGTGGCGTTGACCTGGCCGACGAGTTCCTTGAAGTAGGCTTCCACCTCTTCCCAAGGCGTGTTGACAAACTCGTCCATCCTGGGATAGATCTCGATGGCAATCACCTGACGGCCATCCACCTCGTCTTCTTTGACCAGGCAGTCGCGCAGTTTGCTGTCCTTGTAGAACGGCTCTTCGATGCTCTCTGGGCTGACATTCTCGCCGTTGCCGAGGATGATGAGATTCTTGATGCGGCCTACGATATACATATAGCCTTCTTCGTCGAAGCGAACGAGGTCGCCCGTCTTGATCCAGCCATCCTCGGTGAGGGTCTCGGCCGTCTTCTCGGGGTCGCCGTAATAGCCAAGGAATACATTGTCGCCGCGGAACCACAACTCACCGTCGACCACTTTGGCTTCCTGTTCGGGATAGAGCTTGCCGACCGAAGTGGGTTTTTCTTTCACGTCGATGTTGCCCGTGGTGAGGTTGGCACCTTCCGTCATGCCGTAGCCTTCAAAGAGTTGGATACCGATGGCATCGAACTCGGCGATGAGTTTCGGAGGTACATTGGCTGCACCGGAGATGATGTATTTGAGCTGGCCACCGAGGTAACCGACGCCATACATCTTGATAAGGCCCATCAGGATTTCGCAAATGCCGGGCACCGCCACCAAGTATGTAGGCTTGATCATCGGGAACTTTGACACCGTTTCCTTCACATTGCCTGCCGACACCCATTCAGCGCCTTTGTAAAGGGCCGACAGGGTGCTGGCTATCAGACCGAAGACATGGCTGAGCGGCAGCACGGTGGCATAACGATGGCATCCGAATTGCTTGCCAGGGGCATAGCAGCCGTTGAGGGCACCACGCATGAGGGCTCTGTGGGGCAGCACAGCACCCTTGGGGGCACCTGTCGTACCGCCAGTGAAGAAGATGGCGGCAGGATCGTTTCTGTCGACCGCTACTGTTGGAGCGGTGTGGTCGGCGCAGTCGGTGATGGCGATGGCGGGGCAGGGCACACCTGCGACAGCTTCGGCGAAGTCTTTTCCATAGGCCAGTGCTTTCACGCCAAACTTCATGCAGCAGCCCACGATGGCTTGCGGGGGCAATTGGGCAGGCAGATTAATGGCCACAAAGCCACCCGATGTGACGGCGAGGAACATCTCGACAGCCTCAACGGTCGTGTTGTCCAAGATGGCCACCTTGTCGCCTTTTTGCAGGCCCATGTCGTTGAGCAGGGCACGCTTGCGGGCTATAATATCGCATACTTGTTTGTAATTCAGTTGGGTTACCGTGTCGGAGAGGCAGGGGAGGTCACCCCATTGTTGCTCAATCCAGGTCACAAATTCGGGAAGTGTGGGGATGAACTTCAACTGCGCGAGTTCTTCGGCAGCAAGCATACTGGGAAAATAGGTGTTATCTTTCATAGAAATAGAATATGAGGTTTATTGTTTTCAATTTCAAATAAGGCACAAAGGTAGTGAAAAATAAAGCCGATAAGCGTTTTTTTGCCAAAAACCTGGGTTAAAGCAGGTTTTTCGTTGACAGCAAACCGCAGGCGGCGTCGATGTCTTGTCCGCGTGAGGCGCGGATGGTGGCGATGATGCCTTTCTCGTTCAAGGCGTCGCGGAACCAGGTCATCGTGGCGACATCGGGACTCTTCAGCGGGATGTTTGGCACGGCATGGTATCGAATGAGATTGAAGCGGCAACGGGTGCTTCCCAACAGTCGGGCAATCTCCTTGATATGGTCCTTGCTGTGGTTGAGGTCCTTGAAGATGATGTACTCGAATGAAAGGCGGCGCTGTCCGTGCCAGTCATGCTGCCTGACGGCATGGATGACCTCCTTAATAGGATAGCTCTTCTCGACGGGCATCAGTTTGAGGCGCTCATCATGGAAAGGACTATGCATCGAGATGGCGAGGTTACATTTCGATTCTTCCAAAAAACGCTTTAGGTTGGGGATGAGGCCGCAAGTCGACACGGTGATACGCGTCGGACTCCAGCCCATAGCCCATTCCTGCGTGAGGATGTCAAGTGAGCGCATCAGATTGTCGTAGTTGGCCAAAGGCTCTCCCATACCCATAAAGACGATATTGGTCAGCGTGTCGAACTCGGGGAGGCTGAGGATCTGGTTCATGATCTCGGCTACGGAGAGGTTCTTCTGGAAGCCTTGCTTGCCTGTGGCGCAAAAGAGGCAGTCCATCTGGCAGCCCACCTGGGTGGAGACGCAGAGCGTGGCCCGTTCACGATCGGGGATGTAGGCGGCTTCGACGAAATGCTCGCCAGCGGGGAAGAGGTATTTCTTCGTGCCGTCGGTTGATACCTGCTCCTTGACGGGAGCTTTCAAACCAGTGTCATAATGTTCAGCCAACAGCGCGCGTGAAGCCTTGCTGAGGTTGGTCATATCGTCAATCGAGGCGCAGCGTTTGTTATAAATCCAGTCCACGAGCTGCTTGCCCGTAAATTTGGGCAGCTGCAGTTGCTCGACGAGTTCTTGGATTTCGGCAGGTGTCTTGCCTAAAAGTACATGTTTTTCTTCCATGCGGCAAAAATACGATATTTTTTTCTATTTTTGTGCTTTCATATCGAATCCAATCATGCAAGTCCTGAAATCCAACATACGCACTGATTCCGAGGAGTTCAAGCAGAACGAGAAGAATTTCCTCGCGTTAATGGCGCAATACCGCACTGCAATGGGCGAAGCCATGCAGGGCGGCGGCGAGGCGGCGGTGGCCAAGCACAAGAAACGCAACAAACTCCTTGCCCGCGAGCGCATCGACCTGCTCATCGACCCCAACACCCCCTTCCTCGAGCTCTCGCCGATGGCGGCCTATGGCACCTATAACAACGACTTCCCTTCGGCGGGCATCATCACGGGTATCGGCGTCATCCAAGGTCGTGAAGCCGTCATCGTGGCCAACGACGCCACCGTGAAAGGCGGCACCTATATGCAGTATACGGTGAAGAAACACCTTCGTGCACAAGAGATTGCCATGGAGAACCACCTGCCTTGTGTCTATATGGTCGACAGCGGTGGCGCCTTCTTGCCCGAACAGGACACGGTCTTCCCCGACCGTGACCACTTCGGGCGTTTCTTCTACAACCAGGCGCGTATGTCGGCAATGGGCATCCCTCAGATTGCCATTGTGATGGGTATGTGTACCGCTGGTGGCGCCTATGTCCCGGCCATGAGCGACGAGACCATCATCGTTCGCAACCAAGGCACCATCTATCTCGGCGGTCCGCCATTGGTGAAGGCCGCCACGGGTGAGGTGGTCACGGCAGAAGAGTTGGGCGGCGGCGAGATGCACACCAGCATCTCGGGTGTGGCCGACCACCTGGCCGAAAACGACCAACACGCCCTGCAGATCTGCCGTAACATCTTCAAGACTTTGGAGAAGTCGCACCGACAGAAGTTGGACATGCTGCCCGTTGAGGCTCCTTTATATGACCCACACGACCTCTATGGTCTTGCTCCCATCGACTTCCATAAGTTGGTTGACCCCCGTGAGATTATCGCAAGAATCGTTGACGGCAGCCGTTTCCAAGAGTTCAAGTCGCGCTATGCCACCACCCTTGTCTGTGGCTTTGCCCACTTGATGGGCTTCCCCGTAGGCATTATCGCCAACTATGGTGTGTTGTTCTCGGAATCAGCGTTAAAAGCCACGCATTTTATTGAACTTTGTTGCCAAAGAAACATCCCGTTGGTGTTCCTGCAGAACATCACTGGCTTCATGGTGGGCAAGCAGTATGAGCAGGGTGGCATCGCCAAGGACGGCGCGAAGATGGTCCATGCCGTCTCGAATGCCAATGTGCCCAAGTTCACCATCATCTTCGGAGGCTCATTTGGCGCTGGCAACTATGGCATGGCAGGCCGCGCCTATAGCCCGAGGCTGCTCTTCATGTGGCCTAACGCCAAGATCTCCGTCATGGGCGGCGAGCAGGCGGCGAGCGTCCTCGCCACGGTGAAGGAAGACCAGTACAAGTACAAGGGTTTGGAAGTTCCCACCGATGAAATCGCAAAATTGAAGAAAGAAATCCTTGCCAAATACGACTATGAAGGCTCGGCGTTCTATAGCACAGCCCGCTTGTGGGACGACGGCATCATCGACCCCGTCGACACGCGCAAGATCCTTGCTTTAGGCATCGCCGCTTCCTTGAGCCAACCCTTCCCGCCGCAACAGTTTGGCGTGTTTAGGATGTAATTAACCTTTGCAAAACCCTACCTAATGAAAAAAGCAGTATTGATTCTCTTTTGTCTGGCTATCGGAGTGGTCTTTACCTCCTATGCCAACCCTGTCACCGTCAAAAGCCCCGACGGCCAACTGGAACTGAAATTCGAAGTCATCGGTGGCATCCCGCAGTATTCCCTTGATCGCGCGGGAAAACCTATCGTGTTACCTTCGAAGATGGGTTTCACACTTGAATGGCGCGACGACCTCGCCCATGCTTTTGTGCTGAAAGACACGAAATACAGCACTTTTGACGAGACTTGGGAACCCGTGTGGGGCGAAGAGGCGCAGATACGCAACCACTACAACGAGATGCTCGTCACTTTGGAGCAACCCATAAGCAGCGTGGAGAGTATGGACCATTCGACCGAGAAAAAGGCCACGGTCATGAACATCCGTTTCCGTCTCTATGACGACGGACTCGGCTTCCGCTACGAGTTTCCGATGGAGAATGCCTTGGTCTATTTCTGGATCAAGGAAGAACTGAC
>JAEEGL010123341.1_pt1 | contig 10698 bp, 3 predicted proteins | sample 9134231 | NCBI WGS metagenome assembly JAEEGL01 (sample SAMN16246548, study PRJNA631951) | gut metagenome | biome: gut microbiome; feature: rumen; material: fiber-attached | host: Bos | place: Iran: Karaj | collected 2018-10 | reverse complement strand
TCTGCTGTGCTACCATTACACCATAGGTCTGTACCAAATGTCAAACTACTTTCGTTTTTTGACGGTCAAAGGTAGATATAATTTTAATAATCCAAAATTTTTTCGAAACTTTTTTTCATCATCTAACAAAAAAAATGTGTACAACACTTTGTAGAGGCATTTGCAAAAATTTTTTTTTATTATAAAATAATAGTTATAATTTTGCCGCAACATATAAACTATGCAATGAAACAATTTAAGAAATACAACAGAATAGCAGGTTGGACGGCTTTTGCAGTAGCTGCGTTCACTTACCTGCTTACTATAGAGCCGACAGCAAGTTTCTGGGACTGCGGCGAATTTATTGCCACGGCAGTTAAATTAGAGGTGGGACACCCCCCGGGAGCACCTCTTTGGATGATTATCGGACGCGTGGCTTCGTTGTTCTCTGGTGGCGATGTCACTACAATGGCAATGATGGTTAACGCTGCTGCTGCTTTGGCTAGTGCTTTTACTGTGCTATTCCTTTTCTGGAGCATCACTCACATAGCCCGAAAACTCATCAACAATATATATTATAAAGGTGACGACGAAAAACGCATAGAATATCCTCTCCACGATATCATTATCATTTTGGGAAGCGGTATGGTGGGTGCTTTGATTTATTGTTTCTGCGACACCGCTTGGTTTTCGGCGGTGGAAGGCGAAGTATACAGTATGTCGAGCTTATTCACTGCAGTAGTATTCTGGTGCATTCTCAAATGGGAAGAGTGCGCCGACGAAAAATACGCTAACCGCTGGATTATCTTGATATGTTACCTAATGGGATTGTCAATAGGCGTGCATTTGCTCAACCTCTTGGTAATACCCGCTATCGTAATGGTGTATTATTACAAAAAATACACAACAACCAAACGCGGAACTTACATTGCATTAGGCATTTCGTTGCTATTATTGGTAGTAATACTTTATGGTATAATTCCGCAATCGGTCAAGATTTCGGCATATTTCGACCTATTGTTTGTAAACACTTTTGGAATGGGTTATCTGTCGGGAACTATGTTTTTTGTAATAGCTCTTGCAGCTGGTCTTTCATTCCTTATTTGGTGGAGTCAAAAAAATAAAAAAGTACTTCTCAATACCATAGCGCTGGGTGCAGCAGTAATGTTTATAGGATATGGCACTTTTGCAATGACAGTAATACGCGCCTGTGCCAATCCCCCAATGAACGAAAACAGTCCAGACAACGGATTCAGCCTTCTCTCGTACCTCAACCGCGAGCAATATGGCGATTGTCCGCTATTTTACGGCAACTATTACAACGCCGAGGTGGAAGACCAAATTCCTCTTTACACCTATATAGCTCAAGACGGCAAGTATGTACAAGCAACCAAAACCAACCCCGAATATGTGTACGACTCAGAGCATTGCGGATTTTTCCCACGTATGTGGAGTCAGAGCCAAAACCACATTTCGGGCTATAAAAGCTGGGCAAATATCGACTCCTCAGATCCGAAAAAACGTCCATCGTTTGCCGACAACATGGCTTATTTCTTCAAATACCAGTTAGGACATATGTATTTCCGCTATTTTATGTGGAATTTTTCGGGACGTCAAAATGATATACAAAGTCACGGATCGTATGTAAACGGCAACTGGATCACCGGCTTCGACTTTTTAGACAGCATTCGTCTTGGCGACCAATCTAACCTACCAGACCGTTTGAAAAACAATTCGGCACGCAACGTATATTACCTATTGCCTTTGCTTTTGGGATTCTTAGGTTTGTTTGCAGGAGTTAACCACGACCAGAAATATTGCTTTGTAATATTTCTTTTCTTCCTGCTCACAGGTATTGCCATTGTAGTTTACCTAAACCAAACGCCATATCAGCCACGTGAACGCGACTACGCCTACGCCGGTTCGTTTTACGCATTTGCTATGTGGTGCGGATTAGGTGCTGCAGGTATCTACGCATTCTTAAGAAGAAATGCTCAAAAGATTAAACCAATGGCGGCAGCAGTGGCAGTTTCTGGTGTATGTCTGATAGTACCAATTGAAATGGCTTGTCAAAACTGGGATGATCACGACCGTTCAAACCGCTATACTTGTCGCGATTTTGCTTCAAATTATTTAGAGTCGTGCGCACCCAACGCCATTTTATTTACCTTTGGCGACAACGACACATTCCCGTTGTGGTACGCACAAGAGGTTGAAGGCATTCGCACTGATGTTCGCGTAGTAAACCTTTCGCTTGCTGGCACCGATTGGTATTTGAAACAGACCATGGAGAAAAAATACGACTCCGAACCTGTTGACTTTATAATCAAAGCCGATCAATACGCTGTGAATAAGCGCAATATAGCTCTCGTATACGACAAAAATCCTCTCGAATATCTCAACGACAAGATTGCCAACAATCCCAAAGAGGTAGACGAAATATACCGTCCGTTTTACAACGAGTTTATAACAACGGTTAGCAACAGCAAATTTCCGCAACTATACGCCAAAGATTACGAAACTATCAGCAAATCGTCGACAGAAGTACCACCTTTGAAGATAGTTGCCTTGGTACAAACACTTGCTAAATCGCCGGCGGCAGTATTTGGCGAAAATACCGAAGCCATAAATAAACTCAACGCCAAAGTGCCTGACTTGCTTACCAAGTTAGGCGGATTGCCCGCTACCATTCAAAGTGTAGTAGAAAAACTGGCCTCCGACAAGGAAGAAGATAAGATTGAGTTGCAATCAGGTGAAAGAATCAACTACATCGGCACCCGCAAAATAACGATACCGGTAAACAAAGCCAACTGCCTTGCCAACGGAAACATCACAGCCGACAATGCCGACCGCGCTCAAGACAAGATTACGATTAATATTTCAAAATCGTACTTTCTCAAAAACGACATCGCTGTATTAGACATCATTGCAGCCAACGACTGGAAACGTCCCATCTACTTTGCAGCAAGCGGTGGCGTAGAAGATTTTCTCGGTTTAGATAAATATTTCCGTCTCGAAGGATTTACCTATCGTCTTGTGCCTTATGCAGTTAATCCAGAAAGAGGTGAAACAGGCGAAGTTGACGCCAACATTATGTACAACAACGTTACCAACAAATTCCGTTGGGGTAATATGGGTAGCGACGATGTTAACATTGAGGAAAACAACCGCCGACAAATCAGCATTTTAGGCATAAGAGAGATGTTTGCACGCCTTGCTTCAAGCCTCATCGAAAAAGGCGACAAAGACAAAGCGCAAGAGGTTATCAACAAATGTCTTGAAATTACCCCGCCGGAGCAAGTATATTACGACCAATCAATGTTGCCATTGATTGAGGCTATGTATGAATCAGGCATGGTAGATAAGGCCATAGAAATATCTCAAGCCATGGGCGACGAGTATGAACAGATACTTCAACACTATCTCACACTCAAAAACGACGACATAATCGAAACCCGTGAACCTGCATTAGGTGTGGCAATTATAGGACAGTTGGCACAATTTGCCGGAACCTATAAACAAGATGCTATGGCGCAGAAACTCATCATGTTGTATCAAAAATACAGCGAGATATTTTAACAAGTATTCCAATTCTTTTAGTTTTCATAATTTTTAATGTTTTTTTATAATGAGGGAGCGAGAATATCGCCCCCTCATTTTTTTAAATATGTCACTTTTTTAGAAAAAATTAAAGCAAATAATTGTGTTACAATAAAAATGTAATGTATCTTTGCAGCACAAAAACAAACAAGGAAAACCAAACCGAAAAATGAAAAACCTTATACAAATTAATCTATTAACCGCCTTGATGCTCTTATCTATAAGCATTTCGGCGCAGACAAAGGTAAGGGGACTTGTTACCGATGCTGCCACCGGCGAACCTCTGCCGTTTGCCAACGTGGTGTTTGTAGGTACCACTGTAGGAACAATCACAAATCCAGAAGGTGTCTACAATATGCAGACAAACCAAAAATGCGACTCCATTTCATTTTCAATGCTCGGCTACGACACCTACACCGTGGCGATTAAACCAAATACTTATCAAGAAATCAACGTAGAACTTGGTCAGAGCGACATGGTTCTCAATGAGATTGTGATACGTCCCGGTGAAAACCCTGCTTGGCGTATAATGCGAAACGTGGAGGCAAACCGCAAAAAAAACAATCCCGACCGTCTTGACGGATACCAATACGAGTGCTACAACAAAATGGAAATTGACCTCAGCAATGTGAGCCCCAGTATGACCGAAAAAGGCATTATGAAGAATTTCGATTTTGTGATGAATTATGCCGACACCTCTGCCGAAACTGGAAAAGTATATTTGCCTGTGTTCATTACCGAAACCATGTCGGATGTTTATTATAAATCAAGTCCTTCGAAAAAGAAAGAGGTAATTTCGGGCAGCCGCGTGTCGGGCGTAGAGAGTACCAACGTGTCGCAATACACCGGACAGATGCTTATCGATGTAAACATATACAAAAACTACATTCCGGCATTTGGTCATCAGTTTATTTCACCCGTATCCGACTATTGGAAAGCCAATTACAAATATTATCTTTTAGATTCACTCTACGAAGACGGTCATTATCTATACCATCTTGCATTCAAACCCAAACACAAACAAGAGTTTGCATTCAACGGTGAACTTTGGATCAACGACTCCACATGGGCTGTTAAGAAAGTTACCGCCAAGATGAACAACGACGTAAATATCAACTACGTAAACGATATGACCATCTCGCAAGAATATGTCTACGTAGATTCAGCGTGGTTTTTGCAAAAAGAGGAGTTGTTTGTAGATTTCAATATCACCGACAAAACGATGGGACTATTCGGACGAAAAACCACATCAAGACGCGACATCAAAATCAATCCTGAGTTTGACTCTAATATGTTCTCGGCATCAAACACCGAAGAGACTATTGTGCTCGACGAAGCTCTCACCCGCGATTCATCGTATTGGAACAGCCAACGACACGAACGTCTCACCCAAAAAGAGCAGAATATCTACGCTATGGTTGATAGCGTTAAGGAGGTTCCAATTTTCCACACCATCACCAACACTATCAATATGTTCATCACAGGCTATTGGGCGCACTCTTGGTGGGAATTCGGACCATATTTCAAAATATACAGCCACAACCCGATAGAAGGAAACCGTTTTCGTATCGGCGGACGCACAAGCAACGAATTTAGCACCGACATCAAATTCAATGCACACGTAGCATACGGCACCAAAGATCAAAAATTCAAATACGGCGCAGGTTTTATCTATATGGTAAACAAAGCACCTCGACGCACCATCGAGATGCAATATAAATACGACTACGAGCAACTTGGTCAATCTATCAACGCTTTTACCGAAGACAATATCCTCTCAACCATTCTTGCACGTCGCGAAAACGATAACCTGCTTTTGGCACAAGAATTTAAATACAACTACGAACACGAGTATTTTCAAGGATTCTCAAATACTGTGGGAGTTAAATACCGTAGACTATATCCCTCTGATGTTATTCCATTCAAAAACGAATCGTTGCAAATCGACCTTCACAATATCGAAAGTTACGAATTGAGCCTCAATACTCACTTCTGTTACAACGAGAAATTTGTAGCCGGACAATTTTTCCGTGTGAGCATGTCGAGCGACTACCCCGCTTTCGACCTCAACGCCACAGTAGGAATCTGGAACAACAACGGCACTTACGACAAGTATTACCGCATCACCTCATCGGTACAACAGCAACTCTCGGTAAATCCCTTGGGCAAACTCCGCTACTTGATTGAAGCCGGAAAAGTTATCGGCACAGTGCCCTTCCCGCTACTCAAACTGCACGAAGGCAACGAAACTTACGCATTCGACACCTACGCTTACAATATGATGAACCTCTACGAGTTTGCCTCCGACACATATCTGAGCGCAACCTTGGAGCACCACTTCAACGGATTTTTCCTCAATCGCATTCCTCTTATGCGTAAGTTGAAATGGCGTGAAATAGTCTATGCCAAAGGTCTTGTAGGCGACATTTCACCTAAAAACAGCCGCGATAATGCACTACTCGACTTCCCATCTTCGCTTGGCGACGTAAACAAACCATACGCTGAAGCAGGTGTGGGACTCGAAAACATATTCAAATTTTTCCGTGTGGATGCCATCTGGCGACTTACCCACTTAGACACTCCGGGCATCACCAAATTTGCCATAATGTTTAAGGCTCAAGTGATACTTTAACATTATTTTAAAAAAAATCGAAAAAAAGTCTCCGCATTTAAAATATTTGTTGTAACTTTAAACACAATTTTTAAGTGCAGAAATCGATGGCCACAAAAAAGATAGTCAACACAGCAGATTTGCATAAATACCGTCCTCTGATATGGTACGGAGAGCCTGTGCATGCAAGGTTTTCACAATTGGAAACTATATTGAGAAACGGTCTGGGCGAGTTTTACGCCGACTTTTTGGCAGAACCGCTCATCACCTCGGGTCAAGCAAGATGGATGAGCGCGGCAGTGCCCAATGGAGTGCCGTTTACACAACTCGACCCACAAAAACAAGAGCAGGCACGAGTGTCGCTGCAGAATATTCTCAACAAAATCAAAAACTTTGCTCAGGAACTATTACAAGCCGACGACCCTCATCAAAAAGAACTTGGCGAACTGCTTTTACTATCAATTGAAGTGCCGTCGCTCGATGCCGTAATTGTTGACGGTGAACGTATTGTACTGACAATCTGGGGTTTCAGTAGCGAAGAATCGCAAAAAGTCAATTTTAAACTCGACGCCAAAATAGAGAAACCCGTTACCGCGGTGGCAGCAGATATGCCTACAATTTCGCAACCTGCACCACCCGAACCGCCGAGTACACCCGTAGCACCGCCATCGCAACCCACTCCTCCCCCACCACCGCAGAACCCTCCTGAGCCTCCGCAACCAACTATGCAGACTCAGAGCGCCGGTGCTACTCCACCACCGCCACCGCCGCCACCACCCACTCAAAATAAGAAAAAAGGACTTCCGGGTTGGTTGTGGTTCTTATTGGGCCTACTGCTCGCTTTGCTATTGGTATGGCTATATTTCTTCTTTTTCGGAAAGCCTGACCCTCAAGACAAGAACAACACCCGCAACGAAAACAATGACCCTACAAATCCGGGCGACTACTCCAATCTGTTGCCCGACAATCCCAATGTGATACCGCCTATCGACACCACACGTGTTATAATTGACCCAGAAGACCCGGGACGTCGTAGAGTGTTTTCCGACAAGGTGAATATCGCTCTCAATAAAGGTGTTAACCCGTTGCAATTTGCCCAAAAACTCCACGACCGATATGCCGAGGATTTGAAAATTGTATATTGCGACACCGTTATTAAACTTATGCAGGTAGAAACTCCCGAAGGCGAATGGAAAGAATGGATGACCAAGCTCAAAGCTATGGACGAGGTTAAGCTTGCATTCTCAAACACAATGTTTTCGAGCGAGTACAAAGCCTCCGACCCCGGTTTTAAAGATACCAAAAAGTCGTGGTATTTTGATATGGTTCAGGCGTATCAAGCTTGGGACATTACTCGCGGCGACACAAGCGTAATAGTGGCTGTGGTAGACAATGGTTTTGACCTAAATCACCCCGAAATCAAAGATAAAATTGTTTCGCCCTACGACATTACCACCGGCAGCACCCGCGTTACACCATGCGGAGGCGAGGGCAACGAACACGGCACTCACGTGGCAGGCACGGCAGTAGGCAGCGGCGACAATGGTCAAGGTCTCTGCGGCATTGCTCCCAACTGCAAACTTATGCCTATCAAAATTGCCGACGACAATGGCAACATGCAAACAATTTCGGTTGTGGCAGGTATTCTTTACGCCATTCACCACAACGCCAAAGTGGTAAACCTTTCGCTCGGAACATATTTTGGCGACGAGGTAGTATCACTTCCCACAAGTCAGCAAAACGAACTTGCCCACAACGAATATGCCGACGAAGCTGCATTTTGGAGCGACCTTTTTCAATTTGGTCTCGATGAAGATATTGTACTTGTAATAGCCGCTGGTAATCAAAATATTATCACGGGAATCGACCCGTTTGCTCGTTCGCCCAAAACCTTAACTGTTGCGGCAGTGCAAAAAGGAGCAAAACCCAAGGCAGATTTTAGCAATCACGGCGAATTTGCCACCATTTCGGCACCGGGCGTAGATATTTACAGTAGCGTTCCGGGAGCAAGATTTGAATATCTCGACGGCACAAGTATGGCAAGCCCCATAGTTGCAGGTGCGGCAGCGTTGATGCGTTCTGCCCATCCTCACATCAAAGCCGAAGACATTGTTACCATTCTTAAAAACACAGCAAAACCACTCAACAGCACCCCCAAGATAGGTCCGTTGTTGCAAATCGAAGACGCCTTGAAAAGTCCCGGCGGAGTGCTCAACATTCCCGACAATGCTACCAACGCCGATTTTGCGCAGGGCAAATGGAAAAGCACCACCGACCTATATTCTACCAAAGATTCAGTTGACATTTTGTTGTACTTTACTTTGGAAAACGGCGGCAAAGGTACTATAACATATTCGCAATCAGACGGTAAAGATTTTCGTTCACCGCTTTCCGTTTCTTTTGAAAACGGCAAGTTAATAATGAATCAAACCGAAGAAGCCACCAACGACAATTATCCCGACGACGGATATCACCCATACAAATTCACCTGTCAGCAAGACGGCAACAAAACCGACGGAGCCAACTGCAAGGCAGAATACGAGGGTGAACCGGCGGTAAGTTTCAAAATGATAAAAATTCTATAAACATACAAGAAAAACAATAAAAAGCAAAATGAGCCAACCCATAATAACCACCGACATATCGTCGGTAAGACCGGTTTTTACCGCAGGAACGAGCGAAAACATTAAACGCTACAACCAACTTAAAAAACTGTTTGAGGAGGGTAAGGAGTATACTGTGCTTGCAAAACCCATCCCCGCAGGGCAAGACAAAATTACTTGGCACACCGAGTTTGACGGCAATCCTGAGCCGTTTAACAAACTCACCGAAGAGGAACAGAAAACCGCCAAAGGAAGAATCAAATATCAGGTAAACCGCATGTACAAATCGGCTTACTATATGCTCCGAAAAGGCGACAAGTCAGAAATCAATGAGATTTTTGACATTCTCGACTCGTGCATCGAAATCCCCGACTACGACAACATTTTCCGCATCACCAATCCCAACGGAAAAGTCAACTATGTATTAATAAGGTGGGGTTTCATCGGCGACGACTTCAACTCCGGCTCCGGAATCATCAAAAAACTTGTTCCGCTAAAAGTGGACACCATCAAAATTAAAGTGCTCGACAACGGCACTCCCTCTGTCGACAAAAAAGTAGTGGTAAACCATTGCGGAAGAATATATCAACTTCAAACCGACAGTATGGGCTATGCCTGCGTGGAAGATATTCCGCTCGGCGACAAGTTCACTGCCGAAACCGACGAAGACAACTCGCTCACAGAATACATCTGCGACGGTAGCGACGAATATCACTTGCTCATTGGCACCAAAAGCGCCGATATGACTTTCAAAATCGTAGACAAAAACGGCAAACCGATACCGGGAGCAAATATCTCGTTCACATTCGACGGACGCACTTATCACGAAACTGCCGACCAAAACGGACGAATCACACTTCGCGATATTCCCGAAAAAACAGAAATTATCGCTACACAAGACGATATTACTCAATCGTTTATCTGCGATCCTCAACGCGACGAATATATTTTCAACGGTTCATCGCCATCGGCTGAACTCGAAACCACCGTTATCAACGACAGCGGCGAACCGGTGGCAAATGTGGATATCACAATTGAGTATCCGGGTGCAACTCACTCATTCTTCTCCGACAAAAACGGCAAGGTATTAGTTGACAATTTACCTGTAAACACCGAAGTACTAATCACTTGCAACGATAAGAATTTCAACCGCACCTCAATCGACCTCACCACACAGGAAGGCATCAATATGGCTGAACTCAAGGTGAAAAAGAAATCCACCGAGGGTGTAATGAACATCCGCGTGCTCGACGACCACGGCGAAATAATTACTAACTCGCTAATCCGCTGCGAATTCGACGATTACAAAACCGAACTTGTAACCAACGAAAGTGGCGAAATCACTCTCAACAAAGTTCCATTCGACACCGAAGTTACTTGCACACAGATGATTGATGGTCTCGGAAGCCGTCGCCACAAGTTCCAATTCACCAAGGACAACGACCTGTACATTCTCAAAGGTTTGAAAATTCTTGGCAAGGCAGCCATCTCCGACCTCGAAATCCATATTCAGAACAAGAAGAAACAAGACATACCCAACCTCCGCGTTACCATCAGCGACGGTCATAAAGATATCAACCGCATCACCAACGAAAACGGTCGCGTGTATGTAAACGAACTGCCACGCAGCAAAAAATACGTTATCACCACCGAATACAAAAACAAAACCACGCAAACTCAATGCGAATGCACCAAAGACAAAGAAATTGTAAATATGTATGTTGGTCGCAGTCCGTGGTTGTTCTTGCTATGGTTGCTACCTTTGTTGGCAATTCTTGGATTCGTGATTTACAAATACTTAGTACCTGTTATCGTAGATAAAACTTCAACTCCCGTAGTAGCAGTTGCAGATTCTACCGACACCAACACCCAGCCCGAACCCGAACCTCAGCCTGAGCCACAGCC
>JAEEGL016661479.1_pt1 | contig 10699 bp, 14 predicted proteins | sample 9134231 | NCBI WGS metagenome assembly JAEEGL01 (sample SAMN16246548, study PRJNA631951) | gut metagenome | biome: gut microbiome; feature: rumen; material: fiber-attached | host: Bos | place: Iran: Karaj | collected 2018-10 | reverse complement strand
AGTTCCAGGAGCCTGGGATTTCCAGTAAGGGCGTATGTCCACAGTATTCCTTCGATGTTGATTATGTAACGGCCTTCGCTCAGTTCTTCGGGGGTGTAGGTCAGATAGTTCTTCTCCAGTGCGACGGGAATCCTGGGGTCGCCCGTTGCCTCATAGTATGTCTTCATTGTCCTGAAGAAAACTGCGAAAGGCCAGCCCATTGATTCGCCTTCACGACCAAGGCGCCCTTCCGGACGGCCTGCCGCGGCTATGATCTTTCTCCTTTCAATCTGGGCTGGACCGCCGAAACCCCTGAAGGTGGATTCGTCAAACACATATCCCGGCTTTGGAGGCAGGGGATGGTCCAGGACATAGTCCACGTTGGCCTTTCCCTTGGCCATCAGTTCCTCGTCGTCCAGGACATATCCGAGACGGCTGAAGCCGTCGACGTAATATGCCGACTGCTCGAAACGCCACCAGTCGGAGCCCCAGTAATGGGGGTTCTTGCTCATTTCCAGGTTTCCTGCCCAGCAACAACTGTCAAAGGGATAGGACATTGCTTCAGGATGACCCGTAAGGCCGTCCTTTTGCCTGAGAAGGATCTCTCTCACCCAGCCTTCAGGGGTTATGTCGTTTATGAGTCCCTCTGCGAAGGCCGCATATGGAGCAACAGGAATATCAGGAGCGCCTGCAACCGGGGCTGTCTCAACCTTATTACAAGAGGCAAGAAATACAGAACAAACTAGCAGGAACAATGAATATCTTTTCATAGTAGGATATGATCTGTTTAATTAATTCAAAAATAATCATTATTATCGTGGGGAACAAATCTAATGTGATGTCCGAAGTCAATCTGGCCGACTATATGAGCGGCAGCATACGTAACATCATGGCCAAGGCCTACAAGAATGTGCTCTCCAACCCAAGGGAGGCAAGGTTCGCCTGGCGTATGCAGAGGCTCTTCACCCGTTCGGAGAAGCGCCGGAAGGCAGTCCTGGACCAGGAAGGCATTGAGGTTCCGCCGTTTCTCATCAGCAGCATAGCAACCACCTGCAACCTTCATTGCAAGGGATGCTATGCCCGTTCCAACGGTATAGTCTCGGACGAAGGCTCTCCAGCCCGCGAAACGCTGCTACCGGAGCAATGGAAGGCAATCTTCACTGAGGCCGCTACCCTGGGAATCAACTTCTCACTGCTTGCTGGAGGCGAGCCGCTGACCCGCCCCGATATTCTGGAAGCCATATCCGAAGTAAATGACATGATATTTCCCGTCTTCACCAACGGCACCCTCATAGGTGGGCGATATATGGGCTTCTTTAAGGATCATCTCAATATGGTCCCTGTCATCAGTATTGAAGGGACGGCAATAGGCACTGACGCACGCCGCGGCCAGGGAGTATTCCAGCGTGCGGTAAAATCAATGGGAATGCTCAAGGAAGAAGACTTGTTCTTCGGAGCCAGCATTACAGTCACCACCGAAAACTACAAACAGGTCACCTCTGCTGAGTTCATCGATATGCTGCGCGAATATGGCTGCAAAATCCTTTTTTACGTGGAATACGTCCCCACGGAAGAGGGAACCGGTCATCTGGCCTTGGAAGAGGTTCACGTGGCTGAAATGGAGCAAATAATGGAAATGCGCCGGTCACAATACGACGATATTATTTTTCTCTCGTTCCCTGGAGACGAAAAAGAACTGGGTGGCTGCCTCGCCTCCGGCAGGGGATTCTTCCACATAGGCCCTGACGGCTCGGCGGAGCCGTGCCCTTTCTCTCCGTTCTCGGACGCGAAAGTAAACGAGACAGGCATTCGCGGCGCACTTCGTTCGCCATTGTTCAGAAAGCTGCGTGAGGCTCACGCCCTTGGCTGGGAGCACACCGGCGGCTGCACGCTATTCGAGCACAGGGAGGAAGTCGAAGCAATCGCAAGTCATTCTGATATGGGGAATGCCGTCCAGGCTGAACGGCTCTGACGACTGCCTGAAGCCCACCTGCTCGTAAAAGCCGCGGGCATATTCCTGGGCCTCTATGTCTATGCGCTTGGCGCCGAAATACTTGCGAGCCGCCTTGATACCCTCAAGCATCATCCTCTTGCCATAGCCTTTGCCGCGTTCGGTGGTGATGACGCGTCCTATGGAGATTTCTTCCATATGCGTACCGGCAGGGCAGACTCTGCAAAGCGCAACAACTTTATCGCCCTCTGTCAACCAGAGATGGATGGATTTCTGGTCGTCGTAATCCAGGTCCTGATACACGCAGTTCTGCTCTACTACGAATACTTCGGATCGTATTCTGAGAAGTTCGTACAATTCGTCAGTAGTAAGTTCCCGGAAGGGCTTGGTATGAAGTATGATTTCCTTGTCTGCCACATTGTAAATATCGGAAAAAAGTCATAAAATAATTATCTTTGACCAAGATAATCAGTAACAATAATCTCTCTTTTTAGTTATGGCAAAGTCTGACGTTAAAAAACAAAGATCCCCTGAGATCAAGGTCGTTTTCAAGGACAACGGTCCTGAAGCTACATATTTCAAGAGCAACGGATTCTGTATCGTTGCCAAGGTAGAGAACGGGAAATACATCCTTACCCGCTACGGCTGGGATGGGGATCCTGAAAAAGGCGAGAGCCTCGTGGTTTCCGCCAAAGACACTCTCCGGCTTATGGACAGCCTGAGGGCAAAGAATCCTGACACCCTGATCAAAGCCCTTGGCAGAAGGTTCGCCCTTAAAGAACCTCACAACTCCTTCGTGAAAATCCAGACTTCCCTTGAAAGAAGGGGCATCCCTTACGAGAAGAAGTAAATGGAGATAATCCGGGCCACCAAGACGGCGCATCAGGCCGCCGCCTATTACGTCCGTATCCAGGCTATGGCGCGCAAGCATCGGATTCCGCTGGAAGTGGAGTTCGATCATCACGACACGCCCGAAACAAAGTACATAGTAGCTGTCGATGATTTTCTTCCGGTGGCTACCTGCAGATTATATCACTTGGACAGGGATAAGATTATGCTGGGAAGGATTGTGGTCCTTCCCGAGTACCGCCATCAAGGTCTGGGCACCCTTGTAGTGAAAGAAGCCGAGAACTGGGCCAAAGAACTAGGGTATAAGACCGCTGTCCTTGAAAGCCGGGAAAACAAGATTCCATTCTATGAACAGATAGGCTACTCTGCCGACTTGAGCCAAAAGATCGTTGGAGACACCTTCACCTGCTACAGGATGGAAAAAAGCCTTTGACCGCAGAATGAAAAAGTTAGCCGTCATACTACTGCTCCTAGCAGCTACCTCGTTGGCAGCACAGGACCTGCCACATTACAAGAGAATCGTAAAAGAACTGAGTTCCGCCAAGTACCAGGGACGCGGTTATGCCCGCGGTGGCGCAAACAAAGCTGGTAAATACTTGCAGAAAGAGTTTCAGAAGGCCGGCGCCGACGAGGTGACCCTCCAGCCATTCACCATCGACATCAACACCTTTCCGGGCAAGATGAAAATGTGGGCGGACGGAAGGAAACTTACCCCCGGCGTAGATTTCTCCATGCGGGAGTATTCACCTGGTGTAAGTGGGGAGTTCCCGGTCTACCACATAGACACCCTTAATTTCAACCCTGACCGCATCCTCGCAGATCTGGCCATGCCCGAATATTCCAACAGTCTGGTTTGCTGCGAATTCTGGTTCACATACAGACACAGCGACTTCTTCTCTAAATTGCAGAAGGCCGGCGAGTGCCCCAATGCCGGTCTCCTGTATACCTGGGAATCTCCCATCAAGTTTTTCAAGGCCTACGGCGACCATCTGGTGGACAAGCCCATAATCTGGGTGACGCCTGAGGCAATAGAAGGAGTAGACAGAGTCCGCATCAAAGTAGACAATCAATTCTTGAGCGATTACCCGCTATTTAACGTAATTGCCAAGGTCAAAGGCGAACGCCACGACAGCTGTTACGTTTTCACGGCACATTACGATCATCTTGGCAACCTGGGCAGGAAGATATTCTACGCCGGAGCCAATGACAACGCTTCGGGCACCGCCGCCATTGTCACGCTGGCTGCACATTATGCAAAGAACCGGCCCCAGTACGACATATATTTCATTGCCTTCTCAGGCGAGGATGCCAATCTTCGGGGCTCGCAGTATTATGTAGACCATCCTGCAGTTCCATTGGAGCAGATCAAGTTCCTCTTCAATATCGATATGATAGGGGACAACAACCCTGTCCAATACTGTGAACTAAGCGAAGCGGGTATGCGTGCATTCCCCTTGTTCCAACGTATCAACGAGAAGAATCGCTGTTTTGAATCCCTTAACCGCGGGGAACTGGCTGCCAACAGCGACCACTATCCTTTTGCCGTCAGGAACGTCCCCTGCATCTTCCTGGAGAACGAAGAAGGCGATGCTTTCCAATTTTATCATACCATTTTTGACAACTGGCAACACGCTGTTTTCGACAGTTATGAGCCTGTCTTCAAGCTAGTCACATCATTTATAGAAGATTATTAACAGGATAACGTTATCAATCCCTTATGTCAGACAATATTGAAAAAGCTAAACGCGATGCCGGAGTGCTTTACAACGCCGGATCTGATCCCCAGCTCCTGGCCGAAGTAAAGCGGGCAAAGGGATTGTGCCACAGGTACAATCAACTGGAGCCGATGGATTTTAAAGCCCAGAAAGAAATCCTGCGGGAACTGTTAGGCAAAGTCGGCGAAAGATGTGTGAAATATCCGCCCCTGTAGTGCAGTGAGAGATTTAAAGAGATTTATGGGGACAGTTCAGAACTTGTAATTGTAGATGGGGACGTATTACGGGAGTATGTGTGTTTAAATGGCAAAAACAAATTGACTATGAAACGAATCTTCTTTTTTGTACTTGCAGCACTCCTGACTTTGTCTTGTGAAAAAATATCCACTCAAGATAAACTTGCAGGAAGTTGGACAGAACAGTATGACCCCACTGTTTTTGCCATGGATGGATCCGTGACCTACAACTTCGACGGGAACAACAATTATCAGAAATTTGTCTATGATGCTCTTTCCGGCAGGTCTGAGGAATACGACGGCCACTATTCAATCGACCTCATCGACACAAACACCATCACTTTAAATCCGCAGATGTCAGACTACAGCAATGTAACATTTAAGATTGTCAAACTGACATCAAAAGAGATGGAATGGCAGAAGGAAGGGACAACCTATTCCCAAGGCTCTTGGGGAAACGACTACCGCCATTTCGTAAGAAACCGATAATATGCCTGATAAACCATCCATATTGTATTGTAGCTCCCGCCAGGAATGGAGGGATTGGTTGTCCTATCACTTTGAATCAGAAAAGGAAATATGGCTGGCGTTTTCATTGAAGGCCTCGGGAGAGAAAAGCATTTCATACAATGATGCTGTGGAAGAAGCGTTGTGCTTCGGGTGGATAGACAGCGTGACCGGAAGTCTGGACTCGGCACATCAGCTGCGTCGTTTTACCCCCCGAAGAAAGGGAAGCCCATATTCCAGGCCTAACATAGAAAGACTTATCTGGCTTGATGCCAACGGGATGATCAATCCCAAAATCCGTGGTTCAGTTGCCGAGTTGATACAAAAGCCCTATGTTTTCCCTGAAGATATTCTGATGAGGCTTCGGGAAGATGAAACTGTGTGGCATAATTATTCCTCTTTTCCTGAATCATACAGACGGATCCGAGTTGCCTATATCGATGCTGCAAGAAAGCGTCCCGCCGAATTTGAAAAGCGGCTAGCTCATTTTATCCGGAGCGCCAGACAGAACAAACTTATTATTGGATACGGCGGGGTTGAGAAGTACTATTGATGAATTCCGAAGGGGTGATACCAGTCTTTTTCTTGAAGAGTCTCGTGAAATGGTGAGGAAACTCGAAGCCTAGCAGACGGGCCGTCTCTCCTATATTATGTCCGTTCATAAGGAGATTCTTGCCTTGTTCAATGACAAAGGAATGTATGTATCCTATTGCCGTACCGCCAGTGGCTTTGTGAATTATGTCACCCAGGTATCGCGGCGAATAGGCTAATTCTCCTGCACAATACTTCACTGATGGTAAGCCGAAATCCAGTTGCCTCCCTTCCATATAATACTCTCGGAGCAAATTGTGGAAACGCTTTAGAACGTCGGAAGACGTTTTATCCTCTTTAGATAGCTGGCGCTGGTATATACGCCTGCAATATTCCAGTATGAGTCTGATATATCCCAGGATTACGGAACGAAGAGCGGGGGAGTCTGCGTTTTCCTGTAGTTCGTGTCGCAGTTGTGTCAACAGTTGCGTGATTCGTCCCCATTCTGCTGGGTCCATCTTAAGAGTCTCGGTTGCAAAGTAGGAAAAGAACTGGTAATCCTTCATCCTGCTTTCCAAGTCAGAACCGCGCAGCAGATCCGGCGAAAACAGAAGGGCCCAACCGCTGATATAGATCTCTTCGCCGTCATCTTCCTTACCTCCAATCTGTCCCGGCTCTACGGCAATGATGGAACCGTCGGCTGCATCGAACATCTTCATGCCGTAGGTAAGGTTCTTTGGGAAATTCCGCTGGATGAAGAGGCTATACACTCCATAGCGGTTAAGACTGGTATGGATGGGTGACACTTCGTCATAATGGATGACATTTACAAGCGGGTGAAGTACGGGCGCTCCAAGGAATTTGGCGTAATCATTCGGATTAGCAATGTGTAGAATCTCCCTCATAACGTTTATAAAGGTAGTTATTATTGAATAATTACCCAAAAATCTGCGATATTGGTATATATTCAGCAAAAATCGGTTAATCACTATCCATATTGCTCCCTACCTTTGTAAAAAGAATTGAAGATGAGACACATTCTCTGCCTTTCCCTTGCAGCATTGACGCTGTTTGCCTGTAAACCAAACAAAGACAATAATATGAATACCCTGAATCTGACCCAGGAGTGGGACAAGACATTCCCGAAATCCGAACTGGTCAACCACAGTAAAGTATCTTTCCGCAACCGCTACGGAATTGAGTTGGCTGCCGATATTTACATACCGAAGAATGCCCAGGGAAAACTTCCTGCAATAGCCGTTTCGGGCCCTTTCGGAGCCGTAAAAGAGCAATCCAGCGGTCTCTACGCTCAACATATGGCAGAACGAGGATTCGTGACCATAGCATTCGATCCGTCATACACCGGTGAATCCGGCGGTGAACCCCGCAGGATGGCTTCTCCTGACATCAATACCGAAGACTTCCTCGCAGCGGTGGATTTCCTTTCAAACTGCGACCTGGTTGATCCGGAGAGAATAGGCATAATCGGTATCTGCGGATTCGGAGGAATGGCTGTCAACGCTGCCGCCCTCGACCCGCGTATCAAGGCTACAGTAGCTTCCACTATGTACGACATGAGCAAGGTGAACGTAGAAGGATATTTCGCAAGCGAGGATACTCCAGCACAGAGGATGGAAAAGCGCCGCGCCCTTGCCGCTCAACGCACCAAGGACTATGCTTCAGGGACATATGAGCGTGCAGGCGGTGTAATCGACCCGCTGCCTGACGATGCTCCCTGGTTCGTCAAGGATTATCACGCGTACTACAAGACACCCCGCGGTTATCATAAGCGCAGCGGCAATTCCAACGATGGCTGGAATGTCATAGGTTGCCAGAGCTTCCTGAACCAGCCACTTCTGGCTTGGGCGGGTGAAATTGAGAATCCCGTGCTCCTCATCCACGGAGAGAAGGCTCACAGCCGCTATTTCAGCGAGTATGCCTACAGCCTGATGACAGGCTCCAACAAGGAACTTATGATAATCCCCGGCGCTTCACACGTTGACCTTTATGACGACGTTGCCGGAGTTATTCCTTACGACAAGATGGAATCTTTCTTTAAAGAGAACCTGAAGTAGTATGTTCCGTTTGCTTTTCATCAGTTTTTTAACCCTTTTATCCCCAGTTTTGCTCTCCTGTGAGAAAGTGCCGGATTTGACAATTCCGGATACGCTCAAAGAAGAGCAAAACCAAAATGATCCAATGCCAGATAGAATCAAGATAACCGTTTCCGGAAAGACCGTTTCGGTATTAATTGAAGATAACAAAGCGACCAAGGCCCTTGTAGCTGCACTTCGCGAGTCTCCAATCACTTATGAAGCAGATGACTATGGCGGATTCGAGAAAGTAGGATCACTGGGGCGTTCACTCCCTACAAGCAACAATCAGATTACAACTCAAGCTGGTGATGTAATCCTGTACAACGGCAATCAGATTGTATTGTTCTATGGCAGTAATTCCTGGAGCTATACTCGAATAGGAAAGATGGAATATGAGTCTTTGGATGAACTAAAATCCTTCCTTAAAGCCGGACAAGGAAAAATAAACGTAACTTTGTCTTTATGATTAAAAGAGCATAACTATGAACCTGTATTATACAGGTGAGAACGGAAATGCAATAAAGTTCATGAATGAGATGGAAGCCAGTGGCACAGCTGATGCCATAAGGGCTGAGAAAGGAAAACTGAGATATGATTATTTCATATCAAAGGATGATCCCCAGACTGTTCTCCTGATAGACAGCTGGACTAGTCAGAAAGCCCTTGACGCACATCACCAGACTTCAATGATGGAGACAATAGCCGCACTGCGAGAGAAGTATGACCTTACTATGAGAGCGGAAAGGTATTACCGTGCAGATGAAGATCTAACTTCCAATGACGCAAAGTATATCAAATGACTATAAGACTTGAAAAACCTACAGATTACCGAGAGGTGGAGAACCTAACGCGAGAGGCCTTTTGGAATGTATATCGCCCCGGATGTAAGGAGCATTACGTTCTGAACCAGTATCGCGACAACCCAGCTTTCATTCCAGAACTGGATTTCGTGATGGAGGAAGATGGAAAGATTATCGGTCACATTATGTTCTCCAAGGCCGAACTTGTACTGCCTGACGGTACCCACAAACCGTCCTGGACATTCGGCCCTATCAGCATACATCCAGACTATAAACGGAAGGGCTACGGGCTTCGTCTTCTGAATTACGCTTTGGAGAAAGCACGGGAGACAGGTATAGGTTTTCTGTGTATGGAGGGCAAAATCGACTTTTACAAGCACGCCGGTTTCTCGCTGGCAAGCTGGTTCGGCATACATTACGATGATTTCCCTCAGGATGAGGAGGTGCCTTTCTTCCTTGCAAAGGAACTCATTCCGGGATGGCTGGCGTCAAACGGCATCACGAGTGCCACCTACTTCCCTCCAAAGGGTTATTTCGTCTCAGACGAAAAACCGGAGGCGTTTGCCGCATACGAGGCTTCGTTCCCTCCTAAGGAAATGCTCCGAATTCCAGGGCAGCTGGGTTATGACGGCGTTTTCATTGAAACGGACCGGTTGCTGCTTCGTCCATGGCTTGAAAGTGATGCAGGCTCCCTTTTCAAATATGCATCCGACCCTGAAGTCGGCCCCCGAGCCGGCTGGCCGCCCCACAAAAGCGAGGCAGAGAGCAGGGAAGTCATCCGGACTATTTTTCACAACGACACTACCTGGGCCATTTGTTTGAAGGAAACCAGCGAGCCTATCGGTGCAATGGGGTATATGTCCAGTGATGGGAACAATCTTCCTTCCCGCGATGGCGAGCCTCTGGTAGGTTACTGGGTAGGCAGACCATATTGGAACAGAGGGATCTGTACGGAGGCGCTTCAGATGATGTTAGGGCATATTCGGAAAGATACGGACATCCGGTCCCTTATCAGCAGCCACTTCATTGACAATCCGGCCAGTGGCCGCGTGATGGAAAAGTGTGGCTTCGTTCCTACTGGTGATACTTGCATTGACGAAGCCCTTTCAGGATCCGACCGCCCTATGCGCGTGCTAAGATTAGAGATTAAACAGTTATAGAAACTTATACTATTTCTTAGAGAAGGTATAGTTGCTTCCGTTCTTGGACAGTTTGAAATTCATGCTGCTTCCACTTATCGTTCCGGTAGCGTCCTGCTCCTCTCCGCCTGACCATACGGACAGTTTGACTTTGGTATTGACGGTATTTCCGCTTAACGTATATGGATAGGTGCAACTTTCTGTTGCGCTGCCATTCGTGCGCTTTAGCGTGCAATCAGTAGCTGTGAAAGTCAAGGTCAAAGTTCCAAAACCAATCATTTCTCCCGTTGTCCAAGTAGTTCCCGACAAGGAGACAGTTGCGGAAGATGAGCCGGAGTTGCCGCTTCCGCTGCCACTGCCGCCTCCGTTATTAATAGAATTATCTTTTGTGCATGAAAGGCAGAGACCGGCAAATACCAGTGCAGTGATGATGAAAATCAGTTTCTTCATTTTTCATACTTTTTTAGGGACGCAAATATACTTATATTTGGACAAATTAAACTGAATATGACCAATCACAGTTACAAATTCCTGTTTTTTATTGCTGTTTGCCTTTGTCTCTTTGCTTGCCGTACTAATGACGGCGACAGGCATTCAGTATCTGTCAAGATTGACATCCAAACAGATTCTCCACGGATCAATCACGGAATAAGCATGATTAAGGCGCTTGCTGACTCGAACATCGTCATCTGCTCCGATGGCAAGGCAGACATCATCCTGACGTCTGAGATTGACCCTTCGATGGGGAAGGAGGCGTTCTCAATTACAAGTAAAGGGCGACATGCCAGAATCAAAGCGGGTGACGATGTCGGAGTAATGTACGCGCTCCTCGACATCCGTAATTCTTTGAGGCAAGGTAAAACGAATATCCGTGACAAACGTGAGCATCCAGCCCT
>JAEEGL016404948.1_pt1 | contig 10699 bp, 7 predicted proteins | sample 9134231 | NCBI WGS metagenome assembly JAEEGL01 (sample SAMN16246548, study PRJNA631951) | gut metagenome | biome: gut microbiome; feature: rumen; material: fiber-attached | host: Bos | place: Iran: Karaj | collected 2018-10 | reverse complement strand
GGGTTATCACCAAATGGATCTTCTACACCTTCACCATAATGTAATATTTTTCCTTTAATTTTTAGATTTGAAGGTAAAGTTATATTTTCTAATGAAAAACAATTTTCAAATGCATCTAATCCTATATTCACACATGAATCAGGTATTATAATATTTTTTATTCTCATACATTCAAAAAATGCTTTCTCTTCTATTACTTTCAATGATTCTGGCAAAACAAAATCTTTTAATGATTTACAACCTAAAAATGCATTTCTTTTTATTGTAGATAAATTATTTGAAAATATTATATTTTTAACTAAACTATTTGAAAATGCTCCATCACCAATAACTTCAACACTATTTGGTATCACAATATTGTCATTTTCATTATAAGCTAGTGCATTATAACCAATCATTCTTACTCCATCAGGTATAATACCATTTTTAGCTGCTTTAATTAATTCCATATTTCTTTTATCTACTATAACATTAGAGTCATATGAACCATAATATGGATTATTATCATCGATAACAATTTTTTCTAAGTTATTTATGAATAAAGATTTTGTATCTATTTTTTCTACACTTGCTGGTATAAAAATACTTTTTACATATTCCATATTTCGCATTACAAAAACTTTTGTACCATCTGGAACAATAAGTTCACTAACTAATTTAGTTTCATTTTTTATACTAGATATTTCTTCTTTGTTTTTTGTAAAAGAAAAAACATCATCACTTTTTGTATCAATTGTTTTTTCCTTCACTAATTTATAAATTTCCAATTCACCATCATTCTTTAAGATTTTAACTTCAGCATTATTATCGGAGTCAAATGATAATAATACTTTATGCATCTCACTTGAAATTATATAATTGAATTTTTCATAAACTCCAGATTTGTCATAATCAAAAATGCCTTTAAATTCAAGTTCAAATTCTGGCGCTTTGATATTATCTTCTCTATCTTTATTTATTGTTCCTTTTACTTCTACAGTATCAACCCAACTCATTTTAAATACCTACCTTATAATAAAGTCATAATATATCTATTCTACATAATGTAACTATAATGAATCTATTATAGAATTTGCTTCATCAATACTAACTAATAGTTTTCTTCCATCTTCTTTACTAGAAATAATATTATTATTCTCTAATAAATTTATTAAAATAGAAGCTCTATTAAAGCCAATATTTAATTTTGATTGAGCATTATTAATAGAAATATGATCTAATTTAATTATTTCTTTTAATAACTCTTTATCATTCTTATCAAATACTTCCATATTATAAATAATAGTTACATTTATATAAACATCATTTGTAGTATAAGCAATTTGTTTTACATCAATCACTTCATATTTATCTAAATACTCATTAATAAATGCTTCTATTCCTTTGTCATCTGTTGCATAAAATGTTTTGCATGCACATTTAGTTTTTATCATTTTTAATACCTCCATATGCTTCTAAAAATACATCTTGATATTTTTTTAGAAATTCATCAGTATCTATTATTTCTCCATCTTTTGAAATTTTAATTTCATTTTTTACAAGTTCTATAAGATACTTTGATTCCTCAATAGTACAAATAAAATTATTACTATCAATTTTCTTTATTGATATGTTTGTTCCATTATTGAATGAAATACTTCTTTCATTAGATGTTTCTGTAGTTGAATAATACAATCCATCTGTATGGTTAATAAAGATTTTATTCATATTAATCTCCTTTCAAAATTAGTATATTAAATCGAATAATTCTATTAAATAATTATAACAATTATGACTATACTATGTAAATACAATTTCAAGTAAAAATGAAAAATATAGAGGACAATTTTGTTCCTCTATATCATTCATTCAAATTATCTTATCCTATATGATAAATATATGCATCTGCGTCGATATTATGAATTTCTTTTAAAGCATCCTTATAAGCTTTTAATTGATTTTCATATTCTTTATCCAATCCACTACTCTCGTAATTAGTCTTATAATCGACAATATACCATTTACCATCTAGTTCATATAATAAATCAATATTTCCATACCAAATATCTTTTCCATTCTTATATGAGAATGGTAATTCACAGAAACAATTAGATTTCTTTAAGATACTAAATAAGTCCTTCTCTCTTTTATTAGCTTGTTCATATCCACCACTTGTCATAGTATCATAAACCTTATTTAGAATCTTAATATATTCATCATCGCTAATACTATATTCAGACTTAATAGTTTCAATTAGATTTGTTTTACTTAGAGCAAATTTAGATGTAACAATTAATTCCATTAATCTATGAATAATTGTTCCTTTTAATCTAGCATCTAAGTTCTCATAATTATCATCTAATGAATCATCATATTTACTCTTTACTTTAGTTAATTCTAATTTACTTGGAGTTTTAATTTCATATGTATTTGATGAATCAAATCCAATACTAATATGGTTACATTCATCAGCAATATTAGTTTCATCAGGGACATCAACGTGGTCTTTTTCAAATTTAAATTCCTTGAAACTAGCATTGACTAATGGCTTCCAGAAACTGCCTTTTGCTGAATCATCAATAAATAAATAACTTCTAGCACGTGTTGCTGCTACATATCTTAATCTTTCATTTTCAGCATTTGCTTCGATTTTTTCTAAATCTGCTTCTGTTGGAAATGCATCTGTCTTTATTGTGTAATTAGTACCATAATTACTTTCAACTCCACCCGTTTGAATAATGTATGATTTATTATTCAAATAATCATTTCTAATTGCTAGATTAGGATTACCTGTTCCAGCCTTAACCAATATTACAATTGGGGCTTCTAAGCCCTTAACCTTGTGTAGGTTTGCTATTTTTACCGCATTAGGCTTAAAGTCCATAGTCATTGCACGTTCTTGCTTCTTAGAAATAAAATCTTCAATAAATTTTAATGCATCTAAATTACTAGAAACTAGCATACTATTATATGCATCCTTTAATGCCTCATAGACAAAATATGCATATTCCATATTAGAAAAATCAACATGTTTGAATAACTCAATACTTGTTAATATCTTGTTATATAGAATAATTGGGTTATCAATTTCTGATAATTTCTCTATTTTTTCAAAATATTCTTTTCCTTCGTCAGGTAATGCTTCCTTTTTCATTCCTATGACTTGATCATATGTCATATTAAATATAGGACTTGTAAATAAATCATATAAAGCACCTGAATAATAACAATTATATCTATTTACAATATAATTAAATATCGCATAGATAGCTTTAATTGCATCTGTATCAGAAATCGAAAATTCACCTTCCACATAACATGGAATGTTATTTTCTTTTAAAGTCTTAATTATAGGGTCATGAGCATTTTTCTTGCTCTTAGTTATAATTAGAAAATCCTTAAACTTAGGTGTTCTAGTTTCTGTTTTATCACCAACTTTAACTTCAACTTTATATTTTTCGTTACCAATCATTTCTTTGATTACATCAACATAATTACTGTATTTATATAATCCTGATGTACCATTGGTATTGGCTATTACTGGTATTGGGTAATAGTTATCCATATCTCCAAATACATCATTGAAATAATTAATTAATAAATCTGTTGATCTAAAGTTTTTAGTCATTAATAAAACTTCATTTTCGCTCTTATCAAATACTTTATCAAATAAATCCTTAGTATTTAAATAAGATGGAACATCAGCTCCTCTAAATCTATAAATAGATTGCTTTGGATCACCCAAAATAAATAATGAACCAGGGATGGGCTTACAATCTTCCTTCTTTAAAGCTTTAACTATACTTGTTAAGTATAAGAATAATTCAGTCTGGAAAGGTGATGTATCTTGAGATTCATCAATTAAGAAATATGAATACTTACTTCTAATATGCTTAATGATATTCATTTCATTTTCCATATCATTAATTAACATTTCTCTAAATGTAAGTAAATATTCATTAAATGTTAATTTACCTTCATTCTTTAATTTAATTCTAACTAACTTAGAAACCTTTAATAAGAATTCAATGGAATAAGTATATTTAATATTATTAATTTCAGTCAATAAACCATCTAATGGATTACCGTTAGGTTCAAAGTAATATGCTTTTCCACTCTTCATTGATTGAAATAAAATAATACTTGTTTTAGTATCACCATTAAATCTAAGTTCCTTTACTAATTTATGAATATCCTCTATTAAATTAACGAAATTATATTCATTCCAACTTGCCTTTAGTCTACTTGCGTTCTTTTTGAAATTTGCAAAAGCATTTATATATTTAGGTTCATCAACAACATCAAGCTCGCATCTTAATAATTCATCAATATCATCAATGATAGTTGACTCGTATCTTGCTTTAATATCATTAAACATATCAGTAAATGGCTTTGTTGGATCTGTAAATTTAACTTTTAATGATGAAGCGTTAATTACGTCTTTGATAGCAGATGAAAAGATTTTTTCAGCATTTCTATTCAATGTATTAAAGTTTTTAAATAAAGGATAAATAGATGATGTACTATTTCTACTTATCGCAGTATATTCCTTTAAATATGCTTGTATTTCTTCTTCCTCTGTAATGACTGAAGATGAAGATGGAATTTGTGCATCTAGTGGATATTCTGATAATACTTGATTGCAAAATGCATCAATAGTTCCTAAAAAACACTGGTTAATATTTTTTAGTGCATTTTTACAACATTCTCTTTTATCATGACTAGATGGACCTAAATCACCAGGATACTTTGCTACATAAGTATCAGGTGCATTTTCTCTTTCTCTTAATTTTTGTTGGAATCTATCTAAGAATTCAGTAGCTGCAGCCTTAGTGAAAGTGATAGCACAAATCTTAGAAATATCCTTTCCAGCCTCAACCATAGCAACCATTCTATTTACTAGTATAGATGTCTTACCAGATCCAGCATTTGCAACGACAAAGAAATTCTTATCAATTTCATTTATGATTTTATTTCTTGAACTATCATCAATTAATAAACTATCCTTTAAATCCATTATGACAACACCTCCTTATAAAGGGACAATAATTTTTGATATTTAGTATCATATCTACTAACATCTTCTTCAGTACACTTGAAATCATGATTTAAAATAGCATTCTTAAATTCTTCTATTTTATCAGTCATACTTTTTTCATTAACTTTAGAATAATCGATTGAAACAATCTTTTTAGCATATGGATATCTAAACTCAACTCTAGATAATCTTGGCATCTTTAAGGCTTTGATTTTTGGGTTATTTGTATGCTCAATCATATAAGCATATATTAATCCTTGTAGGCATGTAATAGGGTCGTCATCTACATGACTAATATTTCTACCAGTCTTATAATCAACTAATATATAATTGCCATCCTTATCCTTTTCAACTCTATCGAATTTACCTTTAAAACTTATATCAGAAATCTTTACATCGTCAATCTCTATTTCACAGGCAATGCATGTACTATCATCTTTCTCCATATCATATAGATTAGAGATTAGATTTTTATAGTCTTCTTTTTCCTTATCTTCAGATGCGCCAATGATAGGAGGTCTTTTTTCTAAGAATTCTTCAAACGCTTGTACACCTTTATTAATAAAATCAGATTTACTAATATCTTTTTTATTAAAATTTTCAACTAGTGAATGAATTAAAGTACCTTTCTCATTAGCAGGAATAACATTATATGGATTATCTTCTTCATCAATTTTGATTCCATAAATATTGGCTAAAATAAATCCAAATTTACCACATTCTTCAAAGAAGTTAACAATTGAAGATGGACTATATTTCTTTTCAAGTAAAGCTTTTGGATCATAAGTAATACTATATGTAGGTTTAGTTATTATTTCAGTATTATTATTAATTCTAGCTCTAATAACATTTGTATTTTCATTTATATCACTTGATGTAAAATCAAATACAGGATGCTTCTTATCTTCGCCTAATAAGAATTCCTTAAGTGAGTACTCTTTATTCTCACTTAATAAGTCATAAATAATTGATGATGGATTCTTTTCCTTTAAATCAAATAATCCATAATATGAATAAGATAGCATTACATTATTTGATAATTCTATTAGCTTCTTAGTTCTAGCAATTTTTCTTTCAATTATATTCTTTGATAAATATAAATCAGATTTAGTCTTCTTATATTCATCATCATAGATTAGATAATTTTCCTTTGCATTACCAGGAAAATCCTCATCTAATCCAATAAAGAAATTATAGTCTCTAATTGAAGCAAAGGCATTATCAATACTTGTTATATGAATTGAGCCACTTGTTGATACTTGTTTATTAACAAATGATGAAAATAACTCAGATAATAATTCATCATCTGGAGTAGATAATGCATAAATATTTTTAGCATTAATTAGCTCTTCCATCTTAGAAATAATTGCTGGATTAGATTTATCATTTCTAACATATTTTTTAATAAATGTTAAAATACCTTTCTGCATGTCATTATTTAAAGTATTTAAAGCTTTAGCTATATCAGCATCATATAATTTATTGTTGATTGTAGGTTTATTATCATAACCTATTCTTAACCAACCAGCATATTTAATAAAATCGTTATATTTAATGTAGTCTAATTTATCACCTACAGTAAATATGTCTGTGAATGTTTTAGTATTAAAGACAGATGAATTAAATAAATCCTTATAGCCATCTACACCATAATTACGATTCTTTAAATCTATTAATAGCTTTAATAATTTAGCAGGATTAGTTTCAATAAAAGGAACTCCTACTCCAGTTGTATAAATTATATTAAATTTATTTAGATATGGTAATATTTCTATCATATCTTTAGAATTAGCTAAAATAATTTGGCAATTATCTAATGGAATATTCTTTTTATTAATTTTATTGAAGATAGCTTCTATTTCATTTGATTTACCATATACCTTAACGATATCAATATTAGGCTTATCATTATTAAAGTATTCAGATATTGATATTTCATTTACTTTATCAAATACTTCATTAATCATAGATTTAAATGAAGCTGTAATATCAAATTCAGTAAAGTATTCTAAATCAACATTACTAACCTTTAATTTATTTTCGATAATAAATTCAATCATATCATACTTATCATATAAGTTATTGTTCTTCTTATATTCAATATATTTAGCAAATGTTTCTGTGATTGTATCCTTCTTTAATTTAAAATCATTTGATAAGATACTATTCATTTCATTTAATGAATCAGTAAGAATACAATCTCTAAATGTATTAATAGCATTCTTAATGTTTGTAGCATCAGCTAATGATTCTTTTAGAATACTAAAATAAATATATGCTTGTTCCTTATCACTAATGTATCTTCCATCTAATGACTTACCATTACGAACTAAAATGTAAGAACATATTTCTACATCGTTTAATACTCTTACACCAAAAGTATTATGACCATTTTTAGATAATGTTCTTAGTAATTCAGTTTCATTTAAATTATTAGAAAATATAATTTTTTCTTTTACGCTCATTATATTAACCTCCTATTTTAATTCAGCCTTTCTTATTAATTTTTACCGCTAATCTATAAATAGATTATACCAAATAGACTAGCGATAAATCAATGTCTAAAGCTGTTACTTCTTTAAATTTAAGATTAAACACCTAATAAGATAGGGTTTCCTATTATTCTTCTTGTTGGATGCTTAAGCTTACGAATAGTTGTAGCTTCAATTTGTCTAATTCTTTCATTTGAAAGTCCGTAAATTTGACCGACTTCTTTTAATGTATGAATTTGACCATCAAAACCAAATCTTAATTTTAATATATTAATATCTCTTTCAGAAATATCCTTTGACATTAAATCAAAATACTTATTTGTATTAGCTGTAGCTAATTCCATATTATTACTAGCATATTGAATGCCATCTTCTCCAAATAGGCATCCATATAATTTAATAACACCTAACTTGTTTTCCATATTTTTCCTCCTATTTTAATTTGTATAAATCAAACTTATTTAGTTTAACCCATTCATCATCAAAATTATTATTTAAATCTAGTATCATATTAAAGAATTTTGTTTGTAATTCTTTTCTATCATATCCATTATTCTTACCATTATATGTACCTGTAATAATACCTAACACTTCAGGGAATTGGTCACAGTCATATCCCATGGCACTAAACATGAATGATATTGTATGAATTCTAGTGAAATAAATTGTTGATTTATGAGCTATTTCTAAATAGTCATTGTATAGCTTAATAATTTCTTCATTAGTATATTCAGAATCTCTATCATGAATATCTAATGACTTAATTTCAGTTGGCTTTAAAGCCTCTTCGGCAATTCTACCAACAGTTATTATTCCACATTTATCATCCTCGAAATCATCATATAAAGCTCTATATACTTTAGCCTTATATTCTTGATATTTTGATGTTAGATAATTGATATTATCTATTAATTCAGATGCGAATTTGTTTCTACCGTAATAGAGTTCATGATTAATATAATCAAGTAAAGCACTCTTAGTCATAAATCCTTTAATCATATTAATTTGCCTCCTTATATAATAAATTTTGAATATCCTTTCTAACGATTGTACTGTTGCTAATTAAATGACCAGCAAGCTTAGTGACCTTATCCTTATTATTAATTAATAAGTCCTTTGCCATATCGTAGTACTCATTTAATTTCTTAACTACCCATTGATCCTTATAGTTTTGGACTTCTTCACCTGTTCCCATGCTTGTATATTTAAAATCAGCAATACCATAGTCATCAAAGAATCTAGCTATAATACGACGAGCTCTTTGTAAATCACTAGTGCATCCAACGTCAGTTTTATTTAGCATTACTTCTGTTGATGCCTTTCCAGCAAGTAGGACAATAACGCGATTTTGCATCTTATCGAAGTCATACCAATAATCATCATTATTAGTTTGAGATGTAATACCACCCTTATTACCAAAATAATTAGCAATAGAAACTAAATTAACAGAGCCCTTTTCAAATACTTCAGCCACTACGGCATGACCAGCCTCATGGAAAGCGCCTAATTCAATTTGGTATTTGGATTTATTTTCAAAGTTTTCAGGTGCGTCATAAATTACTCTTAAAGATGCTTTAATAATATCATCCATAGTAATAATTTCCTTATTGCTAAATCCTGCAATTAATCCAGCCTCATTAATAACATCCTCAAGTAGTGCACAAGTACCACCGTCTAAGATTCTAGCAATCTCTTCATAATCAACATCTTTATCAACACACTTATCACTTAAATAATGCTTAATAATTAATGTTGCATCGTTTAAAGTTGGACTTTCAAATTCAATCTTATTAGCGAATCTACCTGGTCTAATAAGTGATTCTGGCATATCATTTATTTCGTTAGCGGTAGCGATAAAATATACATCCTTATCCTTACATTCATCAATTAAAGCTTGGACAACAACGAACTCATCTGAATTTTGATGATCATCATCATTATTAGAAAACTTATCAAGGTCATCTAAAAGAACTACTGATGGAGTATTACTCATAGCTTCAGTAATAACCTTGTTGATTTCATTAACAAATTCACCATCAGGCTTATTCTTTCTGATGATATATTTATTTCTATTTAATGAATTAATAAATGTCTTTGCGAAAAGTGTTTTGCCAACTCCTGGGCGACCCATAAGTAATAGATTCTTAGGAATCTTAACACCTAACTTTTCATATTTATCCTTATTGTTAATACAGTCGATAATTCTTTCTAATTCGAATTTAATATGTTCATACCCAATAATGTTTTCAAAATGCTTCATATTTTTTCCTCTTTTCTTTTTTTCTTTTTAAGTGGAGTTAGCTATTATAACTTATTCACCTTAAAAAATTCAAGGTCTAAAATAAAAAACTCCTTATAGTTAGATTATGCCCTCATAAAGAGGGCACTAAATCTATAAATATTGCTTATATCTTTCAAGTATCTCAAGCATGGCATCGCATGGATTATAGTTTTCTATATTTAAAATTCCTTTAAATACATTCTGTGTGAAGCCTGAAATGATACAAGTATTGTTAACGTTTCTAGTGATTGGAACACCTTGTTGTTTAGCACTTACACACCAAAAGATTACCTTCGGCATTGTAAGGCCATTCTTCTCATACTCATCCTTCCAATGCTTGTAATTTGGCTTTCTACCTATAGAACGGTCAAATTCCATATCTGAAATAATTACAAGGTGAGATGGGCATTCAGATTTATCTGATTTTAAAGTTGCATTTAAAATCATTTCTAATGCCTTATCAATATTAGTAGTGCCTCCCCAATTATCAATATCAATATTGGCAAGCTTTTCAGATAATGATTCACCTTTTAAATATTGGAATGATGGATTATCAGAGAAGTTTATAAATGTATTATGGAAAATACCTTTATTTCTTTCTGCAATGTAGATTGCAAGTGCTAAAGCTGTAGAAATAGGAAGCTCATTGTCAGACCACATTGAGCCTGATGTATCAGCTATAACTAATACATTTTGATTATTATCTTCTAATCCCTCAGTTTGCTTTTTCCATAATTCATTTAATAAATCCGTATTAGGATTACGCTTTATAGCTTGCTTAATAATTTGGTAAGGAGCTAATACACCAGCATTAACCTTTTTAGTACCATTCTTTAAAGATTCATTATATTCAATAAATCTTTCTTCATCATGCTTAAGAAAGGCACTATGATATCTAAGCATAGCAAT
>JAEEGL015783597.1_pt1 | contig 10699 bp, 9 predicted proteins | sample 9134231 | NCBI WGS metagenome assembly JAEEGL01 (sample SAMN16246548, study PRJNA631951) | gut metagenome | biome: gut microbiome; feature: rumen; material: fiber-attached | host: Bos | place: Iran: Karaj | collected 2018-10 | reverse complement strand
CCCGAAGAGCTTGGTCTTCTCAACGGAGAGGACTTTGTAGCCCTGATCCGTAACAGCCTTCGAGAGGACGTCATCAGCGACATCCTTCGCGAGCGTTACGACCGCGCGCCCCTTCTCATGGCTGACGTCAGCCTCTTTGACTCCGTCAACTGCCGAAAGCGCATCCCTGACCCTTGCCTCGCAGTGCGGGCACTTCATTCCCTCAATCTTTATGGTCTTCTTCATTTTTTACTCCTCAGTTCCCTGCCTTCCCGTCCCTCTGGACATAGACGGCGAGATATCCCTGTTCCTGGACGGCGTCCTTTATCTCCTGATCCGTGATGGTCTCATCGCTGAAGACCAGCTCCGCCGTCCCTTCCTTGTACGAAACCCTTGCATCGCGCACGCCGAGCGCAAGAAGCGCGCTCCTCACCGCCCTCTCGCAGTGCCCGCACATCATGCCCTGTATGCCGACGGTTACGAGCTGCTCGCCCTCGCCCGGCACAAGCCTCTCCTCTGCCATTTCCTCTCCTTTGCCGCCGTTTTTGCTTCCAGCGGCGTCCCCGGGGAGGTACTCCGCCTCCTCAGGGCTTCCTTTCCTGATGACTGTTGCCTCGCCCTTAAGCGCAAGGCTCTTTCCCGAAGGCCTGTCATGCGAGCCGTCATGTATCCTCGCGAAGTTGAGCCGGAGCGCGTTCATGCAGACCGTGACCGAGGAGAGGCTCATCGCGAGCGCCCCGACGGCAGGGCTCAGCTCGAAACTGAGGCCGAAGAGAGCCTGATATACCCCCGCAGCAAGAGGAATGCAGGCGACGTTGTAGAAGAACGCCCAGAAGAGGTTCTGATGGATGTTCCTCACCGCCGCGCGGCTGAGGCGCACCGCAGCCGGGACATCGTCAAGCCTGCTCCTCATGAGGACCACGTCGGCCGCGTCTATCGCGACATCGGTCCCGGCTCCGACCGCTATGCCGGTGTCAGCCGCGGTGAGGGCCGGCGCGTCATTGATGCCGTCGCCGACCATGGCGGTCCTGCCGGTGGCCTTAAGCCTTCCCACAACATCAGCCTTGATGTCAGGCATGACTCCCGCGACGACAAGATCGACTCCTGCCTCGCGCCCGATGGCCGCTGCCGTCCGCTCGTTGTCGCCTGTCAGCATCACGGTCCTGATGCCCATATTGCGAAGGCTCCTGATTGCCTCCCGGCTCTCGTCCCTTATCGCGTCAGCGACGGCAATCACGCCGAGAAGAGTCTTTCCCTTCGCGAAGAAGAGCGGGGTGGCGCCGCGCGCCGTGAACTCATCTGCCTTCCGCCCGATCTCCTCCGGGATCTCCGCAATCTGGGAGATGAAACTCCGGCTTCCTCCGGAGATTCTCTCCCCCGAAAGATCCGCCTCCAGGCCCTTCCCGGGGATTTCCCGGAAAGCGGAGAGCTCCTTCGCCTCCACGCCTTCTGCCTCTGCGTATGATGAGACTGCCGCGGCGAGCGGGTGATCGCTCATTTTCTCGAGGGAGTACGCGATTGAGAGAAGCTCCTTCTCACTCTGCCCATCAGCCGGAATGACGCCAGCTGCCTCAGGCTTCCCTCTTGTAACAGTTCCGGTCTTGTCGAGCGCGATGACAGAGGTCCTGCCGGCGGACTCAAGGGCCGCCGCGGTCTTGAAGAGGATACCGTTCCTCGCGCCGACGCCGTTTCCGACCATGATGGCGACCGGAGTCGCGAGCCCGAGTGCGCACGGGCAGCTGATGACAAGGACTGAGACCGCCCTCGCGAGGGCGAAGGCAAAGTCACTCCCCGTAATAAGCCAGCCTGTGAGCGTGATAAGGGAGACAATGATTACTCCCGGGACAAATACTGCCGACACCCGGTCCGCAATCCTTGAGATCGGGGCCTTGGTCGCGGCCGCGTCGGAGACGAGCCTCACTATGGCGGCAAACGAGGTGTCCTCGCCGGCGCGCAGCGTGCGGCAGCGGATGAAGCCTGATCTGTTGACCGTTGCCGCGGAGACCTCATCGCCCTCCTTCCTGTCGGAGGGGACGCTCTCTCCCGTGAGCGCCGACTCGTCAACCGCTGCGCTCCCGCTCACGATCACCCCGTCCGCGGGGATGTTCGCGCCGGGCCGCACGATGAAGATGTCTCCGGGCTTCAGATCCGCGACAGGGATCTCGGTCTCCTTCCCGTCCTTCTCCACCACGGCCGTTCTGGGCGCGAGATTCATGAGGCTTTTGAGCGCGTCGGTAGTGCGGCCCTTTGAGTAGGACTCCAGGGTCTTCCCGAAGGTGATGAGGCAGGGAATCATCGCGGCGGTCTCGAACCAGAGGTGGTTCATGAGGAGACTCTCAACAGCGGCGCCGTTTCCCTTCCCCATCTCGGAGGCCATGGCAAAGAGCGCCGTCAGGCTGTAGAGGAAGGATGCCGCCGAGCCCAGGGCCACCAGCGTGTCCATGTTGGTGCTCCGGTGCAGGAACGCCCCGAAGCCCCCGGTGAAGAACTTCCTGTTCATGAAGAGGACAATGGAGGAGAGAATGAGCTGCATGATGCCCATGCAGACGCCGTTCTCCAGGAAGAGCGGAATGGGGAAGCCCCATCTCATATGCCCGAGGGAGAGGTACATCAGGGGAAGGAGCACGGCGAGCGACCAGAGGAGGCGCCGGAGAAGCTCAGGCGTCTCGCGGTCCTGCAGCGCGTCCTCCTCCGGTGCGGCACTTTCTGCTGCAGCGCCTCCCTGTGGCGCGGCGCCGTAGCCCGCATCCTTAACGGCTTTCACGATGTCGCCCGCCGGTGCCGTTCCCTCAACCTGCATGGAGTTCGTGAGGAGGCTCACCGCGCATGAGGTTACCCCTGGAACTGCCCTCACTGCCCTTTCAACATGCGACTGGCAGGCGGCGCAGCTCATTCCGGTGACTCTGTATCTTTCCATCTCTTCTCCGTTTGCCGGAAGGCACTGCCATCCGGAAGAAATAGCGTTTATTTCATGAGCTTTTCCGTGAGGCGCGCGAGCTCATCGATGACCGCGTCGTTGCCGTTCCTGATGTCGTCAGCGACGCAGCCCCTGATGTGCCTGGCAAGGAGCTCACGGTTGAAGGCATTGAGCGCGGAGATTGCCGCCTGGATCTGCACCATGATGTCCGGGCAGTAGGCATTCTCCTCGACCATCCTCTCTATCCCGCGGATCTGGCCCTCTGCCCTCCTGAGTCGGTTGAGAAGCTTCTTCTTCTCGTCATCCGTCCTCAGCTTGTGGCTGTGCACTCCCTTCCCGGAGCAGCAGGGGCAGCATCCTGCCTCAGGCGCTTCTGCATTCCCATCTGCGGTGTCCTTCAGATCTTCTCCGGTCATATCTCTCTCCATGCCTGTCCGTTGATCAGAGTATACCCCCTGGGGGTATATGTCAAGCTGCCGGGTAACTTCAGAGAATAAGCGGGGGCTGAATGACAGAGGACAAAATCATAAAAGTCCGGAAGCTCTCTGACCGCGGCGCGGGATGATCGGAAATATAGGAGAGGACAGCTCTCACAAGGCTCTTGCGCATTTCTGGGCTATAAGCCTGTGAGCCAGGCTTCATATCTGTTTTTTGTGCTGCATCTGCGGCCCCTGAGCAGAAACTGATGGTAGACTGTTGTTAGGGAAGTCGTAAAAAGCGGGGATATCATGAAAAAGCTGCCTACCGGCAAACAGGGATTTGACGCAATCAGAACCGGAGATATGGTTTATGTCGATAAAACAGACATAATTTACCGTATGGTTAAAAACAATCGCCAGTGCTTTATCTCCCGTCCGCACCTGTTCGGCAAGAGCCTCCTGGTGTCAGCTCTTGAAAGCCTGTTCTCGCGCGGCCCCGAAATGTTCAAAGGCCTTGCCATAGAAAAACTGTGGACAGAAAGGACCTACAGGGTACTGCGTTTCGATTTCTCCGGAATTCAGTGTGATTCCCTGGAAAATTTCCAGAAAGCCGCAGTCAGGAAATTTTGGCGTGTGGCAATGAAATGCGGAGCACTTGACAATACATGCAGTCCGGAAAACTTTACGGGTATTGCTGATCTGATGGACGAGATCACCATGAACATGGACATTGGCTCAACGGTTCTGCTGATCGATGAATATGACTGCCCGCTGAACACGAATCTCGGCAACCAGGAAGTTTTCAACGGGATCCGGAAGGCAATCCGTGATTTTTATTCGTCAGTCAAGGAAAACAGCAGCAGGTTCCGCTTTATTTTCGTTACCGGCGTATCACGTTTCAACAAGGTAACTCTGTTCAGCGCAGGCTCAAGCATTAAGGATCTCAGCCTTAGCCCTATCTTCGGAACCCTGCTCGGATATACTGAGGATGAGATAAGGCGATATTTCGCTCCTCATCTGAAAGCGGCAGCCTCCTCAATTTTCGGCATAAGTCAGGATGAAGTAACCGAAGCTCATATCGATCAGATCATGGACGGGCTCAGGAGACATTACGACGGGTACTGCTTCGATGAGAAAGCCTCAGTTCATGTATACCAGCCCTGGTCTGTGCTGAATTTCCTGTCTCCGGACAACATGTATCAGCTAAGCGACTACTGGTTCAGTGACAGCGGTGTCAGCACGCTGCTGCAGAATTTCATGACAGCGGCAGGGGGTATAATCCACGATGATGAGCAGCCGCAGGTTCCCCGCAATGAATTCTTCATGAATTTTGAGCCCATGAGCCAGACAGGCAAAGCTGTCATTCTGGCACAGTGCGGCTACTATACGATCAAGAAAGCAGATCCGTTCTCTTTTTATCTTGGACTTCCGAACCTCGAGCTCAGGCATGCATGGGCCCACATTCTCCTGTCAGACACTTTCAAAAAGTGCGATAAGCAGGGTGTACAGGCCCTCAACCAGTCGGCGTATGTGCTCAAGAGGCCTGATGTGTCTGACAAGGACATAGCGCTTCTCTTCAACCGCACTTACAAGGTCCTTAACAGCCTCCACAAAGCCGAAAGCGAATACGCTGCGTGCGATGCCCCTCTTCTTTACTGCCTGGGAGTCGGCTACGATGTAAGGAGCGAGGCGGCAGAGAATGGCGGCAGGGCTGATCTTACCTTTGAGATGCCGGGCAGAAGAATCATTATCGAAATGAAGTGCGCCCGCGACGGCGATTCTCCTGAGAAGAAGCTTGAGGAGGCTAAGGCGCAGATCCTGAAGCACGACTACGGCAATTACGTTCCGGTCAGGGAAACCCGCCGCTTCGCCATGGTTTTCTCCGTCCAGGAACAGAAGATCGTGCTTTCAGAAGAGGTGTGAGCGCGGCTCTCATGAAACCGGAACAGCTGCCGGCCTGAATGGCCGTCACCCATTGAGCATTGCCTCAATTTCCCTTACGGCAGGATAGTTTGCCGGCAGCCAGTCCACGGTAAAGATCTCATGAAGCCCCAGCCATCTCGCGCTCTCGTGCTCAAGGAGCACCGGCCGCTCCCCTTTCCTGAACGAGCAGATGAAGACATGCATGGTAAGATCGAACCCCGGATATGAGTAGTGAATGACAGGAAGCGGCTTTCCTATCTCGATCTCAGCCCTGAGCTCCTCGCGGATCTCGCGACGGAGCGCCTCCTCAGGAGTCTCGCCCTTCTCAAGCTTGCCGCCGGGGAACTCCCAGCCGTCCCGGAACTCGCCGTAGCCGCGCTGGGCTGCCCAGAGCCTCCCGTTCTCGATGAAGGCCGCTGCCGCGATTTCGATGCTTTTCCTTTCAGACATGTGCTTATTGTCTGCCAAAGTGCCGCTCAGACTGATGCTCATGGCCTCTGACGGGCAGAACTCAGCCCTGATGGTGCTCAGCGCAGAACTTCTTGATCGCGGCGAAGGTCTCCCCGCTAATCGCGTGCTCGACCCTGCAGGCATCCTCGGCCGCGACATCAGGCGCGACACCGAGCTTGACGAAGAGCTCGGTGATGACGATATGCCTCTCGTAGGTTGAGGCCGCTATCCGGTTGCCTTCCTCGGTGAGATGGAGGTGCGAGTGCTCGTCAAGGGTCAGGAGCCCCTTGCTGATGAGCTTCTTGAGGTACTCTCCGGCGCTCGGCCTCGATACATTGAGAAAGCGCGCGACATCGGCGGCATGGACTCCGTCAAGCCTCTCCTGAAGGACAAGGACTGCTTCCAGATAATCCTCAAATGCCTCGTGAATCATTTCAGGCCCTCCGTGCCGTCAAAGTTCTCGCTATATTGTACCGTATAGGCATTCCCATGAACATGACATGCGTACAGTTTGGCAAAAGTTGATGAGAGGCACGGCAGATTGGAAGGAACCAGAAGAAAACAGCTTATGACAAAGGCTTACGGGACAAAAGAAGAAGGCGGAGAGCAGCCAGGCCGCTTCCGCCTCTCAAAGCTCCCGGCACCGCGCATCTTGCGCTTTCATCCCGTCCCTGGGAATTGATGGCCGCATCCGTGCAGCCCTGCCAAATCCATGGCTAAAATGCCGGTACTGTCTATCATATAGCCAGATGGAGTCAATGCAACCTGCCAGAAAAGTTTTAAAGCCTGAAAATTAACCGCATCTGAGCAAAAAAGATCTGTTAAATCAATGCAGTGCAAAAAGTCCGGCATGCCGATCCCACACCATAATCCCCGATCTGCCCATTAAAGCATGGCTGATTTCCTACATGATCATGCTGAAATATCCCGCATTCTGCCTTCCCGGAACCGCTCAGTTATGCCTATTCACTGACGGTTCGCGGAGAATTCATCTGCCATTGCGGTGAAGCCAGGAATATTCCATGACAGACGGTCAGCCATGTCTCTGGGCACAGATGCTTTTGCAGAAACACGTTCATGCCTGGATTTATGCAGGAAAGTACAAAATATGACAGGACATCTGTCAAAAAGCTGAATCTCTGCAGATGATGTCTGATACACTCCTGAGCAGGTGACAGAACCTTCATGAAGCCTAGAAACAGCACGGCTCAGCGTCCCCGGCTCAGACTCAGAGACAGAGGCCGGCCGCATGAGGAGCCGGCAGGAGAAAAAAGATGATGCACTCACCGGACGGACACCCGTTAATCCAGATAGACTGGGATGATTTTGTTTACTGGCAGCAGTGGCTTGATTCGGAAAAAGATGATAATCCGCCGATGACCATTGACTTCGCTTTCTGGTACCGTGGGAAAAAGTACTACTGCACCGGAGAGGATTACGGATTTGTCATAGTCGACAAAGACTGGAACAGAATAGCTTACAGCAAAAACTTCAGGAAGCTGCTTCTTGAGCCGGTTTTTGACGGAAAATCATTCAAGGACAGCCTCGATCAAATCTATATTGAGGATTGATATCCAGCTGCCATGACGCCTGCAGGGCATCTCGGGCAGGCGTTCCAGGAACAGAGAGCGCTGTGCTGACCGGACGTCACCTCCGGCCGCTCCTGTATTTCCAAGGCTTTAAAAACCAAAGGCGGGCATCATTTCTGACGTCCGCCTCTGAAAACTACCGGCACCGCGCATCTTGCGCTGAATCCCGTCCCTGGGAAAATAAGGCCGCGTCCGTGCTGCCCCGCCAAATCCATGGCTAAAATGTCGGTAGGTATATATTACCGCCTGATTCAGTCAATGCAACACGCTGAAAATTTTCCAAATCCTCAAAAAGAGCGGTTCATGCTTAAAAAATTCCTAAAGATCAATGCACTGCAGAAAGTCTTACATGCTGTTCCCACAGCATAATCTCAAATCTGCCTATGAAACTATGGCAGATTTCCTACACAATCTTGCAGAAATTTCCTACATAAAGCGATGACGCGCAGCAGCGAAAGACGGTGAACAGGAGAAAAAATGATGCGCTGACAAGACGGACACGATCAATCCAGAAAGACCGGGATGTTTCAGGTACTGGCAGCAGCAGGATGATTTCCAAGAAATGAATGGTACCAAAGACAGTGGACATTGCCTCCCGGCGGAATATCAGAAAATACTGCCGCGCTGGGGACAGCGTATTTGTCACAGCCGCAGGAAATGAAAAATTCAAAATCCAAATACTCGGTCGGAATCGGTCCAAATACTCGGTTAAAATCGAGCCAAACACTCGGTTGAAATCGGTCCAAATACTCGGTTAAAATCGGTCCAAATACTCGGTTGAAATCGGTCCAAATACTCGGTTAAAATCAAGCCAAACACTCGGATCATTTAAAGCCAGTACGGCGGGGTCTAATATGAATCAATACTACAAAAGGGTTTCAGACAAAGTCCTGCAGGAACACCTTGAATCAAAAGGAGCTGTGCTCATTGAAGGAACCAAATGGTGCGGGAAGACCACTTCCGCCAAGCGCATAGCCAAAAGCGTCATAGAAATGGACAGTCCTGACATGACGGACCAGTATCAGCAGATGGCCAGGATAAAGCCATCGAATCTTCTTGAAGGAGAAGTTCCGCACCTGATCGACGAGTGGCAGATTGCAGCCAACCTTTGGAACGCAGTAAGGCATGAGGTTGACAGACGTGGAAAGTTCGGACAATTTATCCTGACCGGCTCATCAGTTCCCGCAAAACTGGATGCGAGCGCGCATACAGGCACAGGTCGTATTGTCCGTATGAAAATGAGACCGATGTCGTTGTTCGAGTCCGGTGATTCCAACGGTCAGGTTTCACTGGCAGATATGTTCAGCGGGAAGGACATTTCTGCGGCAGACAGTCACACCATTGACGCCATTGCATATCTCATATGCAGGGGCGGATGGCCTGCGGCACTCAACCACCCTGAAAAAATCGCACTGACACAGGCATACGATTTTTATGACGCTGTTATTAGCGATGACATATCCAGAGCAGACGGAGTGAAAAGAAACACTGACAGAACAATGCGTATTATGAAATCCTACGCACGGAACATCGCAACACAGGCATCTCTCGAAACAATAAGAGCAGACGTGGTCAGCAATGATCTGGAGACCTTTGATAAGGAATCACTGTACAGCTGCCTTAATGCCCTGAAAATGATACATGTCATAGAAGATTCTCCGGCATGGAATCCGAACCTCCGGTCAAAGACGGCCATCAGGAGTTCTGACACAAGGTATTTTGTTGATCCGTCAGTTGCCGCCGCGGCGCTTGGCATCGGGCCTGAGGATCTGATCAATGATCTGGAACTTATGGGACTGATGTTTGAGAATCTGTGTGTCAGGGATCTCAGGGTTTATGCTGATGCCATCGGAGGGAATGTTTATCATTACAGGGACAAGACCGGCCTCGAATGCGATGCCGTCGTCCATCTGAGAAATGGAAGCTATGGCCTGATTGAGATAAAGCTCGGCGGTGACCAGCTGATAAGCCAGGGGGCAGAAAACCTGCTCAGGCTGGCAGACAGGATAGACACCGGGAAAATGAAAAAGCCTGCGTTCCTTATGGTTCTCTGCGGCGTGGCACCATTTGCGTACAAACGCAGTGACGGTGTCTGCGTCGTTCCGGTTTCGTGCCTTAAGGACTGAAAAAATCAAAGGCGGGCACCATTTCTGATGTCCGCCTCTGAATACCACCGGCACCGCGCATCTTGCGCTGAATCCCGTCCCTGGGAATATAAGGCCGCGTCCGTGCTGCCCCGCCAAATCCATGGCTAAAATGTCGGTAGATATATATTACAGCCTGATTCAGTCAATGCAACACGCTGAAAATCTTTCAGATCCTCAGAAAGAGCAGTTTCTGGCAAAAAATGTTCATTAAGATCAATGCACTGCAGAAAGTCTTACATGCCGTTCCCACAGCATAATCTCAAATCTGCCTATGAAACTATGGCAGATTTCCTACAAAGCCTTACAGAAATATCCTACAAACCGCCCTTTACAGGGGAGGAAGGGCGGCCCTGAAGAGGGTAAGGAGCAGCGCAAACCAGAGGAGCGAGAGCCCCCAGGCGGCGGAATGCACGCCGAGCCCCGCTTTTGCTGTGCCTTTTGAGAAATACGCGCGGATGATGCCGTGGAAGGCGCGCTTCACCGGCCACAGAACCAGAACCGGAATGAAGAATGACGGAATGAGGAGGCCGATCGAAATTGCGATATATTTTGCGTGATCGAGATTCAGCTCACCGCCCGCCTTTTTAAGCCGGTAAGCAAGCACTCCGCAGACGATTGCCGGAATCAGGGTAAAGGGGACGACCCGGTACATGGCGCTTATCATCGCCCCGATCTTCTGGGCCTGCTCCTTCGCCTCAGGCGGGAGGGATGCCTCCGTAAGGAAGAGAACGGTGAAAAGCGGGATGCATACGGGAGCAATGAGCAGGCAGGCGTATGCGCAGATCGCAATGCTCTTCTGGAATTCCTCTCTGAGCTCAGCGACTTCAGGCATTTGGTACCACCATACAAAATTTGAACGGGATCACATTCCGGAATTCAGGGCAAAAAAAAGGCTCAGTCACATTTTCTGTGTGATCGAGGATTCATGTCATATTCCATTCTACTGATATCGATAATCTTAAGGAAGAAATATTCATCGTCAGGGTAGCCGTATCCCTGTCGCCTGAGCGTCTTTATTTTGTTGTTGATACCCTCTATCGTGCTATTCGTGATACGGTACTTGGCAAAAGCCACCATACCATTGAAATGACTCTCTATAAGATTGCTGAACCACAGGAAATGCTTGTTTCCAGTAGCCTGGCAGATGTCCATGATCTCATGTAGCTCTTCGGCCATTTCTGCAACAGTCCCTGCTTTATAGGCATGTTCGAGTTTCTCCTTTACTAGATCCACAGTAAACAAAAGCTTATTCTCTCCAATCAGAACGTTGTACCT
>JAEEGL015617485.1_pt1 | contig 10699 bp, 1 predicted proteins | sample 9134231 | NCBI WGS metagenome assembly JAEEGL01 (sample SAMN16246548, study PRJNA631951) | gut metagenome | biome: gut microbiome; feature: rumen; material: fiber-attached | host: Bos | place: Iran: Karaj | collected 2018-10 | reverse complement strand
GCATCCGTTCATGGGTGAGCTTAAGCATTTTTACAACAACTACCGGGACTACTGCTACATCCCGGATGAGGATCTGCTCATTCCGAGATCACTGGCATCCACCATCGATAAGTCACGGATAGAAAAGGCCACAAAGGAAAACTGCTGCACAAAGCACTCCGGCATCTTTCTTCCGGTGACAGATGAAAAAGGACATACATTTTTTGACACGGCGGATGAGATCACATACAAAAAGAGCTGCCGGGATAAGCAGCTCTTTATAGAAATTAAAGATATCAGTGAAAGTTTTGCTACAGCATATGTTTCTTCTCTGCTGTATTCTTTAATATAAGATCCTTCGTCTCGGGCTATGCCCTCGCTTTGGATGACATATTAATCCTCTAAAGCTTTGCGGTACTTGGATACCTTGGTGCCAAGACGGCCGAGGGCGGTCATCCAGTTGTCGTTGACCACGTCGCCCATGACATCCAAAAAGTCCTTGGGTTCGTCCTTGGAGTACTCTACTACAGGATTCTCGGCAAGGTCGTCGTTTAAGAGTCTCTTCATTCCTGCCACAAGTATGAACTTGTTAAGGAATTTTTCAAGAAGCTCATTTGCATTCTGCTTCCCTTCACTCTGAGCCTTTCTGAAATCATCATAGAGTTCCTTAAGCTTCTTTCCCTGGTTTTCTTCATCGGCAAAGTATCCTGAAAGCTCCTTTTCAGCCAGCTTGATCATGCCTTCATCGGTACTGCTAAGGCTTGTCCTTAAGCCGCCCACCATATTATCCACGGTGCAGATACTCTGTAAGGTGGCCTTCTCCGTATCGATTTCCGCTTTCCGTTCATCATACTGCTTCTTATATGCTTTTATTACGTTCTGATCTGTCTGCTCCTCTATATTCTCCTCATAATCCTCCTTGGCGTTCTTGTATTGCAGATAGAACGTACTGCCGACGATATCATTCAGTCTTTTGGCCTCATTATTTAAAAGGGGCTTAATCTTATCAAGGAGCTTATCCTCCAGTTCCTTCCTTTCCTTCTCCAGCTCCTTCTTTTCATTCTCCAGCTGCTCTTTATCCTTGTTATTAGGATCCACGTTTTGTGCCAGCTTAGCCCTGTACTCATCCAATAGAGGCTTGTAATTATACTTTTTGGCTATTTCACTGATGATCACGGATGCGGTTTCGATGACCTGCTGTCTGGCCTGGGCATCTGCATCGGTAACAAGCTTTAACTGATCCTTTATAAGCTTTTGATCCTCATCAGAGACAAAGTACGCCAGATTGGTGAAAAGATTGTACTCCAACCTTTCGGGATTTCTGACATTTTGGGTCAATAATTGCCTTATCTGGTTCGGATTAGAATAATCATTAAAGTTCGCGAATGCACCGAAAAGATAATTATCTATCTTTGTGATCTTTGCAGGATCCTTTTCCCTTAAGACCTCTCTTATGTTGTCATCCGACTGGGCTACCAGCATGGAGATCATCATGCTTCTGTTTCCCTGATCCGGTATTTCATTCAGCTTGGATATCACATCAAAGCTTTCCAGCTTGCCCAGATCCTCGATCTGTCCGAGAGCCTTCTGGTACTTTTTGATCTGCTCGTTCATGTCGTCGATGGTATTCTGAAGTCGCAGCTCACACTGTGAGAAGTTGTAAACCGAGGTAGGTATCTCGAAGCCTATCTGCTGAGCCTTCATAAGGGCCGCAGCGATCCTCTGGCCGGCGGACCTCTTATCACCCAGTCTGAACACTTCTGTTAAAGCAGCCGTAAGCTCAGGCTCCTTTTTCTTGTAGTCCTCATCACTGGTGTTTTCAAGGAGCTTCTTAAAGCCGTTCCTGAAGCCCTCCACATCACCTGCTGCAGCAGCCACCATCATCCTGGTGATCTCAGCCTGCTGGTCTTTGGTCAGCTGGGTAGCATTACCATAGTCGATGACCGTAAGCTCAAAATTACCCATAACAATGTTACCGGCATGGAGGTCACCATGATAGAAGCCATCTCCGAAGACACCCTCCTGGACCCACTTTCCTGCCAGCCTGATCATGCGCTCCTGGGCATCCTGCATCTTCTTAAGCTGTGCGGAAAATCTGCGCTGTATCCGGATAAGTCCCGGGGTCTTGCTGTCAATCTTAAGCTTGGGGAAATCACCGTCATAAACGATCTTGCCCTCTTCATCGCGCTCGAAATACTTTCCGAAGGCTGCCTCATACTCATTTTTCATGGTTTCCAGCATTGCATCGACAGTAACGCCCTTAGCCCTTTCACAGACCATTGAATTGGTAGAGGGAGCCACGGTATTCAAAAGCTTCATGCTCTTTACTCCGCCGCCAATATTGTAGATGCTGCCCTTTTCACAGTTTTTAGCCTCCAGGGTCAGATCCAGCTCATCCTCATAAACATCCAGCATGCCCTTGTAGGAATGGTACATGCCTTCTCCTGCCTCCTTTGCACTCTTAAGCATAACGGCCTTTTCACGCTGCATCTTGTTACGTACATCGGGGCGCAGGATCTTTACCACCACCTGGTCGTTTCCGCCTGCATAATCAATGGTGCATAAAAATGCCTGACCAACGGATGCGGCACCCAGGGATTTCTCCACCTTTATGCCTAAGATCTTGCCGTTGGAACGTGCGATCATGGAAGCCAGCTCTGCCTTTACCACCTCCTTAGGGATGGGCGCCAGATTTGACTTCATGTCCTTTATGCTGCTCTTAAATGCCTCCGGTACCAGCTGGTCCGGGATACCCTGCATCATCTTTTGCATAAGAGGGCCTGCACCCTTAAGCACGCCGCCTAAAAAGCTGGCATAGGTCCCCAGCCTGGCCTCATCGGACAAAAGCTTATTGTCAAGGGCGGGATCCACGGGCTTTAAGTTCCTGATAGCCGATGCCATCATGGATTTTACATCCAGCTTTGTCACTCCGGTGACATAGTTTTTCATAATGTTTTTAATAAACTGGCCCTGGCCCTCGTTGCCGGACATTGACTCCCTTATGATGTCCAAAAGCGCCTCATTACCCTGCTTGATCGCCTTTTCCCTTTCCTCCTTTGAAAGATGCTTATCCTTGGGATCCGGTATCTTTGAGGTGTCGGTCTTTTGGGTTTCGCCAAAATTGAAAAGGTTGTTAACACACTCCTCGATGTTTTTGGTCAGGGTCTCATCATTCATGTACTCATCAAGGGTCTTGTTAAAATCATTTACGGCGCCGGCCATCTTCTTGCTGTAGCCCCTGATAAGAGGCCCCATTAAAAGACTCGAGGCACCTATATTTCTCTGAAGGCTGTTCTCTAACGACTCCAGATTATCCTCTGCCTTTTCCAGCTTTTCCTGGGCCTCCTGGTCTGGAGTTTTCTTAAAGAATGACCAAAATCCACTATTGTGTTTTTCATCAAATTTTTTCTGTTCCTCGGGAGATAATACCTTGGCACCGCCTCTTTTTTCCTCTTCGAACAGCTTAACCCTGAAAGCGGCATCCTCCACTTCCTTTTTGGCATCCTCTATCTGCTTTTTGATATCCCGAAGCGCATTTACCTTCTCACCTATTTCTTCATTTTCCGCAACATACTTATTGAGGATATCTGTAAAGCTTTTCTTAATCTTATCCTTGTAGGTCGGCAGCTTTTCATGCTCAGGAAGGGCCTCGTCATACATCATGTTAGTACGCTCTTCTTCGGTTCCGCCCATATCCAATGGCAGCTTTTCAAAAAAGCCATCCAGCAGGGAGGGGTCCACCAGGATCCTAAGAACCAGCTTTGAATGAGAAGCCAGAACAGACGCAAAGAGAGCCGCAGGATCGTTTCTCTTCTCATCCATGGTCCAGGTGTCCTTGTTGTAGATAAGATCCGCCAGAAGGTCCAAAAACTCCTGCTCATCCGCACTCCAGGAGACGGTATTCTTCTCCTGCACAAGTTCAATGGCATCCTCGTCCTTTTCTTCCTTAGCTTCTTCAAAGGTGATCATCTTGTCATACTTCTGCCTGTCCTCGAGCTTATGATTATAAAGATTTATCTTTTGTCTGGTGAGCTCATCATTGACCAGCTCGTCAGTAAGGCTGTCCTTTTGGGCAAGCTTCATCCTGTCGATCTCGTTCTTTAACTCTTCGCCCTTTTCCTCTCCTCCAAGCTTTTCGTATTTTTCCTCATACTTGGTCTTTACCTCATTGATGACCTTCTTGTCTTCGTCAGACTTCTTTAAGATGTCGTTCAACTTTTCCGCCTCTTCTACGGTATAGAAGCTCATGCGAAGTTCTTCAAGATTTTCATCCATTAACTTCTTTGTTTCCTTAATGTCTTTCTCAATAGCTTCTATCCCCAAAGCTTCCTCGGTTTGCTTTGCGGTATCATACTTTATCTTCAGCTCGTCATACTTTGCCTTAAGCTCATTTAGTCCGGCATCACTGTGCTTGCCCTCATGCAAAAATGCTTCCAGCTCATCCTGCTTTTTGGTTAAAACCTCCTTTTTCTCCCTGACCTGTCGTCTGATCTTTGCATGGGCCTCATGTCTTGTTTCATCTGTATCGCCGGCAACGGACTTGTGGCTTAAGTTAAGGGCATCGATCTCATCCTCCAGGCTGTCGATCTCATCACTCAGCTTTTGTGCAAAGACACTCTTTGCAGCCTTATATGCATCCTCAGCCTCTTTTAGTTCGTACTTTAGTTCAGCAACTTCACCCTTTTTGGACAACTTTTTCGTCTGATTGAGCTTAGCCCGCTTCTGATCGATGTCCTGCTTAAATTCATAGATCACCTCTCTCTTTTTCATGTCGGTGTTAAGCTGGCTTGCCTTTTTTTCATTTTTTTGGATCAACTCATCCAGGCGCCCACCAATGGTGAACTCCACAAAATCAGGAGCCTGGGGTATATCCTTTGACTGGTTTACAACCACTCCTTCCTGCTGGAATGTTTTATAGGTGATGCCAAACTCATTCTCAATAGAGGTAAGGAGCTTGTCGTACTGGGCCTTTACCTTTGGATCCTTGAGGTTTTCCTCATTATAGGACTTAAGCATCTGTCTATATAGTTTTGCCGCCTCCAGGCCTTTTCTCAGCTCCTTAAGCTCTGCGGAATAAGCATTCTTGGGAAGCATTATGCGCTCATCAACCTTGTCGTTTAACTTTTTAATCTCTGCATTAGTTCTCTTTTCCACATCCTTAAGCTGCTCGTCACTCTGAAGGATAAGAGACTTTGTGATCTCAATCTCTTCGTTTTTATCCTTGATCACTCCAAGCTGCTGCTTTTCAAGGACGCGGTTTTCCACATCATCGATCATCTTCTTGGCCTGGTCTGCAGTGATGTTTTCATCAACCAGTCCAAGGGCGATCTCCTTTATCTTTTCAATGGAGATATTGGCAAGATCGGACTTTCTCATTTTAAGTCTGGTGGAGATGATCTCCTTGCACTGACTGTCAATGCGCACCATGGTCTGCATATCTGAAAGGTCCAGGTTTTCATCCCTCATCCATTCTGAAAGCTCCCTTACGGAATCTGACCCAAAGACCTTTTCATTGGCCGCAAACCTAAGCGCAATATCATCTGCCAGAACCTGGGCAGAGCTTTGCATCTTGTGTACCAGCTGACCGTAATGGATCAAAAGCTCATTGTTCTCGGACTGGAAGACGGTAAAGCTGGTCTTTCCGATAACAAGTGTCCTGGAATAATACTTATCCTTAGGGAAGGCGCGAAGTTCCCTGTAAAGCTCAAGAAAATCAGCCTTAAGCTTAAGTCCGTCCTTATCCAGCCTGCCGTTTTTGTCAGGCTTGAAAAGATCGATGATCTTTGCATCGGATTCCATGTACTTAAATATTGCCTCCGTCTCCTTGCCCATCCTTTTGTAGACGTCATATGTGGGAGGATCGCTCATATACTTATCCGGGGAGTAATTCCTAAACTGATTTCCCTTGTGCTTTTCGGTCCACTCCTTGGGTATCTCCTGATCACTCTTTCTGTACACGGCTGCCTGGGCCAAAAGGTCCTTGGGATTATCGGCGTTAAGAATCTTGCCGCGCCTCATAAGCTGCATGCCAAGTACCAGATCCTCCAGCTCCTGTGTCATGCGCTTCATACTCTCAGCCACCAGTGTCCTGCGCTCCAGGCCCTTTGTGCGCTGTGAATCCCTGTTGTCAGTATAGTTTTTGCATGCATTTATGGCCTTCTGGTATGCTGCAACGATGGGCTGATAGACATTGATCTTTCCCCTGACAACATCCATGTTCTGATCCAGGTTGTCTTTATTTATCATATCTGCCGGGATGTTGATAGCCGTATTCTCAGCCAAAAGTCCCTCCAGCTCCATTATGGAGTCCTTTACGGCCGTCATCTCATCGGAATCGCTCCTGTAACGGAAGTTATTGACCAAAAGGTGGGCTTCATACCTGCCCTGCAAAAGGATGAGCTCTTCTTTTGTCTTTGAGTCAACGTTAAGCTCCTGTTGAGCCAGGATGTCCTTTATGGCAGTCAATGTAGTTTTGCTCTGCTCCAGCTCGGCTTCCTGCTCGTGGGTAAGACTGCCCCAGCCCTTAAGGCTCTTATGGTAGCGCGCCACGGTCTTTCCAGCATTCAAAAGTCCCTCGACCCGCAGATTCAGAGCAAGTACCTCGGGATCAGCTGGCTGAACCACCACATTACCATTTAGGACGATCAGGTTACCCTGGATCTCCTGTGGCAGGTTTTCCTGTACATTCTCTATGTGCTGCTCAAGGACTTCAGCATGATCATTATGCTGCTGGTTCTGCTGCTTTTGCATTTGCTGGACCAGCGGCGGATTGTAAACAACCAGCTGCTGTTCCTCATAGTTTTGCTGCTGCTCATTTTGGTGCATTTCATTCTGCTGCTCTAACTTTTTTTCATCATTTACAGCCTGTTTGATATCCTGCATATCTTCTCCTCCTTTTATTTATCCTTCATCATTATCCATTAAAAATGAAGTGAAGTTTTTCATAGCATCAATTATATTGGTACCCATCTTTTCAGCTATAAAGCCGAGACCCACATTACCGACATAAGCAAAGGGATGTGCCTTTAACACCTCCTTCATTATGTGTGAAAAATCATAGCTCTTTATGCCCGGCTTTCTTTCGTAATGCTTCTCATAGTAATCCCTGAGTTCGTACTTTGTAAGCTCTCTGAAGATCTCCTTGAGTTCCTTTCTCCTCCGCTTTATCTCTGCCTTGTTCTCCTCGGTAGCCTGAGGCAAAAATGCGCCGTTTTCCTCCGGTGACATGTATTTGGGCATAACCGCCATATACTCATCATACTTTTGTTCAAAAAATGCACCACCGTTTTCTACGGTCTTTTCCTTTCCATCCACCGTAACGGTAATGGGTTTGTTGATGGCAAACATGACCGAAAGACTGTCCTTGACCGCAGGAGCTTTTTGTATAATGTTTAAAGTGGGCGTAAATGAAGCCGTCACAGGACTATTAAGCTTCTTTTTGCTGTGCAGGTTGTTATAAAGCTCATATATCTCATTACAAAGCGCATCCTTTTTGCGATTATACTCCGCATTGTTCTTATCCTGAAGGACTCTTAACTCATTGACCTTTTTCTCAATGAGAAGGGAATTGGGGATGTCCTCATCATAGATCTTCATGATCTCATCCACCAGCTCAAAGTCACCGTTTGTAAAGGCATCCAGCATGTCGATCACCAAATGGCCGTAGCCTCCAAACTGGTTGTAATAACGGATATTCTGATCACCATCATACAAGTGGCCCATGAGATTCTGTCCGTGCTTGGCTCTTATCCTTTGTCTGTCCAAAGCACCGCACTTATCAAATTCGGCCTTGAGTTTTTCTATGATGGACATAATAAGCGGCCTGTCTGCCTCGGAAAGATCATGATTTTCTTTTTTATTGGAAAGGATGGTATACACCCCATCCTTTCCATCTTTTTTCTGTCGGAAGGGTTCAAGCACATCTTTTTTATCCCCTTCATTCATCATAACCCATGAAAAGGTGTCCATAAAGGTGAAAAGCTCCTCCACGGGAATATTCTCCGGGAACTGTACCTCCTCTATTATCACATTATCTTCCTCGGGGATCTCGGAAGCAAGCTTAACATTCCACATGTACTTAAACATATTAAACATGCGGCGGGGCTTTTTAGTATCCGCGTCAACGGTAACCGTCTTTATTTTTCCCTTGATCTTCTTTTCCTTTTCAATCTTAATTGCATCGGAAAAGCCCATGATATCCCCAAGGTATTTCTTATTGAATTCCTCTCTTTTGTCTATACCCTCGATACCCTTTTTAAGGTTCGCTTTTTTCTTGGTATTATCCAAAAGCGCTGTTACGAATTCATCCTTGTTTATGGGCTCATACATTTCCACGAAATTTTTAAACATGGCCCGGTTGTCAAGATCCCTTTCGTTTCCGTCCAAATTCATGGCCTTGATCTTTGTCTGGGTTATCTTGTACTGGACAATGGCAACGGCATCCATGTAATTACTTTTATCATTTGCGTCATCCAGATACTCTATTTCGGACTTGAAGCTTTCCACCATTTTATTGATGTCATTAATGGACTTTTGAAGTCTGAGCTGTCCCTGGGAAAAATTATAAAGAGATGGAGGAAGCTTTACTCCCAGCTGCTGGGCCTTTATCAGGGCGGCACCTATCCTCTGGCCTGCCTCCTCATCCTGGGACATATCAATTATCTCATTAAAAGCTGCTTTAACCTCAGCCATTTTCTCCTTTGTATAAGTCTTCTCAAAGGCGATATCCTCAGCAGTCTTTTGCTCACCGTCTTTTTTCAGAACCAGGTCGTTAAAGGCGTTGAAGAAAAGCTCCTTGTCGCTTGATGCCGCAGCAGTGATCATCCTGGTAATGTGCTTCTGTTGATCCCTGTCAAACTTAACCGCATTACCGAAGTCGATAAGTGTTCCCTTATCTTTGCTTATCATGATGTTTCCTGCATGAAGGTCCGCATGGTAGTATCCGCTTCCGAATATGGCCTCCTCCAGCCAGCGTTGAGTGATATGGGCCATTATATCCCTCTGTTTGATAAGCTCATCGATCTTGTCCAAAATCTTATTCCGCCACTGGGCGGACTTCTCATATTCCTTTACATTCAGGTTATACCCATTCCTGTCGGAGAATTCCGCACGAAACTCTGCCTTAAGGACCGCAGCATCCAAAAGGATATCATCCAGTGTCTTGCCCTCTGCCTCCTCCAGCACCAGGGAATTAACCGTAGGATTGATAAGGGTATTGACCTTTTCGCTTTCCACATCTTTAAACTTACCGTCATAGATGGCACCGGCTACGATATTGTCCTTTTCCCTGGTAAGATCCAGCTCTGCCCGGTAATTTTGAAGCTGCCCCTTGTAGGTCTGGTACATGGCGTCATCCACCTTACGGGCGCAGTCAAGCATCACGCTCTCCTCACGCTTCATGCGGTTGGCTGCGTCGGGACGCAAAAGCTTTATTACTACTGTCTTACCATCCTTGGGCAGGTTGGGTCCGTAGATCTTTGCCCTGAAGGTCTGTCCCACTGAGGCTGCACCCAGGTTTTTAAGTATGTCGATCTTTGTAATGGCGCCGTTTGATTTTTGTATCATGGCGTAGATCTGTGATTTCACCACTCTTTCGGGGATTGGAGGAAGCTTTGACTTTACATCACGCATGGCAAGGGCTATCTCCTCCGGCAGAGACTCCTCACGAAGTCCCTGGACCATCTTGATAAAGAGCGGTCCCGCACCCTTTATGAGACCGCCAAGATAATTGGCCCCGATATGCAGGTTCTTCTTTTCCTGCCTGTATTCCTCCAGCTGTTGGCGCTCCTGAGGCGTAAGGGGCCTACTGAAAAAGTTTCTATCTTTTTTTCGAAGTGTAGGATACTTGGAAAGCTTTCTCTTTTTAATATCCTGGATCAGTTCTTCATCCGAGTATTCCCAATCAATAACCTTGCGGGCATTTCTTAAAACCGAGGAAAGCATGGCACGCTTGTCCAGGGACGAAACCGACTTGAAATAATTATCAAATACCATCCTGCTCATCTTGCCCTGACCTTCCTTGGAACGGGACGCATTATTAAGAATGGCATCCAGATTAGTCTCTTTGTCATCTTCCGTTTCGTCAAAGATACTCTTTGAAATGGTGGACACATTCTTCTGAAGGATGTCACAGGACTTTTTAATGCTCCTTTCCATGGCGTCATAGGAGAGCTTTAAAAGCTCTGTGATCTCTTTATCATCATGGTCATCCAAGGTGATCTTAATACGTCTTTCAATCTCCTCCACAGACTCATTGCCGTCCATGATGACATACTTTCTGAAGACCTTGCAGAAGTCATGGACATGCTCCGAGATCACCTTTGCAAAGTTGTCATCACCCTCGCCCATTACCTTATCCAGGGAGCGCTTTTGCATGATGGATGCCAAAAGGTCTTCTCCATCACCCTTGTTCTGCTTTATTAAGGTGGCAAAAGCGGTGACATTATTTAAAAGCACGGTACGGACAAACTCCTCGGGATTGTCAGCGTTCTTATCCATGATAAGAGTATCCTCGGTGAATACGAAATCAGCCAGGAGGTTTTTAACCTTCTTTTCCTCCTCGGTAAAGCCGTTCCTGTCCGCCCTTTGCTGGACCTCATACATGGAAACGTGCTCATTTATCTCCTGCAGTCTCTGGGCATCCAGTTCCATAAGCTCTGTAAGCTCGATGCCGTTTATCATCTCCTCACTGGTCTTGGCGTTTTTGATCATATCTTTGATC
>JAEEGL015166915.1_pt1 | contig 10699 bp, 9 predicted proteins | sample 9134231 | NCBI WGS metagenome assembly JAEEGL01 (sample SAMN16246548, study PRJNA631951) | gut metagenome | biome: gut microbiome; feature: rumen; material: fiber-attached | host: Bos | place: Iran: Karaj | collected 2018-10 | reverse complement strand
CGTTTTAGTATTATCATAATACTCTACTTCATAGTCCTTTGCATTTACTGTGTCTGTACTAATCTCAATTGATGCCTCAGTTGTAGCTGTTTCCTGTTCTACTGATGTTGTTTTAACTTCAACATCATCCTCTTCACCATTCATTTCAAGGTTTATTACAGCCTGCTCTTCTGGTGTTAATTCTACAGTTTTACCATTTTCAACATCTTCAGCAGTTAACGTATCTAATGCAAAATGATTCAAGCAATCTGCAACTGTTGCTGATTCATCACCATTTGTAGTTGCCCAATATTCTTTAAATATTTCTGTCCAAGTATCTAATGTCGTATCAGGCTTTATATTACCTATATTTTCGTTGTAATAACTTTCTGCCAATGCATCAACATCAATTGTTTCCTGTCCACTCTTATCATTTAAGAGTGTAGGGTCTGTTGCATCGGGTATAACTACCTCTTGCTGCTGTGCTGCTTTTTGGATTTCATTGTGTTTATAAATACCAAAAATTGCACCTCCTGTAACACCTACTGCTACAAGTGTCATTATTATATACTTTACTATTGGATTCATATTATTTGTCTCCTTTGTTTCATTATTTATATTTTTATTTTCCATATCATGTACCTCGTCAAAAGTTAAAATTTAAAAATATATTTAACTTATATATAATGTATTCACACATGATATATACAACAATAATGCATGTATAAATTATGTATAAATAATAGGCACCATACAATTATGTAGGGTGCCTATGCTAATCACTTTATAAGTGATATCATGTTAAATTCTGTATATGTCTGAGTTCTTTTCTCTTCTGAAGTTTTATTAGATGGATACATAATATCGAATTTTATATTTGTATTTCTTACAAGTTCAAAGCTATCTTTTAACTGTTGATATTGTTCATCTGTCAGTACTTCTTTACAGTACTCAATAACTTCTTCTAGTTTATTATAATCACCACATTGTGACCAATCTATATTATGTGTACATGATATCTTTGTAATAAGTTTCTTAAATGCAACCTTACCAAATTTGTTAATACCCTTGATGTCATCTGCTGTATCTCCTACTGATGCTAAGAATAAACCTAAAGCATTATATGGTATAAATACTCCGTATTCATTCTCTAAATATTGTTCATAAGTTGACTTCTCTACTCTACTATAACCTTTAGTAGCTTTAAATCTCATACAACCAACGTTATCACAAATATTTATAAGTAAGTCCTTATCATTCGTATATATGATTGAATAATCAAAATTGTCCTTGAACTCTGATATGAGTTTATTTACTAAATCATCAGCCTCTATACCATCATGTTTATATGTATTATATCCTGCTTTTATTAGCAATTCATTTATTATCTTTAAATCTCTAAAATTGTCATCTGTTAATACTTTCTTTCTAGTTGATTTATATTCAGCATTTTCTTCATGTCTGATAGACGGTGAATCGAAACATACTGATATAGTTACATCATGCTTAAGTTCTTCAAACTGCCTTCGAAGTCCTTCTATATCTCTAAGTGAATAATATATTAGTGATGTATCAATTTCTACATTTGTGCCATTCATATTAACAACTGATGTCAACTTCTTAAGCCTTCCATCTCTCATTTGAAAGAAGTACTTATAATAAATGTGCATAAAATCAACTATTACATGTAATCTCATTCTATAATCCCCTTATCTACATTAAATGTTATTGGTTTCATAATATAATATGGTGCTATCAGCCTTTTATGCCAAGCAATTACTTTCAAGTATCTACTAATATCATTATTTACTTGCATTATCTCATTATTATTGATATATTTAATCTCTGAGCCCTCCCAGTAACCTATAATATAACAAGAGTTAGCATTATACTTATATATGTACACATTATCTACTGCATATTTGACATTATTTATAATAAGTTCTATAGGTTTTATTAAACCTGACTTATCAAACCTTATAATGTCTATGTTATTAAGATTAGTGTCAATTCCAATAGCTGATATTGAAAACTCTTTGTTATATCTTTCTATATCAAAAGTTAATCTCTTAATATGTGTAGTTATTGATACTTTACAGTGTATCTCATATTCATTATCTATATACCAATCATGACTATACAGTTCATTCTTTTTATTCTTAAAGGGTACACCATCAATCTCTGAATTAATTGAAAATACTGTATTCTCTTTAAATGGTATAAATAATCTCTTCTTAGAATTAATATCCTTGAAATACTGCTTTATAATATCAGTATTAGTGTCATCTTTTTCAATATACTTGCAATAGTCCTCTAGTGCATCATACAAGTTAAATTCTTTACATGTAAATATCTTATCTAGTCCTATTGTTAAGTTTGATTTTCCAAGTATAGTACAGGGACTCTGACCAACTATCTTGCGTTGTTCTTTGACTCTATAGTCTGGTTCTATCTTACCATAAGTAGTTGTATACTGTCCTATCTTAGATTCACATGTAGTAACATTTCTTATTGTTTCATATATAGTGTGTCCTACATGTCTTTGACATATTATGCTACATTTGTTCAAATTGCAGTTTATACACTCACTCATATTATGCTCCTTATATATTATAATGCTTAATAGCATTTTTAATTTCAGATACTGCATTTCTACCTGTCATTATAGAATCAAGTCCTATAAGTTGCATGTTCTGGCACTCGTTAAAATCAGTAGCTACCATAACACCATTGACAGGTATATAGTCTATTGAAAATATTGGTAACCTAATATAATCATTATATGCACTTGGTAACTCTTGTACATTAACTATACTACCTATTTCTAATGAATTTACATTACTCTTCTTGTATGTTACATAGAATCTTCTCTGTCCTACTTGTAAAAATTTAACAGTAGTTCCATCTGTGATATAAAACTTACTTGCTAGGCAATTTGAATGATACTTTAATGCCTCATTTACACTCATAATAGCTTTACCTTTTCCATTATGAGCATATATGTCACTGTAAACTACTATGTTTCCATCAAGAGTTGAAAATTCTACTACCTGTTTTAGCTCAATAGTTTTAATGCCCATATTATTCAAATAACATAGTGCTTTACCACGAGCCATTGATTTACTTATGTATCTATTGTATACTACACCATCTCTAAAGTTATCTATGAACTTATCATAGTAGTCTACAAAATCAGAGTTGACCATCATAATTATTTTCATCTCCCATTAGCAACTGTATAAGTTTATTGATGTCTTTCTTAGACTCTAAATACTCTTGATTGTCAACAACTTTAATTTTAAGTCCATTTATCCTATTTCTGAGTTTATAATATCCCTCTTTTATGAACTCCTCTGTTCCAGTTGCTATTACAAATGGTGTACCATCTTCAACTGTCTGTGTTAAAATATATATTTTATTGTTCATAATTCTTACTCCTAGTTGAATATGTCATCACTTAGTGCTTCACTAAATACATCTAAGGATGTATTGATTTCATCATCTGATATTACAACAGAATCATTATTATTGTTAGCATTTTCATTGTTATAACCAATTATATTTAATGCCTCTTTTATAATACTATACTGTTTATCAGAACATCTTGTATATTGAAATTTACTAAGTGACTCTATAATCTTAAATACGTACTTACTTGGATGTATAAGTCCATTATTTCTAGCAATAAGTATTGCTTCACATTCTTTTTTAAGATTTACATCTGTCTCTGTATATTTAATGTTTACTGCATTATTCTTCGAAAATTCATCATATATTTCTCTTAATGTAGAAATATCATAAGGGGTTGGTTTATATCCACCTTTGATTTTAATAACCAATGACAATGCCTTTCTATACTTTGAATTATCACTTCCCCTTGGAAACATAGTATCTATGTTATATATAATCTGTTTTGATGAAATATCTTCGTGTATCTCATCTTTTTCAAATGATGAATATACATATCCCTTAGACTTCTTATACTTATTAAGTATCTTCATCATTTTAGTTGTCTTTTCTTCATTTTCTACTAGTTTCATCATGTCAAATAACATGACTGGATTTTGACTAACTAGCTCATAAAATGTCTCTTTGACTTTGCCATTACTATCATAACTGATATTTAAACCTGACTGTCTATAATAGTAACTTATACCTGTAACTGTCCAATAATATAATGCTAGTAGTTCATAATTCCTCTGTTCTATTGGATATATGAACTCTGGTATTATTCCTCTTACTCCTTGTTCTACTTCAGACTGAGTAGCATATCTTAAACCATTTGTTGATGATACCTTGTATACCTCAATTTTACCATATGGTAATGACTTACTTTTAGTAACAATACTACTATCATAGCAGAGTTTATAGTACATGTTTAACATGTTTAGTAGTCCACGTTTTTGTTCTATGTCAAGTGGTGAAATGTCACTTAACCAAAACATTGACTCTCTAATAATGAACTCTGACTTCTCGTCATTACTAATAGTAATCAATAGTCTAAGAATTGGATATAATTCACTTAATTCAGTTTCAACCTTATTAAATGTATACAATTAGTTGCCTCCAAAGAAATTCTCGAGAGCATCGAAGTCTGCATCTCCAAAATCTATTACTTCTTCATCTTTATTTTCTGTATTAGTTTCAACTTTAGCTGTTTCATCTACTTTTTCTTCTGTCTTTACTTCTTCAACTTTACTGTCATTTTTAATATTTTCAACTGGTACATTGTTTACTACTTGAGCTGGTATTGTAGCTACCTCAGTAACTTTAATCTCATTTACAATACCACTATATCTATTTACAATGTTTTCCATTATACTATCAGCCAATCTATCTATGTCTGTTATTCTACTGTCAGCCAAGAAAATAGCTTTTTCTATGTTTACACCACATATATCTTGTAACTTCTTAATATTTTGTTCAATCATAAACTCAACTGCAAGAGTATTCTTGCTAGCTGTTTCTAAGTCTAACTTCTTACCTATTAAGCTTGTTATATAAGTCTGATAAGCCAACTCATACATCTTGTCTGTTTTGCTCTTTATATCATAAAGCTCACTCCTCATACTATCAAAGAAGTTTGTCCTTATAGCAGGGTAATCAGTATAATCTATATCTTCTCTAAGCTTATTATATACGTCCTTATTAAACTCATTATCACAAATGAGTTTAATCATAGTAGTAATAGTACTAGATAACTTATGTCTACTCTTTAAGATTTCTATTAACTTTATAATATCTTTGTCTTTTTCATCATCAAGATATATGTCTATATTGTATCTTACTTGTGACATATTTAACTCCCTTACAGCCCTAACAACTCAATGGCAAGTTCATTATTGAACTTTGTTCGTGTTGACATTAATTCATTAAAGCTCTTTTTCTTTCCAATCATTTCTGCCTCATACATCATGTATGTGACTTTACCTTTTATCTTGTTAGCAATTATACTTGTTTCAGCCCTATTAGAACATTTATTGACGAACCAATGCAAATTGCTCATGTTGAACTTATCTAACTGAAGTCTTATCTTGAAGTTACCTATATCTGCTACATCATTGTCTGTTACAACAATAGTCTTGTATGATATATCAGATATACTATGAATAATATTACTTATTGACTTGTCTGAATTTAGCTTACCAAAGTCTATGATAATATAATCATATCCTATACTATCAAGTAATTTTAAAAATTCATTGTAGTTAGCATTTACTAATTCAGCATTATCAATATTATAATAAAGTCCACTGAAGTAATCTATTCTTCCACCTTTAGTTGTCTGAATTGTTCTAGCAAGTGAACTTATATTATTTCTACAAATATCAACACCTGCACTGTAAAATACACCTAATGAAGTTGACCTTATATCCTTTTCAGTGTAACAATTTACTTTACACAATGGTATCTGATTTATACCAAGCCACTTATTCATGTTAGGATTTATTAAATCCCAATCTATGACTAATACAGTAGCAGTTGAATATAACTTATAAGCCAAAGATACTGCTGTAGTTGTAACACCTGTGTTACCATATCCAAACAGTGATATAATTCTTGAGCGTGGCTGATAATCAATTTTATTATTGTTATTATTAGCTGTAGCTCCACCAAATTTAGCTCTGAACTGTCTTAATTCTAACTGTGCTCTATCTCTTTCAGTTGTAACTTCCTCAATTGTCTTGTTTAATTCCTTATTCTCATTTGTCAATTTTTCATTCATGGACTCTATCTGTTCAGTTCTATTTATCATTCTCTTTAAACCTTGTTCGTCAGAACCTGTCATAGCAATAAGATTATTATACTGCTTTGTCAGAGAGTCTCTTTGTTCAGTAACTAAATCAAGCTGTGCCTTAAGAGATACTGATTCATTTGTATCAATAGACTTGAGGTTACTTTCCAATTCCTTAACGTTATCCTTGTAGTTACTATTCATGTCAGTCAATTGCTGATTAAGTTTCTCAAGTTCTTCTATTCTTGTAAGCACATCAATAAGAACAGTTGTCCTTTCTCTAATAAGGTCATCTGTCTTTTCTCTATAGACAATTTCTTGATTAAGTGAACTCTTAAGTGTTTCATTTTCATCACTGAGTTCTCCAATAATTTTCTTCTTATCTATTAATTCATTTTTAATGTCATCAGTATTCTTATTATCATCAGTTAACTCTTTATTGATAGCTTCTAATTCATTGTTTTTGTAACTGACTTCTTCAATATCAGACTTAAGTCCATCTATCTGAGCTAACAACTCGTCAATCTTAGCATTAAGCTTTTCATTGTCGTCAGACAAATTTGTCTTATCCTGCTTTAAGTTGGTAATAATACCATTTAAGTTGTTATTATCATTCTTTGTTTCTTCTAACTCATTATTTATCTTGGTAAGCTCTTCATCAAGTCTTTGCTTAGATTCTTTCAACTTATTAAAGTCATCAATATTGATAGTATTTCTCTCAATGACCTTAACTTCACTATCTGATATAAGTATGTTTCTAAACTTCTCTTCAATAGTTTTCTTTTCTTTGCTTATGTTAGATATTACTTTCTCAAGTGATTCAATCCTACTGTAAGCCTTCTTGATTTCTTCTACTGTTTTGTTATATTTATCCTCAAGTTCCTTATCATTAGAACCTGAGTTCTCTGAATACTCACTAGCCTTTGATGTGTCTATATGATTATTGTCAACAATACTATTTTCTTCAATCTGGGATGCCTCATCAATACCAATGATGTCATTATCTTCTGTTATTTCAATGTTATCACTATAAAGTACGTCTGTATTATCCATTTCTACAGATGTATATTCATCTTCTTCACTTAGTGCCGCCTCAGAATTAGTTTTATTATATTCTTCAAGACCATTAACATTCATTTTAGGTACAACATCTTTACCTAAAATGAATGATAGCTGTATGTATATATTATCATTAAAGTATATATCATGCTCAAACTTATCTGCCAATCCCATAGTAGTATAATCATCTTCTGAGTCTATGTAATATAATACTTTATTATCTTCATGCTTAATGAACTCTGAAATGAAGCTTTCAAAGTCATCTTTTTCGTCATCTCTTATTTTTTCAATGACTAATACATTTGATTCAGATGTGTTTACTGATTCCTTAACATCTTGTATGTCTAAAGCCCTAATTGCCCTACAGTTGTGTAATCTTAGTTTAGATGCCTTGTCACCAACTTTAACTACCAAGTTCATACTTAATTTATCCTTTATTTTATTAGGGGAGAACAAATACTGAGAGTCCTCCCCTAAATCTATAGTGTATTTAGATAATAGCTGTGTTAGTTTCTTCCTTAGTCTCAGTAGCCTCAGGAATTACATTAGCTGTACTTGTAGCTACTTCCTTTGTTTCCTTTGTTTCAGTAGCTGTGTTCTGCTTTTCCTTACGTGCCTTCTCAAACATAGCCTTGATATAAAGACCCTTTACATTGGCAAATCTAGGCTCCTCACCGTAGTGAACAACCTCAATGCCGTTAGCATACTTCTTAAGTTCCTGTGTTACATAGTAACTCATAGGCTCAGATGTCTTTACTACTTCCTTATTCTCATTAATATACTGAGACTGTAGAGAACCACCACCTGATACTACGATAGCACGAATTGAGTTAATATCCTCGTCAATTCTCTTGAAGTATGTATCCATCTTATTTACAAGAGCTGCCGCCAACTCATACTTAGCAGTGTCAAGTAAATCACCAATGACAATGTAATTTACACCCTGTCTGATACGACCCTCAGATACTGCTCTTTCAGCATCGGCAACGGAAAGCTCGATGTTGTACTTCTGTGATACCATTTCAATAACAGCATCTCTTACCATATTTCCACCAATCTTCCATGTCTTTGATGCCTTATCAATATATCTGCCATGGTCTGTCATAGCACCATCAGTTGTTGAAGCACCAATATCAAGTGAGAAAATCTTATCCCCTGCATACTTGCGAGCTGTATCTCTAAGTTTACCATTCATGTCAAACAGGAATGATGTGAGTGCCATAAATGACTCCTCATAGCACTTAACTCCGACAATATTGACTGTTGTCTTTGTTCCGTCCTTATACTTAGGGAACTCAATTTCATACTTACCTACAAGGTACTTATTGAATGTAGCTTCAGCATCAAATACCTCAATAGGAGGTGTTGCGATAGTAAGAAAAATATTTTCACTGACGCCATTCTCAATTCTATCCATAGCACAAGCAACAATAGCACTGATATAGTTAATCTTCTGCTTGTACTTTGAAAGGTTTCCAGAAGGTCTCTCTGATGCCATTCTATGTCTACTAGCCATACTTCCTACAAGTACGTTAGTAGGGAAGAATGATGCTCCGTTGTCTCCCTCTACCTTACTAATTTTGCACTCAAGATTATCCTCAAGTACTTCGTTTTCTACTCTGAGATTAGTAGTTTCCATAGTGTTAAGCATTACCATGTTGTTAGCAAAGGTAAAAATCTTGCCACTCTCTGTAGTACATCTGTTACCTGATGCACCAAGATCAATCTCCAAGTAACTTGTGTAACTTGCATCGTTCATCTTTAAAATTCCTCCGTTCATAAAATACACTATAGTCCTTAGAATTTGAAAACATAAATTTTCTATTCTTTATATTCTTTATATAACCATGTAATCAGAACGGCATAATTAAATTTTCTCCAAAACATATATAAAAATAAGAGCACACCTTATATTTTATATGGTGTGCTCTTATTAGTGTTCTGCTTATATTATATTATTCAAATTTGAAATTCTTAACATTAAATTTTTCAAGTTCTTCACTATTGTCAACCTCATTTACCATATTGATTTTAATATCCTGCATTGACAATATTGAACTATATCTTATATCTTCTTCTGAACCAGACTCTTTACCCTTAACCTTGTCAAATTCTACTTGACTTTTCTTGTTTCCATTAAAACTACCAATGAAATTATATTTTTCTGTAAGTCTTAATAACTCTATTAAAGTGTCAACAGTTGATTTATACTTATGCCAATTATAACTCTTATCAATGGTACCCTTACTATACTTTAAGTCTGATTTAATAACTGCATCTGTATAAAATACTTCAATATCTTCCTTACTATTGCACATACCAATAGCATTTATAAGTTCTTCTCTCTTCTTTGAAGATATAAACCTTGTGCTACCTGTCTCAAGTACTACTACTTTGTAATCACTGTCCTCAAATATAAGTTCATTTGCAAATTGAGCTATGTCATTATATATGTGAGCTATACTTATACCATAAGATTGAAAATAATCTGCTATGTTAAGATTTACACTATCTGTTAATATATACAATCTTACATCTGTCTTTACAATAGGTTCATCATCTTTAGCACCTTTTTTCTTTTTCTTTTTCTTTGCTTTTTTATCCTTAGGTGTCTCGTTTTGGATACTCTCTTTTTCTTCTACTGTATCTTCTGATTTTTCTTCTGTTATAGACCTACTTTCTTCACTCTCTATACTCTCTTCAATAGGTATATCATCTTCTTCACTTTCAACTGATAACTTTTCATTATCATCAGTCATTTCTTCATTAATGTATTCTTCTTCTGTATTGTTGTGCTCTTCCTCAGTAATGTCCAATTCCATATCATCAAGTAATTCTTCATTGTTATTTCTCATTTTATAATTCTCCTTATCTTATAATTTGGTATGTAAGTCTGCCTTCAGTTGTTCTAACTCCCATTGTTCTGTTTAATCCACCACCTTGAAATCTTTGAGTATCATCTGTCCAAGCTAATGATGTTGTATTTGTGTATCCGCCACCGGATGGACTTATATATCCTTCGACTTCATTATTCCAAACCCAGTTAAATACTCTCTTAATAGGAGTAATTCCAATATAAGATACAGGAACATCATATTCAATACCAACGATTGTTACATAGTTATTACTCTGATCTGAACCATTACCTGATGTAAGCCCTAACTGACTACCATCAATATTTGTAAGTTCCTTTAATCTATTTCTGTCTGAATCATTTCTCATATCAAGTACTTCATAAGTGTATCTTCTTATCTGTGCTTGATTACAAAATACTTTAAATCCTTTGTAATTTACAAATGTTTGTCCTAAATCATCTGTCTGTATTAAAGCACTATTACAATTTGATAACAGCTGAGTTAAGTTCCATCTAAACATCTTGTTTGCTACATCTCTATCCATGTATGGAATACCTATATTTACAGTTGT
>JAEEGL015124913.1_pt1 | contig 10699 bp, 5 predicted proteins | sample 9134231 | NCBI WGS metagenome assembly JAEEGL01 (sample SAMN16246548, study PRJNA631951) | gut metagenome | biome: gut microbiome; feature: rumen; material: fiber-attached | host: Bos | place: Iran: Karaj | collected 2018-10 | reverse complement strand
GCGTCTTGCCGTCAAGCGCAACGCCCATCGCCCTGTCGTCAACGCCGTCCACGCGGACGGCCGCCTTCGGCTTCGCGCACGCCTTCGCGGCATTGGAGCCGGATACGGCAAAGTCCGCCGCCGCGCCGACCATCGCCGCAAGGACAATGGCAAGAAACACACATGTACTTTTCATCTCGTCTCCTTCTGCCGTGGGAATTCTACCACAAACCATATCAGGCGCGCAACGCCATCCAGCGCTGACGTTCTGAAGGAGACGTGGTGTCTCGGCGGCCGTGCCCTGTAGTGCGTCGCGTCGAGCGCGATCACCGGCATGTCACCACGTTTTTGCTGCGTGCCTCGTATATCGTATAACCGATGGCACGGACTGCCTGGATGGTTTCCGGGTAGGGCGTGTCGCAGATGTCCGTCCAGCCGACCTGGAGGTATTCGCCGTCGAATCGTCCCGTCGTGGCCTGATCCGCGAACTGGTGCCAATGCGCGCCCACGATCTGCGGATTTGCCAGCGCGGAGCGCACATACGTCTTCAGCTTCTCCGCGCGGTCCGTCTGGTTCGACGCCACGCACACGCCCGTTCCGAACGGTCCCCTGTCCGTCGCGCCGAAATGGAACTCGCCCACCATCACGGGCGCGTCGAGTCCGTCAGGGAGCCGCCAGTCGCCGACCGTGTCGAGGTAGATATTGTAGCTCACCACATCGCAGTGTTTCGCGCACGGCCCGATCACCCACGGCTTCGCCTTCGAGCCCACGAAGCGACAACCGAGATAGAGAAGGTGCGGATCGAACGCCTTGACTGCGGCGCGGACGCGCTTGAAGTATTCCTCCGCGATGACGCGCGTGAACGCGGCGAGGTCGCTCGCCGCGCCGGGCCCCGGCAGGAGAACCGAGTGGAGAAGGTCGTCCCAGTCGGAATAGGATGCCTTCCACGCGGCGTTCAGCTTGCCGACGTCGCCGTACTTCGCGCGTAAGAACGCGACGGCCGCCTTCTTCGCGGGCTGGTCGGACGGAGACTGCATCGTCCAGTCGGCGAGCTGGCGCGGCGTGAATCCCCAGTTGATCTCGTTGTCCACGAAAAAGCCGATGCACCACGGATCGTGCGCCTCGCGCCCGTGTGTCTCCAGCGCCTTCGTCACGCCCTTCGCGAACGAATCGTCCCACGGATCGCGGAACTTCTTCCACATGCCGTAGCTGCCGGCGATCGGACGCGATTCACATTCGACGCGTTCGGCGTAGGGCGTGCGGTCCATCAGGCAGATGTCGAGATCGGAGGAGTTCGCGATCGTATTCGCGCCCCAGCTCCTGAGACGCCTGTGCGCGAGGTCGGCGAATATCCGGCGGTAATCCGCGCCGTATTTGCGGTAGAGGTTTGCGGACGAGAAGTCAAACACGCGCGTCTGCCCACGCGCCCGGTAGAACGGGAGGAGGAGATCGTCGTGAGTCGTCCAGAACTGCGAGAACGTCGTGGCAGACGCCGCGTCCGGCGGCGGTGGAAGTTCCGCGAAGAGGCAGTCGCGGTCCGGCAGCGGAAGCGCATTGCCGCGTTGTGGCTTGCAGGGGTCGCCGTTCATCGGCGTCATGCCGGAAGAAGGCGTCACACGCACGGGGCCGAACGACCAATAGAGGCGGCCTTCGGGGTCGACGAGCCACCATTTGCCGTCCACCTTCTCCGTACGGAATCGGCCCGTCGCCCTGAGCTGCGGTCCTGCGGCCCAGCCGCCGTACCGGTTCCAGTCCGTGGGCCCCGGATGCGCGGCAAGGTCCTTCGCCTCCGCTTCCGCGGAACGCTTCATGTCCGCATCGCTCCTGGTCTTGCCCGGCCAGTCGCGGTGGATGAACTGCCCGTACTTGTCGATGCAGGGGAGGAAGTCTTCCGTCTTCATCTCCATCCACGGCGCGCTTCCCGCCGGTGGCAGGGCTTTCATGTGGTTCTCGAACTGCCCGGGCTTGTACCAGTAGTCGACGATTTCGCGCGGCGAGAGCTTTTCCCATTCCACGTGGCGCGGCACGCAGCTGGCGGCGGCGATGAGGACGGGCGAATCCCACATGGGGATTTCTTCGAGTGTCGTCATCTTTCCATCGAACGACACGTTCGCGGCGGGGATCTCGAACACCCGCCCCGAAATCATGTCCACCCAGACGGGTCGTTCGATGCGTCCCGGAACCCGGAACGAAATTCTGTCGAACCGCATTGCGTCCGTCGGCGCCCGGTCGGAATACCAGTAAAAGCGGAGCGGACAGTTGTAGCGCATGAACTTCGCACACGTGAGAACGCGCTTCGAACCGTCGTTCGGATTGGCGCTCGACACGGTCATGAACGCCCCGTTCGTGACGACGCCCGACGGCAGGGCCTCTTCGTCGAGCAGGCTGCGCACGAACAGGATCGGCGGTCGCGGGGCGACCGCCCTACCGTCACACGGCTGGGACCGTATCGCCCGCACGGCGTCGCCGATCGCGACACGAAGGGAATACTTGCTGCCGACGAGGTCATTCTCGGAAGGGACGCGCGGTTGCGCGTCCGCCTCGCGCATGACGTCGTGCGCGCCGGACTGGGCTTTCACCTTCTTCCGCAACGGCTCCACGACGGTCGCATACGCGGCGTCGGGGTTCGGGTCGTCCGTGCGGAAAAGGACAAATCCCTCCGGCACGGGAAGGACGCGCTCCTGCGCGTCCGCCCGCACGGCCAGCCGCCCGATCTCCCTCATGCCGAGGCCGTCGAACAACGGGATGCGATGGGAGCGCACCTTGCGCGCGGCTTTCGGACGCGATCCCGTGGAAAATCGCATCGTTATTGTCGCGTAGAGAACCGGCTCGCGGAACGCGAATGCGAGCCGCGCCACGTCATGCTTTCCCGGATTCTCGATCTTCTCGTCCCTGAACGCGAAGTCGGCGGATGCCGAGACGTCGAGCGTCATCGTGCGCGCGAGATTCTTTTTCGGCTTGCTAAACTCGAAATGACGGGCGGAACCGTCATGCTCGTAGTTGCGGTACGTGATGATGGGAACCTCGAACGCGGAAGGCTCTGAAAACGACACGGCGTCAGACACCGCGATCACGCCGCTTTTGCGGTCGAACGCCACAGTCCGGACGAGCGACTTGAGCGCGGGAACATCGTAGGCCGCAGTGCAGTCGAGGACGAGCGTGTCGCAATCGTCGGTGAAGTCCGCCTTGAGCACCTTTGCCGCCGCCGCGCGGCCTTTTCGCTGAAGCTTCCCGGCGACCACGGGCACCGGATGTCCGTAGGAGTTGAGGACCTTCGACACATATCGGTCCTTTGAAAACGTACGGCGCGTATAGACCTCGCCGCCCGGATCGCCGCACATCTCTGTGCCGTCGAGCATGATCGCGTAGGATCCGACGTCGTTGTGGTTGTGCAACTCGGCATTGTGTCCGCCCTTGACGGCGATGCCGAAAAGTTTCCTGCCTTGGGGCCAATCGCCGCGCGAGATCAGGACCTGCGCCTCGGGGAACCACGTGCGCAACGGCAGCGCGCCCATCTTGGGCTCGCATGGCGGCGGCTCCTGCCCGAACGCGCGCAGCGAAAACTGAAAGACGCGGCCGGACAAAAGCGGGGCTTTGATCGCCTCGGCGGAAACGAGATCCGGCCACACCTGGCGCCCCAACGCCAGGAGGACGGGCGACGGATTGCCGCCGCCGTCGGCGAAATGCGGCGAAAGGTCCGTCTGAAGCTGGAATCCGTAGGCGTACTCCATGATTGTCCTCGTCTTCGGGTCGGCGAAGAGATCGATCTTGCCGCCGGTTGCCGCCCGCAGGGAAAGCCCCATGGCAAGATGATGGCCGTAACCGTAGTTCCAGTAGCCCATGCCCTCTGAGCAGTAGCCGTCGGACGTGTACCCGGCAAGGGCGTACGGCACGCTGCCCTCGGCATGCATGACGAACTCCGCGCGAAGCCGGCGGTCGGGGATGATGGCGAGCGCAGTCCTCACGACGCAGCCGTTGCAGACGCTGTTCCAGTTGTTGCCGCCGTGAAACCACCAGTGGCTATCGAGCTTCCGCTCCCCCCTCGCATGGGCGAGATAGGGACGGAACGTGCGCCGGTCGATTTCCCCGTACACTTTCTTCCGAAAGCCGTCCGGCAATGCGTCGCCGAGCCAAGCGAGGCAGTAAGCGAGGTTGAGCGAGAGGGCGGCGCTTCCGAGATCGACGTGCGGATCGCCCTTGAAACACGAAAGTGACTGGTCGTGTGCAGGGGCCGTCCAGCTCTTCATCCCGCAGATGGCGTTGCCGTAGTCCACGATCTTGCCTGTGAAACGGCCCTTCCCCTCAAGGCATTCGGCCTGGTAGAGCCTCTCAAATCCGCCTGTCAGCCGCTCTCTTTCCGCCCGAAAGCGCGTGCGGTTGCCGTTGCGGGAGAATTCGAGATAACCTTCGTCCGTGACCTCGGGAACGCGCTTGTCTAGCAGTGTTGCGGCGGCGGCGATCATCTTGCCGCCCTCCTTCGTGGCGGCGAGGGCATCCCACTTCGCCCGATCGGATGCTGGGGCGCCGTCAGCCGCCGGGCGTTCGGGAAGCCACGCGGCGATCTCGTCGATGCGATTTGAGGCACTTGCCGCAAGAACGCCCATCGCCATGAACCACATTGACCAAACAGAACGTCTCATCATGCCGCTACCTTTAACAAAGACTTTGTGCTATTTGTGTTCTTTGTGGCTAAATCTTCATCGTCGAGAAGTAGGCGTCCATCTTCTCGTCGAGCGCGCGGCGGAACGGCGTGTCGAAACGGCGGACGAGGTCGGGACGCTCGGAAAGGTACGCCAGTTCGTACGCCACCGCCTCGCGACAGGACTTGAAATCACTTTCCTTGAGTCCCGTCACGCGCATCACCTTCGAGAAGTCGCTGCGCCGGTCGAGGTTGCGGTCGGTGAAGATCATCTGCCGGTCCATGAACGTGTTGCCGGTCGCGATCTCAAGGTAGTCTTCCACGGGCACCCACTCGAACTTCGCGCCCGCGAACTCTTCGTAGAAGCCAGCCACGTCGCCCCACGTCAACCCCTCGTCCGTTCCGAGCGTGAACGCCTCGCCGAACGCGCCGGGATTGCCGAGAAGGTGTGCGATCTGGAGTCCCGTGTTGCCGCCCCACGTCACGCCGCAGTGCTTGTCCTTCACCTCGGCGGGAAGCGGAATCTTCTTGCCCGCCGCCGTGCGGTAGAGGATCGCGTACGCGCCCACGGTCACGAGGTCGAGGCGAAAGTGCGTGAATGAGATGATGGGGCGTATGATCGTCCAGTTCTTCGTCGCGCGCGAAGTCAGGTACCGCTCGCCCTTCGCCTTGGGAATCGCGTAGTCGTCCTCCGCGAGGAACTTCGGATCCGTCGTCGTGTCCAGCCACTGCGGCGTCGATTCGGTGACGGTCGAATCGCGGTCGGAGTAGGTGCGGTAGGACGACACGTAGACGAACTGGTCCGTGTTCGCGAGGATGAGGTCCATGCGCTTCTTCAGCGCCTCGACGTCGACCGTGAGGACGAAGGCCACCACTGCGTCGTAGCGTCCGCGCTCCTCGAAGAACTTGGCGAGGTAGTCCGTGTCCGCGTTCGCCTTGATGAAATCGAGGCGCGGCGTCACGCTCTTGTAGTCCTCGAGCGAGATGACATCGACCTTCCAGCCGAGCCGCACGAGTTCGGGGTACGTGGATGCGCCGAGCGTTCCCGTGCCGGCGATGAGCAGTGCTTTTTTCATAGTTGGTAGATGGTAGATGGTAGTTGGTAGATGGTAGATGGGAGTTGGTAGATGGTTAACGAATGATGATTGTCATCCCGGTTGGCGGAAGGAAAGCGAGGCGTGTGTCCGTCACGACGAGGTACGGGCGCTGCAACGGTTCTGGCACGGCGGCAGAGAACGAAAGCTTGCCGATCGCCCCGCCCGTTGCATTCGTCGTGCAGAACAGATGACCGCTCGGCGGCGCGATGAACTTGTCCTGCACCGCATCCCACACACCGTATGTGCCATCTTTCACGGCTGGTATGTACTGGCGGGCAAGCGTTGCCGTAGAATCAACAACATTGGAGATAGACAAGGAGTAGAACTTCGACCCCGAAGGCATTTCATTTCCCTGTGTTCTTCTGCTGGCGAAGAGCCATACAGGAGCGTTACCCTCAAGCGTCACCGTCGAGCTGCCTGGCGTGAACGTGTACTGGTAGGATGTCTCGTCCGAATATTGAACCTTCAGCAAGCCCGTCCCTGAATCGTATGCCAAGAGCGTCAAACCCAATTTTGCGGGGAGTTTAGTTGTCAGACTCGAATACCAATTCTGTGCCGAAGCCCCATCCGTAGAAAGCCTGTAATAGGCTACACCCGCGTTATTCGTCCATTGGTATATCTCCACGAGAGATTTGCCACTTGAATACCCGTTCCCCATAAGACGGCTTCCGGTTGCGATTTCTTCTACAGAAAACTTGATCGAATAGCTGTCACCGTTGGTGTGGTACCAATCTGTCTTGATGAACGACGCGCCGTCAGAAAGAAGATATTCTGCAAACGAATCGCAGTCGAGCGCGCCCGCCTTCATAAGGAATGCGCGGAAATAACACGGGTACTTGCCCTGCGGCAACGTCACGGACGCGCTTTGCGCATCAGCGGCCACGGCTCCGGCGCAAAAGACGTTCGTTCCCCATGCGGCAAGCGTATTGCCCATGTCCGAATCGCCCCACGCGATATAGAGGATATCGTCGTCTCCTGTCGCTCCCTGAGTAAAGGAAACGCCCGCCGTCATGCGGCCGGTCTCGCGATTGCGCGCGATGGACAGTGCCGTGATCTGACGCGAGTAGGGAAGCGAGGACACGATCGTCTCGTACTTCGTCTGCAGTTCCGCTGGAACCGCCGCATGGAAGTCGAGTTCGGCAAAATCGTTTCCATTCGTGTCAGTCGCGACAAAAAGGCGCGACTGGCTATAGCCTTTTGAGTTGATGTTGTGCAACAGCGTATTTCCAACGGCATCCCACAGATAGGCGTTGTACGCATGTGTCCCGGAGACGCACGGAATGTAGTACCGGGCGTAAGCCGAATCGTTCGTCTTGATGGAAAAATTGTAAAGCAGAGCATCCGCAGGCACTTTGTTAAGGACGGTTTTTCCGTCTGTCGAGTTCGCGTTGGCGAATATGGCGAGCGGGTAATCGCTCTTTTCCGTACCGCTGGTTATCAGCGTGTAATTGATACTTTTCTCGTCTGTCCCCTCGGCATCCGAAATGCGGGTAAGTTTCTTGTTTTTCGTGTCCATCACGATTTTCGTCTTCCCCGACGAAGCTGTAAGACCGGTATTTTGAATCCAAGCGACTGCACCGCTCGAGTTGATGTACCCATACCCCCAAGCGGGATACGAGCTGGAATACAAGACTTCAAAGATGCTGCTCTTATCGGATGAACGAGAACCAAAGGGACGATTAGATGGGCCCAATCCCTCAAAGACGGCCGTGATGGATTCGTTACCCGAGCAATAGTAGTCCGTGACAAACCATGAATCAGCGCTCGAATCCACACGGAGGCACTCGACCAACTTCGTTTTGTACGCTGGCGTTACGCCGGTGCTTTTCACGAGGAAGGCGCGGTAGCAGGCGGCCGTTTTCGCGACGGAAGGGAGTGTCACAACGGCCCCTGTCGCACTGTCAGAGACCGCGCCGTGAGTCACGTACCCCCCCCCATTCGCCCAAGCGTAAAGCGTGTTGCCCAGGTCCGACGGGCCGTAGGCGAGATACAGCGTATGGTTGTCGCCCGTTTCCCCTACGGTGAACACGACGTTCGCCGTCAAGTCGTCACCGCTTTGCGCGAGGGTCAGTGATGTGATGTCGCGCGCCTGCGCGACGAGCGTTGCCAGCGCGAACGCGCCCATTGCTGCAATGTGCTTCATGATGTCTTTACTCCTCTGTTAAGCTTGCGAATGCGGCATCCCGCAATCGACGCGAGAAGTATACCAAATAAGGCCGTACGGAAAAGTTCTTCTCTAGCAAGAAAATCGTATATTGCAAGCAAATTAGACCCCACGGGATCTTGTCCCCCCGCACCAGTTCGTTCCTAGTCGGCTGAAAGTGAGATTAAGGATCGTATGAAATCTTACCATTGGCCATCAAGCCTGTCGAGAACAAGCTTGGGCGAAACCGAACAGGTCTATCGCCATGCGGGAAAAGCTGTTCCGCGAAATGGATGCAAATACGGCATCGTCGCCTATCCGCCGAGAAGCGCTTTTCCGGCAGGAAAATCGCAAGCAATGCAGGACGTGCTATTCCCTTTCAATTTGCGCAAGGCGGGTCGCATGGACCACAAGATGCGACGAAAACAGCGGCGTCACCGGGATCCAACCAGAAGGAGTCCGAGTACGTTGAAACCTTTGCCCGGGACCCGTCCCTCCGCACGAACTCCGCGTCTTCGACGAACGTCGCCTTGAGCGTGATGTCATCGTTGGGATCGCGATTCACGACCATAAGGTAGTCCCTTCCGCCGTTTTTGAGCCACGACACGACTGCCGTGCCGCCGTCAGGAACGGAAAATGACTTGACGAACAGCGGGAGGCAGCCGTCGGTAAGACGTTTCGTGCCGATCGGAACATTGATTCCCGTATGCCACACGCCAACGACTTCGCACCCCGCAAAGACGTATGCGCGAGCCTGTATCTCCTTGTTCATCTCACGAATACGCTCAAACGCCGGATAACGGCGGTCCAGACAGCGAAAGTACGCGAGAGCCTGAGCTCCGTAGGCAAGATTGGAATAGTGCTGAAGACGCAGATGTTCCATGGTCGGCACAGGATAGGCATACCCAGGATGGTGACGATGCGCAGTTGACAGGGCGAAGGCAAACATCGGAATCTTACGCGCACGGGCAAAGGCGCTCGCAATCTCCAACGTCTCGTACCAACGCTCCTTCAGGAACACCCGCCCCCCATGCAGGCGCAGGTCGCCGTCCGCATGCTGCCTGAAGGAAAGGACCGGATATACGTCGAAGCTGATCATCTTCAAGGGCGCGACACCGTAAATGCGACGGATGTATTCTTCGTATGTGAAGCAGCCGGTCAGTTTCCTCTGCAGTTCCTTGTCGTCGCGAGCCACCAGATCGTTGGCCGCACCATACAGATTGACATAGCATGGATGCGCCGAGCGTTCCCGTGCCGGCGATGAGCAGTGCTTTTTTCATAGTTGGTAGATGGTAGTTGGTAGTTGATAGTGTTTCAGCGGAAGTGGATGGTCATGCCAGTTGGCGGAAGATAGGCGGGGTACGCAGAGATCTCGACGAGCCACGACCGCCGCAACTCGTCCGGCACGGCCTCTCACGCCGCGCATCACCGCTCCGCTCATATTACAAACGACGGCACAGCCATCAATCTGACAGACGTACCGCCGTTCAGTAACCACCATTTGCGTCAGAATCACCAAACGTCATCAGAAGAACGAGATAATCAAGCCATTGACCTTCGGCCTGTACTTGCCGTTCCTGCCTTCGCCGGAAACACGCACATACACCTCTCGTCCCTGCGGCACGGTCAGTTCTTCCTGCGCGTCCGAAGCGTCGATGACAAACGGCACGGATGCCGGAATGACGGCAAGGATGCTCGTCAGCTGCGCCTGCGTAGTCACCTTGAGCATAAGCGAATTGAACGTCGCGTATTGCATATTCTCCGCCGTTATCAAATCCGCCGCCACCTCGATGTTGTTCGTCACGTTGATCTTCGTGTCCAGGCCGAAGTTCTCCTTGAAAATGGCGACATGGTTCAGCACGTTGGTGAGCGCGTTCGCCGTCCGAACCGTGGCTGTCAGCGTCGTTTCGCCCATCTTGAAATCAAGTTCTTCTTCCGGCCCGTAAATTATGACGTTAGGGTTTGTGCCTAGGACACTCGTCGTAGTCACCCAATCGCCACCGCTCCGCGGGAAGAAGTATGTGCAGCCGCTCGACTTCTTGAATTCGATAGCATAATTCGCCTTTTGGAGACGAGGCCCTACGAAAACCGTCTTGATTGCAGCAGACGCAGTGCTTTTCGCCACAACGCCAGCACCGCCAAGTACCACGCTTTCCTGCTCTCCGGCCGCGACGGTCACCGGGCCTTTGTAGCAGACGCTCTCTATAGAACTGTAGTTGTAAAACACTGCATCGCGCACGATCCCGACACCACTCGGAAAGGTCAGCGATTTAAGATTGCCCGACGATTTTGAGTTGTTAAACGCCCTGTTGCCGATGGTTGTCACACGGTACGACACGCCGTTTATCGTAAAGGCCTCTGGAAGAATCACCTTGCCGCTAAGCTCCGCAGATGACGCATAGTACGTCGTGCTTGCTTCACTGCCAGTATTCGGGTTTGTGCCGAGACAGGCGGTATGCGCGTCTTCGTCGATGAGGAAGCGCCATTCCACACCATTGGACTGGTATGTATAGACCGTCTCCGACCATGCGGCCGAAGCAAGGTTTGGCATCAGTGCTGCCGCCGACACGGCAGCGAGGATTGTTCTTGTTTTCATTTTCACGTTTTTACTCCTCAATTAGACTTGCGAATGCGGCATCCCGCAATCGACGCGAGAAGTATAACAAATAAGGCCGTACGGAAAAGTTCTTCTCTAGCAAGAAAATCGTATATTGCAAGCAAATTAGGCCCCACGGGATCTTGTCCCCCCGCACCAGTTCGTTCCTAGTCGGCTGAAAGTGAGATTAAGGATCGTATGAAATCTTACCATTGGCCATCAAGCCTGTCGAGAACAAGCTTGGG
>JAEEGL013346321.1_pt1 | contig 10699 bp, 7 predicted proteins | sample 9134231 | NCBI WGS metagenome assembly JAEEGL01 (sample SAMN16246548, study PRJNA631951) | gut metagenome | biome: gut microbiome; feature: rumen; material: fiber-attached | host: Bos | place: Iran: Karaj | collected 2018-10 | reverse complement strand
TTCAGCGTAATGCACGTTCGGCTGCATCATATCACCGTTTCTCCTTCAAAAACCGTTTCCGCGGGGCCGGCCATGCGCACGTCGCCTTCCCGCGATACCGTGATCTCCAGTTCGCCGCCGTCCAGGCAGACCGTAACGGGCGTATCGGGGGCGCAAAAGCCCCAGGCGACCGCCGCCGCTACGCTGGCGCAGGAACCGGTGCCGCAGGCCATGGTGACCCCGCTGCCGCGCTCCCACACGCGCATACGCAGCCGCGAGGGAGAGAGCACCTGCACGAATTCCACGTTTACGCCTTCCGGAAAATCCGGATGTCGCTCCACGGCGGGGCCGAGCGTTTCCAGCGGCACGGAGAGCACGTCCTTTGTAAAAACAACGGCGTGCGGGTTCCCCACGTTTACCGGCGTATAGGTCAGGCTCGTTCCGTTGGCGGTCAGCGCGCGGCGGGCGCCCGCTTCGGCAGCGCCCATCTTTACCGATGCGCCGGTCACGCTGCCGCCGGTGAAAAGCAGGTCCACGTATTTTATGCCGGAGCGCGTTTCGATCCGGAGGTGTTTTTTATCCGTGTAGCCTTTGTCGTATACGTATTTCCCCACGCAGCGGACGCCGTTGCCGCACATCATGCCCTCGCTGCCGTCGGCGTTGAAGATCCGCATTTTGAAATCCGCGATCTCCGAGGGGGAGATATAGATCATGCCGTCCGCCCCCACGCCGAAATGCCGGTCCGAAAGTCTTTGTGAGAGCGCGGCGATATCCGCCGGGACCTTGCCGAAAACGTATAAATAATCGTTGCCGAGCCCGTGCATCTTCGTAAAACGCATCCGCGTATTCCTCCTTTAAATGCGGGCGGTGTTTTCCGCCCTTTTTATTTTCCGATCTCCGATAAGCGCTGCTCAAAGCGGTCCTTGCGCGGGTCTTCGGGGACCGGCGTTGCGTAACGCCCCGAAAAACAGGCGTCGCAGTAATTCCCGCCGCCCGTAAGTTCGGAGAGGCGCGCCACGGGAAAATAGCCCAGAGAATCCGTCCCAAGCAGGGCGGCGATCTCCTCCGCCGGGTGCCGGCACGCGATCAGGTGCGTTTCGGAATCGATATCCGTGCCGTAATAGCACGGGTGCAGAAACGGCGGCGCCGCCACGCGCACGTGGATCTCTTTCGCGCCCGCCTCCCGGATGAGCGAAACGATGCCTTTCAGGGTTGTGCCGCGCACGATGGAATCGTCGATGAGCACCACGCGTTTGCCTTCCACGGTTTCGCGTACGGCGGAAAGTTTGATCTTGACCTGATCCATCCTGTGATCCGGTGAAATGAAGGTCCTGCCGATATACTTGTTTTTGATGAGCCCGATGCCGTAGGGGATGCCGGAAGCGCGGCTGTAGCCGAGGGCCGCATCCAGCCCCGAATCCGGCACGCCGATCACCGCGTCCGCTTCCACGGGGTATTCCCGCGCGAGGATCTCTCCGGCGCGGATGCGCGCCGCCTGGACCGAAACGCCGTCGATCACGGAATCCGGCCGGGCGAAATAGATGTATTCGAACACGCAGGTCTTTTTTTCTTTTTTGCCGCAGTGTTCGGTGCGGCTCACCATGCCGTTTTTGCCGAAGATCAGGATCTCCCCGGGCGCGACGTCGCGGACCGGCCGGGCGCCCACGGCCTGCAGCGCGCAGGTTTCCGACGCCACCACGAAGATCCCATCGGGCGTTTCGCCGAAACACAGCGGGCGGAAACCGTGGGGATCGCGCGCGCAGATCAGTTTCTGCGGCGACATCACGATGAGCGAATACGCGCCTTCAAGCGTTTCCATGGCGCGGCTTACGGCCTCTTCGATGGAAGGGGCCCGCAGGCGTTCCTTCGTAATGATATAGGCGATGGTTTCGGTATCGGCGGTGGTATGGAAAATGGCGCCCGATAACTCAAGCGCGCTTCTGAGTTTATTTGCGTTGGAGAGGTTGCCGTTGTGCGCCAGCGCCATACGGCCCTTCTGGTGGTTCACCTCGATGGGCTGGCAGTTGTTCCGGTCGTTTTTGCCGGTGGTGCCGTAGCGCGTGTGCGCCACCGCCATGGCGCCTTCGGGGAACGAGGCGAGTTTTTCCGCCGTAAACACTTCCCCCACAAGGCCGAGGTCTTTGCGCGAATAAAAGAGGCCGTCGTCGTTCACAACGATGCCGCAACTCTCCTGCCCGCGGTGCTGCAGGGCGTATAACCCGTAGTAACAAAACTGCGCGGCGTTCACCGGACGTGGCGCGTATATGCCGAAAACGCCGCATTCTTCATGGATACTCATCGTTTTCTCACGTTCCGCTGTCGCCGTAGTTGGAGAGCACCCGGGCGGAAGGATCGTTTACGTTGCAGCCTTCCCATTCCCGGTTCGGCATCCAGAAATCAACGATCATCTCCGCCTGCCCGGGATAGTATTTTTCAAAGATCTCGCGGTACAGGAGCGATTCCTTGGTAAAGGGCTGCGCGTGCGCGTATTTTTTGCGGCGCGCCTCAAACTCGGCATCGGTGTATTGCCGTTCGGCGTATTCTTTGAGGTCGTCTACCATCGAGTGGCCCACCGCGTCCGAAAACGCGGCTTTCTCGCGCCACAGAATCTCGTCCGGCAGGAGCCCCAGCCCCTCGAACGCGCGGCGCAGCAGATATTTGCCCTTGTGATACTTATTGAGTTTCATCTCCGGATCCAGCGCCATCACATATTTTACGAAATCAAGGTCGCCGAAGGGCACGCGCGCCTCCAGCGAATGGACGGAAATGCAACGGTCCGCGCGCAAGACGTCGTACATGTGCAGTTCGCGGATGCGCTTTTGCGCCTCTTTCTGGAAAGCAGCCGCGTCCGGCGCGAAATCGGTGTATTTATACCCGAACAGTTCATCGGAGATCTCTCCGGTGAGCAGCACGCGGATATCGGTGGTCTCGTGGATGGCTTTGCACACGAGATACATGCCCATGCTGGCGCGCACGCTGGTGATATCGAAGGTGCCGAGCGCATAGATCACTTCTTCGAGGGAAGAGAGCACTTCTTCGGGCGTCATGAACACCTCGGTATGGTCGCTGCCGATGAATTCGGCCGCCTGCCGCGCGTATTTGAGGTCGATGGCGTCTTTCTCCATGCCGATGGCAAAGGTTTTGATGGGTTCTTTGCTCTCTTTGGCGGCAATGGCGCACACTAAAGAGGAATCGAGCCCGCCGGAGAGCAGGAAGCCCACTTTCGCATCGGCCACGAGGCGTTTTTTCACACCCGCAACCAGTTTTTCGCGGATGTTCCGGCAGGCGGTATCAAGATCGTGGCGGCAAACGGTTTCCACCGCCGCGATATCGTTGTAGCACACGAATTCTCCGTTTTTGTAATAATGCCCGGGCGGGAAGGGAAAGATCTTTTTCACGAGCCCGGTGAGGTTCTTCGGCTCGCTGGCGAACACCGGCGCGCCGTTTTCGTTGTAACCGTAATACAGCGGGCGGATGCCGATGGGATCTCTGGCCGCGATGAATTCTCCGGTTTTGCCGTCGTAGATCACGCAGGCGTATTCCGCGTCCAGCATGCGGAACATATCCGTGCCGTATTCGCGGTACAGGGGCAGGAGCACCTCGCAATCGGAATCGCTCTCAAACGTATAGCCTTTTTTGCGCAGGTCTTTGCGGATCTTTTCAAACCCGTAGATCTCGCCGTTGCACACGCAGAGGCAGCCGTCCAGCGCGAAGGGCTGCATGCCCTCGGGGTGCAGGCCCATAATGGAAAGCCGGTGGAACCCCAGCGCGCCGCGGCCCGTATCGGTCACGCGCGTATCGTCCGGCCCCCTTGATTTTGTTTTTGAAAACCCCTCGTCAAAAGGCGCGTCTTTCCAGAGAGGATCGCAATAGCCGATAATGGAACACATTTTTTCTTTCCTCTTTTTCTCCCGTTAATCCCAGGCGGTGGTATTCTGGGCGAAGTCGTTTTCGGGCGCCGAGGGGATCAGATACAGCGCCCGCTCCGCCGCCGGAAGCGTTTCTTCCGGATAATATTCCGTATTATACGCAGGATCGATGCGGAACGTCTGGTGTTTATGCGGATTCACCGCCGGACAGCATGGAAATGTTTGCATCTGAACGCCTCCCAACGTTGATTATTCTACGTCCTGCAGAGCGTCGTAGCCCTCTTCGCCGGTGCGGACCTTTACCACGTTTTCCACGTCGTAAACGAAGATCTTTCCGTCGCCGATGTGGCCGGTGTAGAGCACCTTCTTCGCCGTTTCGATCACGCTGCGCACGGGCACCGCGCTCACCACGATATCCATCTGGATCTTCGGCAGCAGGCTTGCTTCCACCTGCACGCCTCTGTAGTATTCGGGCTTCCCTTTCTGCGCACCGCAGCCGAGCACGTGCGATACGGTCATGCCGGTGATGCCGATCTCCATCATGGCGGTTTTCAGCGCTTCCAGCCGGGATTCTTTGCATACGATCTCGATCTTCGTGAATTTCGGCCCGCCGTCGTCAAAAGACGGCACTCTTTTCACGGGGACCGCCTCGGCGGCGGGGACGGCGCCGGCAACGGCCACGGCCTGCGGATAGCCGTAAGGCAGATGCTCCACCGCGGGAACGAAATCGGCGTAGGCGCTGGGCAGCCCGTGCTCGGTGCTGTCGAGCCCTTTGATCTCTTCTTCTTCGCTCACGCGCAGGCCAACGGTTTTTTTGATCACCGTGAAGGTGAGCGCCATCAGAACGCCCGTCCAGAGCAGGATCGCCGCGATGCCCAGCACCTGCACGCCGAAAAGCCGGATCCTACCGGTGTAAAACAGACCTTCGAGCCCTGCCGGGGCTTTGGGATTTGCCAGAAGCCCCACGGCAAGCGTGCCCCACACGCCGTTTGCGAAGTGGACGCCCACCGCGCCCACGGGATCGTCGATATGCAGCTTCAGATCCAACAGTTCCACGGCCGCCACGACCAGAATCCCGGAAACGGCGCCGATCACCGCCGCGCCGAGCGCGTCTACGGCGTCGCACCCCGCGGTAACGCCCACGAGGCCCGCCAGCGAACCGTTCAGGCACATCGAGACGTCCGGTTTGCCGTTTTTCACCCAGGTGAAGATCATCGTGGTGCAGGTGGCAACGGCGGGGGCGATTGTGGTGGTTACGAAAATGGACGCCAGCGAATTGCCGTCCCACGCCGCGGCGCCGTTGAAGCCGTACCAGCCGAACCACAGGATAAAGCAGCCCAGCGCGCCGAGGGTGACGGAATGGCCCGGAATGGCGTTTACCTTTTTAACTTTTCCGCCGGCTTCCCGCACGTATTTGCCGAGGCGGGGCCCCACCATGACCGCGCCGATGAGCGCCGTGAGGCCGCCCACGGAATGGATGGCGGCGGAGCCCGCGAAATCGTGGAAGCCCATCTGCGCGAGCCAGCCCTGCGGGTTCCATACCCATCCGGCTTCCACCGGATAAACGAACAGCGAGATCACGCCGGAATAAATGCAGTAGGATAAAAATTTGGTGCGTTCCGCCATGGCGCCGGAAACGATGGTGGCCGCCGTGGCGCAGAACACGAGATTGAATACGAATGACGGCGCATTCCCGCTTTCGAGAAAGCCGCCGAAATCGGTGAGGATCGAAAGATTCGGTACGCCCACGACGCCGAGAACGTAGTCTTCGGCCATCATCAGGCTGAACCCAAGGAGAACGAACACCACGGTGCCGATGCAGAAATCCATCAGATTTTTCATGATGATGTTGCCCGCGTTTTTGGCGCGTGTAAAGCCGGTTTCCACCATGGCAAAACCTGCCTGCATCAGAAAGACCAGCGCCGCGCCGATCAGGAACCATACGCCGAAGACCTCCGCCGTAACGGATCGGGAGATCAGTTTTGTGATTTCTTCAATAGCCATAGGACCGTTCTCTTTTCTTTGTGATTTTTATACGCCGAACAGCAGTTCCGAATAGTTCGGGAACGGCCAGCGCTTTTTCTCCGTGCGCGTTTCGGCTTCGTCGCACACCGCGCGGAGCGCTTCCATGGCGGGCAGGAGCCTGTCGCGGATCGCCGCGGACTGCGCGATCACGTCGCCCTCCGGCAGCGAAGCAACGGTATCGGCAAGGATCCCGGTTTTTTCCGCGATCGCATCTGTGAGCGCCGAGAGTTCGGAAACGAGGCCCGTTTCGTAACGGCAGGGGACGGATTCGCAAAGCGCCTTTTTCCTGGCAGCGTTCAGCGCGAGATCCGCAGCAAAGCCTTCCACGGCCGGGGCGATCTGCGTGTTTGCCATATCGAGCATCGTGCGCGCCTCGATCAGGATGGTCTTGCAGTAGTTTTCAAGCATGATCTCGCAGCGGGAAGCAAGTTCTTCGGGCGTGAACACGCTGAGGGACGTGAGCATATCCGCGTTTTTCTTATCGAGCAGATGCGGCATGCAGTCCGCCGTGGTGCGGTAGTTGAGCAGGCCGCGGTCCGCCGCCTGGGCAAGCCAGGCGTCGTCGTACCCGTTGCCGTTGAAGAGGATGCGCTTGTGGTCTTTGATCGTCTTTTTGATCATATCGTGCAGCGCGGTCTCAAAGTCTTCGGCGCCTTCCAGACGGTCCGCGTAAACGCGGAGGGATTCCGCCACGGCGGCGTTGAGCATGATGTTTGCGCACGCGATGGAGTTGGAGGAGCCGAGCATACGGAACTCGAACTTGTTGCCGGTGAAGGCAAATGGCGACGTGCGGTTGCGGTCTGTGGAATCGCGGTTGAATTTGGGCAGTACGTCCACGCCCAGTTTCATCTGCGTTTTTTCGGCGCCTTTATAGGGCGTATCGGTTTCGATGGCCTCTAAAACGGCGGTGAGTTCGTCGCCGAGGAAGATCGATACCACGGCGGGCGGCGCTTCGTTTGCGCCGAGACGGTGGTCGTTGCCCGCGGTGGCCACGGAGATCCTGAGCAGATCCTGATAATCGTCCACGGCCTTGATCACCGCGCAAAGGAACAGCAGGAACTGCGCGTTTTCATAGGGCGTTTCACCCGGGGAGAGCAGATTCTGGCCCGCGTCCGTGGCGATGCTCCAGTTGTTGTGCTTGCCGCTGCCGTTTACCCCGGCAAAGGGTTTTTCGTGCAGCAGGCACACGAGGCCGTGGCGCGCAGCCACCTTCTGCATGATCTCCATTGTGATCTGGTTGTGATCGGTGGCCACGTTGGCGGTGGAATAGATCGGCGCGAGTTCGTGCTGCGCGGGCGCCACCTCGTTGTGTTCGGTTTTCGCCAGCACGCCCAGTTTCCACAGTTCATCGTTGAGTTCGGCCATAAACGCCGCCACGCGGGGCTTGATCACGCCGAAGTAGTGGTCGTCCATCTCCTGCCCCTTGGGCGCGGGCGCGCCGAACAGCGTGCGGCCCGTCAGGCGGAGATCCAGACGCCTGTCGTACAGTTTTTTATCGATAAGGAAATACTCCTGCTCGGGGCCCACGTTGGTTACCACCCGCTTTACCGAGGTGTTGCCGAACAGCCGAAGGATGCGCTTTGCCTGAAAACTCAGCGCCTCCATGCTGCGCAGGAGGGGCGTTTTTTTATCGAGCGCCTGGCCGCCGTAGGCGCAGAACGCGGTGGGGATGCAGAGGGTTTTGCCTTTGATGAACGCGTAACTCGTGGGGTCCCACGCCGTGTAGCCGCGCGCCTCAAACGTGGCGCGCAGCCCGCCGGACGGGAACGAAGAGGCGTCCGGCTCGCCCTTGATGAGTTCCTTGCCGGAAAACTCCATGATCACGCCGCCGTCCGGCGCGGGGCTGATGAAGCCGTCGTGCTTCTCGGCGGTGATGCCGGTGAGCGGCTGGAACCAGTGGGTATAATGGGTGGCGCCTTTGCTTACCGCCCAATCTTTCATGGCGGCCGCCACCGCGTTAGCAACGCTCAGATCCAGCGGCGTGCCCTCGTCGATCGTTTTTTTCAGCGAAGCGTATACCTTTGCGGGCAGCATCGCTTTCATCACTCTGTCGTCAAATACCAGACTTCCGAAATATTCCTTTACCGTATCCATTTTTATATCCTCCTTAAACGATTCCCTGGCTTGTCATGGCGTCCACTACTTTTTCAAACCCGGCGATGTTTGCGCCGTCCACGTAGTTTCCGTCTTTTCCGTAGCGTTTTGCCGCGTTATCGATATGGTGGAACAGATCCACCATGATCTCCCTGAGCTGCGCGTCCACCTGCTGGAAGGTCCAGTGCAGGCGTTCGCTGTTCTGGCTCATCTCCAGCGCCGAGGTGGCAACGCCGCCGGCGTTCGCGGCCTTTCCGGGCAGGAACAGCACTCCGTGCGCCTGCAGATATGCGGTAGCCTCCGTTGTGGTGGGCATATTGGCGCCTTCCGCCACGGCGATCACGCCGTTTTCCGTAAGCGTTTTCGCGTCTTCCAGCGTGAGTTCGTTCTGCGTGGCGCAGGGCAGCGCGATATCGCAGGGGGTGTTCCAGACGCCGCGCCCTTCGTGATAGACCGCGTTCGGCCGGTAAGCCGTGTATTCGGATAACCGCTGCCGGTCTTTCTCTTTGATCTGTTTGAGCGCTTCCACGTCGACGCCGTCCGGGTCGTATACCCAGCCCGTGGAATCGGAGCAGGTCACCGCCTTGGCCCCGAGTTGGCCCGCCTTTTCAATGGCGTAGATCGCCACGTTGCCGGCGCCGGATACCGCAACGGTTTTGCCCGCAATATCGTACCCGTGGCATTTCAGCATCTCCTCCACGATATAGAGGAGGCCGTAGCCGGTGGCCTCCGTTCTGGCGAGCGAGCCGCCGTAGGAGAGCCCCTTGCCGGTGAGCACGCCCTCAAACAGGCCGCGCAGTTTTTTGTATTCGCCGAACATATAGCCGATCTCCCGGGCGCCGGTGCCGATGTCGCCGGCCGGGATATCCGTATCCGCGCCGATGTATTTGCACAGTTCGCTCATGAAACTCTGGCAGAAGGCCATCACTTCCCGGTCCGATTTGCCCTTGGGATCGAAATCCGAGCCGCCTTTGCCGCCGCCGATGGGCAGCCCCGTGAGGCTGTTTTTGAAGATCTGCTCGAACCCGAGGAACTTGATGATGCTCAGGTTCACACTGGGGTGCAGCCGCAGGCCGCCTTTATACGGGCCGATCGCGCTGGAAAACTGCACACGGTACCCGGTGTTCACGTGCACCTGCCCGGCGTCGTCGATCCACGGCACGCGGAATTTGATCTGCCGCTCGGGGTTCACCAGCCGCTCGAGGATCGCATCCCGCCGGTAGGCCTGTTCGTGCTCGGCCACCACCGGGCGGAGGGAATCCAACACCTCGCGCACGGCCTGGTGAAATTCGGGCTCGTTCGGATTTTCTTCGATCACGCGTTCGATCACTTCGTCAACGTAACTCATGTTTTCTTCTCCATTTCCTAAAGAAAAAGACGACCTCCTGCGGCAGGGGGAACCTGCCGCGGAAAGACGTCTTTGCCTTTCTTTTTATTCGGTTTGGCGCTCGGAAAAGAGAAAGCGCCTTCGGATGCTTCGATCCAAAGACGCCATTGCCTTTTCTGATTTCATTATACGGCTGCCGGGGAAAAAGTCAATCCCATTTTCGGAAATTGTGAAAAGTTTGACAAAAATCCACAAAATATCGGACGCCGGCCGATGATTTTTGGATAAATCTTTTGAATCGTATTTGCGTTTTCAATTATATTTGCGAATCATCTTGACGGCGAACGGAAGCGGGCGTATAATACAGGCAATGAGCAAAGGCGTTCATTCCCAGGGGGGGAATGGGCGTCTTTTTCGTTTTACCGAAAGAAGGGTTGGAATTGAAGCCTCTGGAAGGACAAGTGAGGATCCCCTCCGGCTGCGCGATCGCGGCGGTCATCTCCAAAAACGGAACGCCCACGTCCGGGGAGGGCATGATCCGCGCCATGACCCCGATGCACGACCGCTCCAACGGGCTCGGCGGCGGGTTCGCGGGCTACGGGATCTATCCGGAATATAAGGATTTTTACGCGCTGCACCTGTTTTTCGACAGCCGCGACACCAGAAAGACCTGCGAAGCCATGCTCAAAGAGGGCTTTGAGATCTATAAATCCGAACGCATCCCCACGCGCAAGATCCCCTCGATCACCGACGAGCCGATCATATGGCGGTATTTCGTTGCGCCGCTGCAATCCGTGCTCTCCGACCTGCAGCTGGACGAAAAAGAATTCGTGGTGCGCACCGTAATGAAGATCAACACACAACTGAACGGGGCGTATGTATTCTCCAGCGGCAAAAACATGGGCGCGTTCAAGGCGGTGGGGTTCCCCGAAGACGTGGGCGCGTATTATAAATTGGATGAATACGCCGGCTATTCGTGGACGGCGCACGGAAGATACCCCACCAATACGCCGGGCTGGTGGGGCGGCGCGCACCCCTTTGCGCTGCTGGACTGGAGCATCGTGCACAACGGCGAGATCTCTTCCTACGACGCCAACCGCCGGTTTATCGAAATGTTCGGCTACCACTGCACGCTGCAGACGGATACGGAAGTGATCACGTATATCATGGATTACCTGCTGCGCAGGCAGGGCCTGACCCTCGGCGAAGCGGCGAGCGTGATTGCGGCGCCGTTCTGGGATACCATAGCGCACAAAACGGACCTGACCGACAAAGAAAAGCATATTTATCTGCGGACGATGTATCCCAGCCTCCTGGTCACGGGCCCGTTTTCCGTGATCCTCGGCTTCAGCGGCGGCCTGATGGCGCTGAACGACCGCCTGAAACTTCGCTCCATGGTGGTGGG
>JAEEGL011957069.1_pt1 | contig 10699 bp, 10 predicted proteins | sample 9134231 | NCBI WGS metagenome assembly JAEEGL01 (sample SAMN16246548, study PRJNA631951) | gut metagenome | biome: gut microbiome; feature: rumen; material: fiber-attached | host: Bos | place: Iran: Karaj | collected 2018-10 | reverse complement strand
GGACAGAGCTCACACACCGTACGTCCTTCAGAGCCTGCTGAGAAAGCTGCAGCAGAACCTGCACAGGAAGTAAGAGAGGAGCGCACCGCTCCCGAGGCAGCTGAGGCTGTTGAAAAGAAGCCTCACAGAACCAGACCCGCAGCTGAGCCCGCTCCCAAGGAGCATCACAGAAAAGCACCCATTGTTGATGACGATGATGATGAGTTCGAATTCGGCTTCCTCAACTGGGACGATGATGACAAATAAAGACTGATATTACGGGCGGAAAACAATGGGTTTTCCGTCCGTTTTTTATTGACCGGAACCCGCCTTTGTTATATCTTATATATAACAGTTTTTTTATTCCGGGAAAGGAGGAAGAGATGTACATTGAAATAGATTTTAACAGTGATGAAGCCATTTACAGTCAGCTCTGTGATCAGATAATAATGGGCATTGCCGCAGCAAGATTATGCGACGGAGATCCTCTTCCTTCGGTCAGACAGCTTGCCGATGATATAGGCATCAATATGCACACCGTCAACAAGGCATATACCGTTTTGAGACAGCAGGGATATGTGAAGGTGGACAGAAGGCGCGGTGCGGTCATAAGCGTTGATGCCGACAAAGCAAATGCTCTGCGTGAACTGAAGGAAAGCCTGAGAGTCGATATAGCCAGGGCATCCTGCAGAAACATCACCAGGGAAGATGTCCATAAACTGGTGGACCAGCTGTTCGAAGAATACAGCGGCGATACCGGAAGAAATAAGAATTGACGACAGGAGATCAAAGTGGAAGGCAATTATTCCGAAAAAGCAAAGCAGTCCCTTTCCATAGCCATGAAATGGGCGAAGAAACTCCGCCAGAGTTATGTGGGCTCCGAGCATATTCTTCTCGGACTTGTACTCAATACCGAAAGCATGGCGGGAACGGTTCTTGCGGCCAACGGTGTTGATGCCGCAAAGCTGACGGATATGATCAGGGACATGATCAGTTTTAATACGGCACTTGCAATTGTGCCCAGAGAAGAGTTTTCACCGAGAGCCAGGGGAATACTTGAAGAGTCCGCCAAACTTGCCAAGAGATTCGGCGCTGAACTTGTAGGCACCGAGCACATTCTTCTCTCTCTTATCAAAGAGGGAGAAAATGTAGCAGTAAGGCTTCTTGCCACCATGGGTGTCAACCCTATGAAGGTTTATGCGGATACTCTCGCTGCCATGGGACAGGATCCGAGACTTGCAAGGGAAGACCTTATGATGCACGGAACTGAAGGTTCCGATAAGGGCTCTATTCTCGGCCAGTATTCAAGAGACCTTACCAAGCTTGCCCAGGAGGGAAAGCTGGATCCCGTTATAGGAAGAAAAGATGAGATCAGGAGGATCATCCAGATCCTTTCCCGCAGGACCAAGAACAATCCCTGTCTTATCGGTGAACCCGGTGTAGGTAAGACTGCGGTTGTTGAAGGACTTGCCCAGCTCATCGCTTCAGGCGATGCTCCAGATACCGTTAAGAACAAGAGACTTCTGACTCTTGACCTTCCCGGTATGGTGGCAGGTTCCAAGTACAGAGGTGAATTTGAAGAGAGGATCAAGAGGGTTATCCGTGAGGTTGAAGAGAGCGGAAACATAATCCTGTTCCTTGATGAGATACATACCCTTATAGGTGCCGGCGGTGCTGAAGGTTCCATTGATGCCTCCAATATCATGAAGCCTTCTCTTGCCAGGGGTGAACTGCAGCTCATCGGTGCCACCACCATCGCAGAGTATCATAAATATGTTGAAAAAGATGCGGCTCTTGAGAGACGTTTCCAGCCCGTTATGGTGGAGGAGCCTACCGAGGAGGAGAGCGTCCGCATCCTTGAAGGTATCAAACATAAATATGAGGATCATCACAATATCGAGATCACTCCCGAAGCCATAGAAGCTGCGGTGAGACTGTCCGCAAGATATATCAATGACAGAAATCTTCCCGATAAAGCAATCGATCTTATTGACGAAGCTGCCGCAAGTGCGCATCTTCGCGTTCTTGAAGTACCTGAAAAACATAAGGCATTGCTTGATGAGATCAATAAGATGGACAGACAGATCGAGCTTTCCATCCGCATGGAGGCTTTCCTGCAGGCCCGTGAGATCAAGCTCAAACAGGATGAACTTATTAAGAAGTATGAGAAAGCTCTGAAGAAGAGCGAGAATAAACAGGGTGCCCGCAAGGGCAGCATAGGTGAGGATGACATTGCAAAGGTTGTGGCAATGTGGACCAAGATCCCTGTTACCAAGCTCAATGAAAAAGAAAGTGAGAGACTCCTTAAACTGGAGTCCATACTCCATAAGAGAGTTGTGGGTCAGAATGAAGCTGTTGAAGGCATATCCAAGGCCATGAGAAGAGGCAGGGTAGGACTTAAGGATCCTAAGAGACCTGTGGGTTCATTCCTGTTCCTGGGACCTACCGGTGTAGGTAAGACCGAGCTTTCCAAGGCCCTGGCAGAGGCAATGTTCGGATCGGAAGATTCTCTTATCAGGATCGATATGTCAGAGTACATGGAGAGCTTCTCCACTACCAAGATGATCGGTTCACCTCCGGGATATGTAGGATTTTCCGAAGGGGGACAGCTCACGGATAAGATCAGGAACAATCCTTATTCCGTAGTGCTCTTCGATGAGATTGAAAAAGCACATCCCGATGTGTTCAATATCCTGCTACAGGTACTTGATGACGGACATCTTACGGATTCAAAGGGCAGGAAGGTTTCATTCAAAAATACCATAATCATCATGACTTCCAATGCCGGTGCCCAGAGGATCGTTGATCCCAAGAATCTTGGATTCGGTGCATCGAGCGGTGGGGATAAAGCGGATTATGACAGAATGAAGTCCGGTGTGATGGAAGAGGTCAAGAGAATGTTCAAGCCCGAATTCATCAACAGGATCGATGATATCGTGGTATTTTCACAGCTTTCCGACAAGGACCTTAAGGATATCGTGGATCTGCTCTCATCACAGCTTGCCGCAAGATGCAAAGAGCAGATGGATATCGAACTCAAGCTTGCACCTTCGGTTAAAAAGCATCTTATCGACAAATATGCAGATAAGAAGATGGGTGCAAGACCTTTGAAGAGAGCAATACAGAATGTTGTTGAGGACCGCCTGGCAGAGGAGATCCTTAAGAAAAATGTTAAACCCGGAGACAGTGTGACATGCTCGTATTCCGGAAACGATGTAAGCTTTAAAGTAAACAAGCCGGCTAAAAAATGATCAGGGAGGTTAACTAACATGGCTGAAATTCTCTACGCTGAAGATGGCGGAAAACTTGCATTCGGTGATTATCATCTCAAGGAAAAGACCAAGGTTGAGGACTTTGCATTTGGTGCAGATCTTCTCAAGGTCAAGACTTATGCTGACATTACCAGATTCGAGAAGAACGGACTGGTGGTATATGAATCTGTTCCCGGAACCAGTGTGAAGGGATTTATTGAGACTGCGGACGGAGTTGAATTCACTGTAAGCGGCAAGGGTCCCGTTTCCATTACTCTCGGACTTCAGGATGATACTCTTTATGAGATCACGGAGGATGATAAGCAGACCGGTGCCGTTAAGACCGGACTGGGCGGAAAACTCAATCTTTCCATCGATCTTTCCGGTGAGAGAGCTGCAAATGTTGTTGTAAAGAAGGCTTGATACATGGCTAAGTCCAGGCAGACCACAACTTTTTTCTGCACATCCTGCGGATATGAATCTCCAAAGTGGCTGGGGCAGTGCCCCGGCTGTCATGAGTGGAATACTTTTGTTGAAGAACCTGTAGTTAAAGGGGATTCTTCAAGTGCTTCCTTCAGGATAGCAAATGCCGCAAAAGGTACATCTTCAGGTGCTTTAAATGCCGATGTGACAAAGCTGAAGGATGTGGTGCTTACCGAAGGAACGAGAGTAAGCTCCGGCATCGGAGAGCTGGACAGAGTCCTCGGCGGTGGCGTGATGCAGGGATCCCTGACTCTTATCGGCGGTGATCCCGGAATAGGAAAATCCACCATACTGCTTCAGGTGTGCAGGAATATGTCCGCTGCCGGGCATAAGGTTTTGTATGTATCGGGAGAGGAATCCAAATCCCAGATCAAGATGAGGGCTGACAGGATCGGAACTTTTGACGGTGACATGGATCTCTACTGCGAGACATCTCTTGATGCCATTGCGGAAGTGATACGTTCATCAAAGCCCGAGATTTGTGTGATAGATTCCATTCAGACCATGTATAACGAGCAGGTTTCATCCGCTCCGGGATCCGTTTCCCAGGTAAGGGAATCAACCCAGGTTCTGATGCAGCTTGCCAAGGTGTTGAATATTTCGATCTTTATCGTCGGTCATGTTACCAAAGAAGGAATGGTAGCGGGACCAAGAGTCCTGGAACACATGGTGGACACTGTTCTGTACTTTGAAGGAGACAGACATGCCTCTTACAGGATCTTAAGAGGTGTGAAGAACCGTTTCGGTTCCACCAATGAGATCGGTGTTTTTGAGATGAAAAATGAAGGTCTGGCAGAGGTCGCCAATCCTTCGGAATTCATGTTGGACGGCAGGCCCATGGATGCTTCGGGATGCATCGTTTCCTGCAGCATGGAAGGAACCCGCCCCATACTTATTGAGATCCAGGGACTTGTCTGCAAATCTAATCTGGGCATCCCCAGAAGACAGGCCCTCGGTGTGGATCATAACAGGGTAAATCTTCTAATGGCTGTGCTGGAGAAAAGATGCGGAATGCACCTTGGAGACTGTGATGCCTATGTTAATCTCACGGGAGGTATGAAGATCTCTGAGCCCGCTCTCGACCTTGGGATAGTTCTTGCAATAGTTTCTTCTTTCCAGAATAAGAGTATCTCCCCGGATGTGTGTGCTTTCGGCGAGGTGGGACTTTCCGGAGAAGTCAGGACCGTATCCCAGATATCCGGAAGGGTATCGGAAGCGGTAAGACTTGGATTTAAGACAATAGTGGTGCCTGCTTCTACATTAAAAGATGCTAAGAAAGCCGCGGGATCCAAGGCTGAGATCATCGGGGTTTCCAATATCAGGGAAGCGGTTGACAGGATAATATAAATTCTTCTTGCCTGAGAAAAGCCTTTAGTGTATAATCACTTTCGGTTGTTTTTTGACCGAATAGGGGAATAGTACAATGGTAGTGCGGCGGTCTCCAAAACCGTTAATGGGAGTTCGATCCTCTCTTCCCCTGTTTATTCGGAAGGCGTATCCATACAGGATGCGCCTTTTATGTTATAATCCTATTGTTTGGAGGTTTGCCATGAACAATATCGATCAGGTCAGGATGCTGGAACTTCCCGAGAGAGGTGACGAGAGAGGTAATCTTGTCATTGCGGAGGGAGGAAGCGATATTCCTTTTGACATACAGAGAGTTTTCTATATCTACGGTTCGGATCCCGATATCGTAAGAGGGTGTCATGCAAACCGTGATTCCGAGTTTGTGCTCATTAATGTTGCAGGATCCAGTAAGGTTAAGGTCTTGGACGGTAAGGGTAACGAGATCATTTACGTTCTCAACAGACCAAAGACCGGAATTTACCTTCCCAAGATGGTCTGGAAGGAAATGTATGATTTCAGTGCGGATTCGGTGCTCCTTTGCCTTGCAAGCACTCATTACAACGAGAATGAGTATATAAGAGATTATGATGAGTTCGTGAAGATCGTAAGAGGAGAATGATCCGTGAGTAAGATATCCATAGTTGTACCCGTATATTACAATTCCGATACTTTAAAAGATCTCTATAATGACATGAAGGCCAAGATCCTCGGAAAGATTGGGGATTATGAGATAGTCTTTGTGGATGACGGTTCCGGCGACGATTCATGGAAGATAATGAATGAACTTCGTCTGCAGGATGAGAATATTAAGTGTGTCAAGCTTTCCAGAAATTTCGGTGAGCATGCCGCACTTTTTGCCGGATTATCCGTGTGCACCGGTGACTGTGCCGTGACCAAGCAGGCAGATCTTCAGGAAGATTCCACTCTGATCCTTGAAATGTATGAGAGCTGGAAAAAAGGCAATGAGATCGTTCTTGCGGCAAGAAGATCCAGAAAAGATAATCCCTTATATGTGATCTTTGCCGGAATGTACTATAAGATGATCCGCAAGATGGTCAACAAGAACATGCCCGAGGGAGGCTGCGACTGTTATCTTGTGGGCAGGAAAGCCATCAACGAGCTCATCAAAATGAATGAGAAGAATTCCTCCCTTACCCTTCAGGTTATGTGGCTTGGTTTCCAGACGGATATCATTTATTTTGACAGACTTGAAAGAGAAAAGGGAAAGGGCAGATGGACCATGGGCAAGAAGATCAAGCTTGTCATGGATTCGATCTTAAGTTTTTCCTATACTCCCTTAAGACTGATGATGTATGCGGGTTTTGTTTTTGATCTGTTTGCACTGATCGTGTTCATTTCTGTTCTGGTGGAAAAATTCACCCAGGGCACTCCCATAGCCGGATGGGCATCCCTTATGTGCGTTGTGCTTTTGGGATTTGGTATCATGATGACCATGACCGGTCTTATCGGGGAATATATCTGGAGAGCCCTGGATGCATCCAGAAACAGACCTCCATTTATCATTGATGTTATCAAGACTTCGGAAGATGAGTCAGATGAGTAAGATAGAGATAGACGACGATTCAAAAGAGAAGATCCATCAGTACATCCTGTCCCTTGGCGGTACCGAGGAACTGTGGTCCAGGATAATCTCCTGCGACGGTGTGTTCATGGAACTTATCTACTGGTGCGAGAGGGGACAGCTCTGGGGCGGCTTTACTCCGGAGGGAATCTCCATTTCCGATTGCATTGCATGGCAGGTGGACCATTTCAAGGCCTACATGGACAGGGAAGAGAATAACAGATGGCACAGGGAGAGACTCTTTTTGCAGAGCCTCGAAACTCTTCTTGACGTTAATGACGGACGTGAAGGTGTGCTTGCCAAGATCCGCGGTGAGAGCGGTGAATCCGGAACCGACAGGGAGGACCTTTGATCTTGTCCTTTAAGGAGAGGATAGTAAAATACAGGATACTTTTATTTGCCGAATGCGTATGTTTATGCATCCTGGCTTTTTTTCTTGTTATCAGGAAAGGTTTTTCTTTTACCTTATCACCTGAAATGCTGGTGTATACGGAAGAGGGCCTTGGCAGCGGCTTTCTGGATTCAGACGAAGCGGCGGGCTCACACCTGCTTTCGGTATCTGTTCCCGAGGGTGTGGATGCGGAGGGTACAAATCTTGCTCTCTGGTGCACGGATATTCCTTTCGGCGTGTATGAAGCGGATATTTCATACAGTGCATCTTACGACACTTCAGAGGACAATAAACCTGTTTTGAAGATTGTGACCTTTGATGAGGCGGGAGACATACGCAGGTTCTCTAATGATGTGTATCTGTATGAACATGTTACGGCTGTAAGATCACGTATCTACATGGGGCGAAATGACGGTCCATTTTATTCCTTTTTCTCTGTTTACGGAAGTGGGGAAACAGTCATTGATTCTTTCACCATAAGAGAATACAAACCCTGGAGGACTCTGGTTTTTCTTGTGGTATTTGCGGTATTTCTTCTGGCAGATCTGCTGATCATATACATTCCCGCCCTTGGCAGGGAGAAGGCCTTCACTCTTTTGATGCTGAGTTTTCTTGGGGTGATCATATCCGTTCCGCTTATGTATCAATACTCCATGCATGGTCATGATGCGGCATTCCATATGTACCGTGTAGGCTCCCTGGGAGATGAGTTAAGATCCGGTCAGTTTCCCGTGCGTTATATGTCCGGAGCATATTTTGGCCACGGCTATATCATAGACATATTCTATGCAAATATCTTTCTGCTGCCTTCCGCCATACTTTATCTGCTGGGATTTCCTCTGTATGCGGCTTATAATTCATTCCTGATCCTGACAGGGTTGGTGACTGTGGCTGCATCATTCTATTCTTTCCGCGGAGTGTTTGGAAGTGCCAAAGCCGGAGTCTTGGGGGCATATATTTATACGTTCAGCATGTACAGATTATGTGACCTCTATGTCAGAAGTGATGCGGGAGAACTGTGTGCCATGGCATTTCTTCCCCTTGTCATCTTCGGGCTTCACAGGATATACACTTCCGAAAAAAGAGATTACAGGAATTGCATCCCTCTTATCGTCGGAGCCTTCGGACTGGTGCAGAGCCATATACTTACGGTTTTGTTAACCATCTTCTTTATCCTGATATTCGCCATTTGCTTTATTAAGATCACTTTGAAGAAACTTCCTGAGCTGATCTTTTCGGCAGTTTCCTTACTGATCCTTGACCTGTTTTATCTGGTGCCGGTTTTTGCTTCTTTTATCGGAATGGGCATGAGCACCGGAAGGGCAGCACTTGAAAATACCGCCGATAATGCACTGATCCTGTCCAGGATCTTTGATCTGTGGGTGACTTACAGAGAACCTGACAAAACTGTCTTAAATTATAACGACATGCTGTTTTCCGCAGGCCCCGTGGCCATGGCGGGAGCGCTGCTTTTTATCGGGGCAGCGGTATTTGCTTTGGTAAAGAAGAAAGAAATCGATAAAAACTCATTCCGAGTCGGGGTGGTTTGCCTGTGCCTTGCCGGGGTGGCTGCCTTCATTTCAAGCAATCTGTTTCCCTGGGAGAAGATAAGCGGAATGGGCGGTGTAATGAGCTTTTTTACCTCCATGCAGTTTCCCTGGAGATTTATGGAGATTGCGGATCCCCTTGTATGTTTTGCGGCAGTGGCGGGGATCGTCATGGTGGAAAAAGCCGGCTTAAAAAAGAGCGCGGTAAACTGCATTATCGGAACTGTCATGACTGCCACCGCCATTACCGGCATTAGTTATTCAAATTCCTACAGGTCTTATTATTACGAGGACCGTAATGAGAACAGGGATAATTACACGGCCATCAGGCCTGACTGGACATATTTTCCGGAGGGGTTAAACAGGTATCTGTCACAGGATACAGGCGTTAAACTTGCTGACGGAGAGGTGATCCCTCAGTTTGTAAGGGGAGAGACTCCCGCTGATGCAGGGGCCCCCGCTTGCGAGATCCTTACCGGGTACGGCAGTGAAAAGAGTTTCAGAATAGTGAACCCCGGGGGAGAGTGCAAAGTCGTCTTACCTGTATTTGCTCTGGATAATATGGTCATACGGGACGTGGAGAATCGTGAGCTGACCTGGGAAAGGACCCCTGACTGCAGGATGAAGATCAGCATTCCCGCCGGTACGGACATTACGGTAAGGGCCTGTTACGAGACTCCCTTCCTCTGGAGGATGTGCGATATATTCTCGTTTCTCGGTCTGGTGACACTTGTGGCGTTTTTTTGCAAAAATAGCAAAAAATCCCCTTAAATATGCCCCTGCGGTACTGTACAAATAAGCAAAATATGTTAAAATATTTGTGTTTGCCCCTTTGGCTAACGTGATGCTGTCGGGAGATACAATATGGGAACAGAAAAGGATTCATACGAATACCTGCACGCACTGATGCAGGATTACAAAATGAAGATCAAACCCCTTACCGACTACCTTCCCTGGCTTCAGCAGGCTACCGAAAAAGCCGTTGTAAGCGAATATAAGGGAGACGGTATATCTGCAGCAAGTATCACTTTTCCGGTGTATTCCGCAGACTTTATGGGATTCATCAAGGCCTGCACCGTTTCGGGGCTTATGGACAGGAATTATCCCTACACGTATTCCAGAAGAAGGCTGGATAATCATGATGCCGAAAGAAGAGCCATTATAGGAGCCACCTGGAAAGAATGGGATGTTCTCTGCGGGATCTTAAGCAAGTATGTTCTCGGGGGACGGACCAGAGCCTCTCTCTGGAAAGAGGGAATAAGCGAGCAGATCTTTTATCTGACTGTCAGTAAGATGCAGGAGATAACGGATTTCTGGGAAGGTAATTCAAATTTGTAAAACGGTGAAACAAACGTATTGATCGGGAGACAAAAATGGGAGACAAATCAATTCAGAAAAAGCAGTACATTATCGACGTTGCAGCCAAAGTCTTTTCGGAAAAAGGCTTCAAGAACGTTACCATGAAGGATGTCGTTGATGCCTGCGATATTTCCAGAGGCGGACTTTATCTTTACTATGAGAGCACTGCCGAGCTTTTCATCGATGTTATGAAGGCACAGGCTGAGGCTGATGAGGATTTCACTTCTCTTATCAGCGATGACTCCACCGCTGCCGATATCCTCCTTCTTTTCCTTCAGGAGGAGAAGAAGAACCTGTTCAAGAAGAAGAACAATCTCAACAGGGCATATTTTGAATTCTATTTTGATCTCAGACCCGCTAAGGCTGATAATATCTACAAGAAGAAATTCGACAGCAATATCAAGATGATCGGAAAACTCATCGAGATAGGTGTTGAGAGCGGAGAGTTTGTTTGTGAGGATCCCCTCACCGCAGCTTACAACATCGTATACATGGTCGAAGGAATGAAGGTATCTTCTCTGACTCTGGGTATTTCACCCGATGCATTCGACAGACAGATCCTTTACATCTTACAGTCACTCGGGGTTGATGCGTAATAAGGGGTATTAACAGATAATACAAAGCAAAGAGGCTTCAGAAGGGGAAAATCTTTTCTGAGGCCTTTTTTAAGAAAGAAGGTAGAAAAATGAGCGTAAGAAGAGTCTATGTTGAAAAGAAAAAACCTTATGCCGTACAGGCCAGACACTTAAGGCACGACATC
>JAEEGL011402986.1_pt1 | contig 10699 bp, 9 predicted proteins | sample 9134231 | NCBI WGS metagenome assembly JAEEGL01 (sample SAMN16246548, study PRJNA631951) | gut metagenome | biome: gut microbiome; feature: rumen; material: fiber-attached | host: Bos | place: Iran: Karaj | collected 2018-10 | reverse complement strand
TGGAAGTCACCGAGAATCGGAATTCCCGTGTGGAAGGTTTTGTATATCTGCGCATAATCGACTTCGAAACCACTATTCATGCTTTCGCCTTCAACCTCCTTTCCCCGCAGACAATATCCCGCGTAGTTTAATTGTAAAGCTAGGTATAAACAGCGGAACAATGCCCGCCACCAGATTGAACACTGGAACCACTATAGCAAGTATCACCCACAGAAACTGAAGCATAGTGCGATATCTGTAGCTTACGCCCATAGTTCTTTTCGCTCTCTCTTCATCTTCTATAGATGCTACTTTCTGTACTGTGATTGCCATCCAGAAGAAATTGCCGACAGCTACTAAAAATCCGCCGATTCCTCCCAGAATTACCTTGTAATCAAAGGGCACCTCCCAGCCAAATGGTGCATCCTCTGGAATTACCATATGCAAAACAAAAAACACTGCGAACATTATTAAAACGCCAATGCCTGTTCCAATGGCGATTTTGCCGGTTTCTTTCTTTACTGCTTCCTGTAACTTCATGATCTAGCCTACTCCCCGTTTGTTTAGTTACACCGCATCACATAACATTACATATGGCGGTTGAAAAACACCTCGTTATTATCTTTTTTCTTTTTCTCTTCCCTGTGAATAACTGATAGATAGACCTTATAGGCAGTTGTCATAGAACCACCGAGCCCCAAAATAAACCCCGGTATGTAAACCCAAGCCCCAACTGAAAGCTTTGTTGTTAAGAGATAACATCCAAATAGACACAATAATAGTGGCATAAGAAGCGATAAACCGAGCTGACCAACCATTGCAAACTGGCTGATGATCTTAGACATATGCTTTACATCCATATGGCTTTGCTACGCTCCTTTCTTGTCACTATCATTCTAATAATACACTTTTTAAGCGATTTTCTCAACTATTGTTAGACAATTGCCACGGTATTTCGTCTTTTGCAGAAAAAAGCCGAATCCCGCTAACCATCTAGGCTACACGAGGATTCAGCCTCTTATTTTATAATAATTTTATCAAAATTTCGCTCACTATTTTCATGAGCGCCGCTCATTTACTGAGTTTTTCTTTACTGAGCTGCCTTTCTAGCGTCAAGCATTGGTTGATACTTCTCTGACCACTCCTTAGTTGTCTTTGTCTGGTTCATCTCGATTGTTGTTGACCACATATCTGAAGCGATCATTTGCCATTGACCTCAGTAACCGAATCCCTTCTGATAAATCTGCATGGCATTCTCTCAACCTGTGGCTTGTCAGGTATGCGAGTTTCCCCTTGTTCGCTTTCCAGTTTGTCCAACAAAAGCTCTGCAGATTTCTTTCCGATGGCCCTAAGAGGCAATTCCATTGTAGTAAGCTGTGGTCTGAAAAAAGCAGATATTGATTCATTATCAAAACCTGCAACCGATATGTCTTTTCCTATCTCAATCCCCTTTTCGTAGAGATAGTCATATATTCCACCGGTCATAAGATCTGAAATTCCAAACAACGCCGTAACGTTCTGTTTCAGCAGTTCTTTTGCTCCCTCATAGCCCGATTTTCTGGACCAGTCCCCATAGTAGATGAGCTTTGGATCAAACAAAAGACCTTTCTCAAACATTGCCTTCTGATATCCAAGAAGACGCTGCGCTGTATGGATATTGTCGATTCGGCCACCCACAAAACCTATTCTCTCGTGACCCTTTCCCGTAAGATAGGAAACCATCTCATACGATGCATGCTCATCGTCGATGACCACCGACGGAATCTTTGGCGATTCGGAGAAGGCATAGCACATGACTACCGGGACTTCACAGTTATTGTTAAAAGTCTGGATGATTCTGGCGTGACCAGCCACATAGATAATGCCGTCAACCTGAGCCGATAATACATCCTTAAGAACCGGATCGATTACCGAGTGGTACTCGTCTTCTCTTCCGTACCAGGTATCCTGCCATCTATCGTACAGACGAAGGTTGTGGACAACCACTCTGTAGTCCAGTTTCTCGCAGGTTTCCATGATGCTCTCGATGATCGTTGGAGAGGTAAACTGCGCCAGATCTTCAGCTATGATGGCGATAGATCTGCTTCGCTTGATTCGAAGTCCCTTCGCCATAATGTTAGGCTTATATCCGGTATCGTTGATCACCTGCATTATTCGCTGTCTGGTCTCTTCGCTGGTCTTGGTCTTACCATTTATGACGTTGGATACGGTTGTTGCGGAAACACCGCACATCTCTGCAATCTCTTTAAGGGTAACCATCTATTCTCCTTATAGTTTTTCTGAATTCGCTTAACCGACAAGTTGTTATCAGGTGGGCTTTGATTAAATGGTAAATCGTTAAACCCAAGATTAATATAGCCAATCCCCCTGACTATTGTCAACACAATTTGTAAATTTGGCTATTAAACACAAACTATTTGCTTAAGTTTTGTGCATTTTGACTTTGACACGCATAAAAATTATCAATATGATGAAAGAAGTTACTAAACACAGAAAACAAATGCATTTATTATGCTCTACTTTTGCCAAATCTTTGCATTGTTTATCGTTCAACAAAAAAGCGGAGGGTTATTATGGTTTATTACGTAGACGCCAGCTCCTTCAGAGATGGCGACGGAACAGAGAAGCGCCCATTTAAGCATATTAATGACGCAGCTAAAATCGCTGTTCCCGGGGATGAAGTCGTTGTTAAACCCGGTGTGTACAGAGAGCACGTCATTCCTGTAAATGCCGGAACCAAGGAAGCGCCTATTGTTTATCGTTCAGAAACACCTCTTGGCGCTGTTATCACAGGTGCCGAGCTTGTCAGCGACTGGACCAAGGTTAAGGGATCTGTCTGGACAGCAAGAGTTAAGAACACTATTTTCGGCAACTATAATCCATATATCGAGAAGGTTTACGGAGACTGGTATTTTTCACCGGTCATCAGACATACAGGATCTGTCTTTGTTAACGACAGCATGATGTACGAAGTATCCACTCTTGATGATTGCAAAAAGGGCAAACCCGATCCTCTTGCATGGGATCAGGAAGCTGCCAAATACCTCTGGTACACAGAGCAGGATGAGAAGGCAAACGAGACAGTTCTTTATGCGAACTTCCAGAAGCTTGATCCCACCAAGGAAAAGGTTGAGATCAGCGTAAGAAGAAATGTCTTTATGCCAACCAAAAACCATGTGGACTATATAACAGTCAGTGGTTTCAATATCAACAAGGCCGCTACCACCTGGGCTCCACCTGCTGCCTATCAGGACGGCATGATCGGACCTCACTGGAGCAAGGGCTGGATCATCGAGGACTGCGAAGTTTACGGAAGCAGATGCTGCGGAATTTCCCTGGGTAAGTACTATGACGTGGAGAACGACATGTACTTTACCAAGAATCATGTTAAGAGCCCAACACAGATGGAGCGCGACGCTGTTTGCCGCGGTCAGTATCATGGTTGGTTAAAAGAAAAAATCGGTCACCACATCATTCGTCGCTGCCATGTTCATCACTGCGAGCAAACAGGTATCGTAGGCAGAATGGGCGCTGTTTTCTCAACAATTGAAGACTGTCATATCCATGATGTCTGCACATCACAGCAGCTGGGCGGCGCTGAGACAGCCGGAATCAAGCTTCATGCTGCGATCGACGTAACCATCAGAAGAAACCATATCCACCACTGTATCGAGGGTGTATGGCTTGACTGGGAGGCACAGGGCGCAAGAATTTCCCAGAACCTGATGCACGACAACTACAGACACAATGGCCTTCAGCAGGCTCGCGGAGCCATGTTCTCAACCGATATTTTCATTGAGGTTGGCCATGGACCTACACTTATTGACAACAATATTCTGTTATCACCTGCAGCCATAACCATTCCAAGTGAAGGTATTGCGGTTATCCACAACCTTATCCTGGGCGGATTTGGCCTCATCAATTCCGGTGTTGACAGTATTGTTAACGATCAGCGTGAGCCAAGATACACACCTTATCACATCCGCCACCGTACAGAGGTTGCAGGCTTCATGACAATCCTTCATGGCGATGACAGAATTTACAACAACATCTTTGTTCAACAGCATCCTGTCACTGACAAGAAGAAGACTCCTGCAGATAACGAGTACGAAGTAGTCGGAACAAAACCTTTCGATATCTTCCCATCCTACGAAGAGTGGATTGATCAGTTTGACTTTGTGAAGCACCCTGATATGGGCGGACTTGCTAAGGCACACTTCGGCCATCTCCCTGTATGGGTAGAGGGAAATGCTTACTTTAACGGAGCAACCATTTGTAAGCACGAGAAGAAAAAGAACCATATTGAGAACAAGAAGGCAAAAGTCACTGTAGAACTGAAGGAAAAGAACGGCGATTACTACCTTAAGACCAACGCCGGAAAAGAGCTGGGTGATTTCATCGACGGAATCATTACCACCGAGATTCTCGGCAAGGCCTTTGAGCCGGAGCAGTACTACGAGAATCCTGATGGAACACCAATCACTTTCGATCGTGACCTCCTCGGAAACCATAGAGGATCCAAAGCTATACCGGGGCCTCTTGCAGAGCTCGGAACCAAGGAAATCCTTGTTTGGAAGAAATTAGAAATCTGATAAAAAACTAAAAGCCAAGTGGTTTGACGGAATACACGATCCGCCAAAACCTCTTGGCTTTTTCTTTTAATAACCTCTATTCACTTCGAAATCAGATTTCCTCTACATAGCTGACATATTCAAGACTATTGAGCTTATCAAGGATTTCCTTGTGTGCACGAGGAACATCAAAATCAATATCAACGATCAGTGCAGCATCGGAAGACTGCAAGGTCTTTTCCTTGCTCTTTGTCATACTGCTGATAGTAAAGCCCTCTTCTGCGATCCATTTATTAAGCTTCTTGACGCCTCCGTTTTTATTGACCTCAATATAAAGGCTGATGTACTTGCTATGTTCTTCAACAGCCTTCCCAACCTTCATAAGAACCACATTGGCCAACATCACCAGTGCAAAGCAGACAATTCCTATGATGAGATAGCCTCCGCCTATGGCCATTCCCATACAGGAAGTAACCCATAAGGACGCAGCGGTAGTAAGTCCCTTGATCTGTTGTCTTCCGGTTACAAGGATAGTACCTGCACCCAGGAAACCGATTCCGCTTACAACACCTGCAGGAATACGGCTGACATCTGCATTGAGTCCCGGTTCCATAGCAAGGAAGATATTAAGGGCTGTGGCGATAGCAGAACCAAGACTTACAAGTGCGAAAGTCTTAATTCCGGCACTATGTCTTTTTACAACTCTCTCCCATCCTATGAGGCTGCCGAAAAGTGTCGCGATGGCGAGCCTTATAACAACAGCAATATCCTGAGGACTTTCCAAAAACTGTATTATCTCTCCTGCATTCATTGCTTTTCTCCAATCAATTATTTTCTAAGTTGACGAATTACCCCATCGCTTAATTATAACGCATAGAGAGTGTTCTCTTCAAAGTTCAGGAATACTGTATCTCCAACGTTATAGATCTTCTTGTTCTTAGGATTGTACTCCTGGATCTTTACAAGAGTATCCCCGATCATTACGTGATAATCCTGGTATGCACCCATGAAGCATGAATACTTTACTGTACCCTTTACAGCACCGTTGCCACCAAGGAATGCTCCCTCAGGACGAAGAACTACGCTACATGTTGCACCGGTCTGCATGCTGCCTGTTGCACACTTAACATCAGCTCCGGCAATCTCAACCAGATCCTGTCCCTTAACAACGCCGTTTAAGAAGTTCGCCTCGCCGATGAAGTCAGCTACAAACTTACTGTTTGGATAGTAATAAGCATCCTGTGGAGTTGAGATCTGCTCAACAAGACCTCCGTTCATGATGATGACCTTGTCTGAAATAGCCATAGCCTCACTCTGGTCGTGTGTAACGTAGATAGCTGTGATGCCTGCTTCCTGCTGGATTCTTCTGATCTCAGTTCTCATGGAAACACGAAGCTTCGCATCAAGGTTTGACAAAGGCTCGTCGAACAAAAGAACTCCGGGCTCAATTACGAGGGCTCTTGCAAGAGCTACTCTCTGCTGCTGGCCACCTGATAACTGGTTGGTCATACGGTTCTCCATTCCCTCAAGTCCTACAAGACCGAGAATATCAGTAACCTTTTTCTTGATAACCTCTTTATCCATCTTTCGAAGCTTAAGACCGTAAGCTACATTGTCAAAGATGTTGTAGTGAGGAAGAAGAGCATAGCTCTGGAAAACCATCGCTGTGTCTCTCTTATTTGGTGTAAGCGCATTGATAGGCTCGTTGCCAAGATAGATCTCACCTTCGTCCGGGCTCTCAAAGCCGGCTATCATACGAAGTGTTGTTGTTTTTCCGCATCCTGAAGGTCCGAGAAGTGTTACGAAGCTTCCGGGCTCAATCTCAAGATTTGCATCCTTAACCGCATAGAAATCTTTGCCGGTTTTGGGATCTTTATATATTTTTGAAATGTGTTCAAGGCGTACGCCCTTTTTCTCTTTTGCCATAATTTTATTCTCCATCATTCAGCCGGCTTAATCTTGCGGCTTGTTCCAAAGTGTTTGATTACCAGGTTCATGATAAGCACTGAGCTGTAGGTAATAAGGATAAGGATACTTGCGAAAGCGCAGGCAATTCCGTAGGATCCTTTTTCTGCAAACTCATTGATCTGTACTGTAATAAGCAGATACGAAGGTGTTACCAGAAGGATGATCGCACTGATAGCTGTAATACTGCGAACGAATGATGTTACAAATCCTGAAAGGAAGCTGTCCTTGATAAGAGGAAGTGTAACTGTCATAAATACCTTAAAGCTGTCTGCACCCATGTCATAAGCTGATTCCTCAATGCTCTTGTCAATCTGGCGAAGAGCTGAGATTCCGCTTCTGGTACCTGTCGGCAAGCTTCTTACGATGAATACGATGATCAGGATCGCGCCTGTTCCGTAGAGTCCCTGAAGGATACCTGTTCCGAAAAGACCGCCTGAAAATCCTCTGATATATCCGATACCAAGAACTGTTCCGGGAACAGCCATGGCAAGCATTGAAACCGCCTCAATGAATCCCTTCGCCTTTAACTTTCTCTTAACAACAAGATAAGAGATGATCATGGACAAAAGAGCTGTGATCGGTGCGGAAATAAGTGACAGGATGAAACTGTCCTTAAATGCCTTAAGTCCCTTATACTTGGTGAATACTTGTCCGAACCACTTGAAGGTCAGATGGAAATCGTAGCCCCAGGTTCTGAACATAGCACCAAATGGAACGCAGATGTACATAATGATTACGAAAAGAGCCAGTCCTGAGCAAAGGATTGTAAGAGGAACTGTAACGCTCTTATCTGTGATGAGCATACGCTCTCTTGATGCCTTACCTGAAAGAGTAGCTGTACTCTTGGCCTCAAGGTAGTACTTCTGGATGATGAACATTACCAGTGTGATGGCAAGAAGTACAACCGCCATGGCTGCAGCACCCTGTTTGTCGTAAGCACCTGTGATCTGAAGATATATAGTTGTTGCAAGAGTATCATATGATCCACCGATGATCATTGGGTTCGCAAAGTCGGCAATTGATTCGATGAATGTTACCAAGAATGCGTTTCCAAGGCCCGGAAGGATCAATGGAAATGTCACTGTCATAAATACCTTGAATCGTGAAGCGCCCATATCTCTGGCAGCCTCCTCCAAGGATGGATCGATGTTCTTCAAAAGTCCCTTGAGCATCATGTAGCACACAGGGAAGAATGTAAGTGTCTGAACTATTGCTATCCCCCAAAAACCGTAGACACTGTTGTCATAAATGTGTAAAAGAAAACGTGTAATAATTCCTGCTTTACCAAAAAGCATGATCATTGAAAGTGAAAGCACAAATGGCGGTGATACTACAGGAAGCATTGATACTACCTTGAAGAGTCCCTCCATGAATCTTGTGCGAAGCTTTACGTAAACCTCAACGTAGGCAAACAAAAGACCAATAAGTGCTGATGCAATACCTACTAAAAATCCAACCTTTAATGTATTTGTGATGGCTCTTCTAAAGTTTGCAAGATCCATTACTCTCTTAAAGGTTGCCAGTGTAAGTCCCGTCTCAGAAATAAAACTGTCCACCAACAGAATTGCCAGCGGATATAAGATAAATACCGTCAAAAAAACAATCAAAAGCACAATGGTGGTGACCATTATTGGGTCCGCCATAAGCTTCTTCCTGTCAAGGCTGGCACTTTGACTTTTTGCCATATCCCATGTCCTCCTTGTCCCTAAAAAAGCGATAGAATAGGAGCGGATGCTATTCTGACATCCGCCCCCTGAAAATCAATGATTACTCGGTCTGGAAACGATCGTCTGCAGCGCTTCCAAGTGCTGTCATAACTTCCTCAACATAAGTTGTTGTATTTGCTTTTGCATCTTCGAAGTCATACTTCATAACGTTCTCCGGATCAAGTCCGAACTCAGCTGCAACCTCAGGCTGCTTAGCGTTGTCGAGAACCAGGAACTGATAAGAGCCGTTCTGAGCTGCAAGTTCAACGCACTCTGGGCTAAGAGCATACTCGATCCAAAGCTTAGAAGCGTTTGGATGTGCGCATCCCTTGAAGATAGCTGTTGCACCAACTTCGAATGATGTTCCTGTTGAAGGGATAACAAGACCAATGTTGCCATAGCCGTTATCTACGATCTGCGTGATACCATCATGAAGGAAGCCGATACCAACGACACACTCACCTGTTCCAACGTTTTTAGATGGGCCGGAACCTGACTTTGTGTATACTTCGATGTTCTTATCAAGATCAACAAGGTACTGGATACCTTCGTCGTGACCATACTTCTGGATCATTGTGTTGATAACCAGCTTAGCTGTTCCTGCTGTGTTATAGTTTGAAAGCCAGATGAGACCTTTGTACTTCTCATCAAGAAGGTCTTTCCAATCCCGTGGAGCGTCAATTCCCATACGATCAAGCTCATCCTTGTTTACCATGAAGCCAAGGATTCCCTTGTAGATACCATACCAGCAACCGTCCTTGTCACGATACATATCGCTAAGAAGGTGGCTTGCATTCTGTGCCTCGTAAGGCTCAAGAAGTCCTTCTGCTGCTGCTACGTTGTAAGGATCTGTTGTGCCGCCGAACCAAACGTCACCTGAAGGATTTCCCTTCTCTTCTTCGATCTTACTCTGAACCTCACCGGTTGAAAGACGCTGATACTGTACTTTAATTCCATAGAGCTCCTGGAAATGCTCACAAGCTGCTGCAAGATATTCTTCCTCGCAGGAACCGTAAACAATGAGCTCGCCCTCAGCCTTAGCAGCTTCGATAAGAGCATCCATTCCGTCTGCTTCAGCAGGTGCTTCTGCTGTCTCTGCAGGAGCTTCTGTTGTCTCCTCAGCCTTTGTCTCAGTCTGTGCAGGTGCGCTCTCAGCAGGTGCCTGCTCCGCACTTCCACAGCCGATAAGGCTTGCTGCCATAAGGCCAGCCAATACCAATGCTAATTTCTTTTTCATATTTCCTTCTCCTTTCCAAATGGATAAACATTTGATGATAAAAGGATAAAAGAATTATGAAAATACCTATACCTAAATTTCTGTTTTATTATCCGATTTTCTGAACAAGGATCATGATAATAGTAAGCAAGGGATGGCACCAGCGGCGCCATCCCGAAAGATAAGGATATTTTATTTGCTTTTGTCAACGGACTTTCGCGGCATATCCTCGCAGCTATGCTGCTGCGGTATTCCACGATTCCATTGACAATTTGGAGGAATTGTCAGTTCCAGGAAGTAATTTTACAAATATATGGGCTCTACTTAGTTTTTCCCATACAATAAAACATCTCATAGAGCATGATTTCCATAGATTTTTCAAATATGCTAGCATTACTCTGCTTTTCCCATGAAAAAAATCGCCATAGAAGGCGATTGGTCTTAGAATTTTTCAAATATATTAGTTTTTCTATGATTTACACATACAAAATCACACCGTTAGAGAAAAATGCTCTTTGTCAACGGAACCGTGGAATACCGCAGCGAAGCGAGGATATGCCGCGAAAGTCCGTTGACAAAGACTTCCGCAAAGACCCTGTTGCCCCGGGATGGCACCTCTAGTGCCATCCCTTGACCACCATATGGCACTTTCGGCAGTCCACTGCCCAAGCTTTCCGTCGAATTTAGTTTATGAATTCCGAGGGCGCAGTGCCTGTATAGCGCTTAAATACTGTGTTGAAATGTTTGTAATCGGTAAAGCCCGTCATATCGGAAACCTCGTAGACCTTGTACTTGCCGGTCTCCAGGAGTTTTATCGCCTGCTGTACCCGGTACTTGTTTAGGAAATCAAGGAAGCCTGTTCCTGTTGCATCCTTGAATTTTCTTGAAAGATAGCTGGCTGAAACTCCAAGTTCCTCGGAAAAAGACTCTATGCTGATCTTTTCTGCATAGTGTTCCTTGGTAGCATCCAGAACATGCTGCACATAATCATTTTCTTTATCCGATTTTATGAACACCTCAGGCATCTCTTCCACCGAGATTTTCTTTTCCGTGAACTGATAGTACTCGTGCTCCTTCTCTATCTCAGCGATTATCTTGGCCACATCCTCTTTTAACTCATCCTCATCAACCGGCTTCATAAGATACGCTGAAACGCTAAGGTCTATGGCCTTCTTGGCGTAGTCAAAATCTGCGTAGCTGGTAAGAATGATGGATTTAAAAGGTGTTTCGCATTCCTCTTTTGCGCGCCTTATCATCTC
>JAEEGL010480442.1_pt1 | contig 10699 bp, 7 predicted proteins | sample 9134231 | NCBI WGS metagenome assembly JAEEGL01 (sample SAMN16246548, study PRJNA631951) | gut metagenome | biome: gut microbiome; feature: rumen; material: fiber-attached | host: Bos | place: Iran: Karaj | collected 2018-10 | reverse complement strand
TGCCATAGTTGTGTGTGTTTTTTTAGTTGTTAATACTGTGTGTTTTTCTCTTGCGTTTCCTCTTTCAAAGCTGCGCGCCTGCTTCTTCCGATTCACGTTACAAAGATACGAAGATTTTCCCGCGCCACCAAATTTCAACCTTCGATTTGGGGCGGTTTTGATGCAAAAATCATCGAAATCTGGCGAATTACAAACGAACCGTAACATCGCGCCCTCAAATCCGTAATTTCCGACCCTCGAAGATTACTTTTCGTCGATTTCGGGATAGATGGGCACTATTACCGAAAATGTGTCAAGACATTCAGGATAGTGACAATGACATCGTGACAACGTGACATTAAGCACTTTTAATCAGTCTATATGCTGTTTTATGAATAATATAATAATATATTATTATATTATTTACTTAATTAATTCTTCTACTATTTCTTTCCCTCCTCATTCTATCTGTTCAAACACCTTAATGTCACGATGTCACTTTGTCATCATGTCATCCTTCGTATTAAAAGATGTGTAAAAATGTGGACAAGACAAAAAAATGTTCCAAATTTTGTGTATCTTTGCAAACTAAAGAAATAAAATTGATGAATAATTAGAATCTAAGAATATGTCGGCTATACACAGGAGAAGTGGTACTTCTGTGTTGTAGATGTGGTGGAGGCACTGACAGACAGTGTAAACCCAACCGACTACATCAAAAAAATGAAAAAAACGTGACCCTGAACTTGCCAAAGGGTGGGGACAAATTGTCACCCCCCTGCAGGCAGAAGCCTTACTCTGGCATGAATTCTAAAAGAAAGCTTATTCCCGCCATAATCCCGAAAAATTGACTATCTTTGCACTCAAATTATGGCATTATGAGAGCAAAGGAATATATAGCACAGAACGCTGACAGCATCGGCCATCTGGCCGAGGCCATTTATTAAATAATGTGTATTTTTTGATGATTTTGCGTCATTCTCCCAATTTTGTAGTATCTTTGTGCTCAATTATTAAGAAGAGCAATATGAGGCCACAGATAGAGATAGGAACGCCATATCAATTAGTTGATGGTCTTTTGGAGTCCACTGATCAACAGACTACGGATTTGTTGCAGCTATGGGCTAACACAGGAAGATTCAAGAAAGTTATCCGTGCTGATGCTATTGACATGGGATTTGAGGAATTAGGTGAATGGTCGAATGCTGAGACCGATGTACTGTTCCTTATAGATGAAGCTGTACTAGTTGCTCAAAACAGGAAAAGCTTATTGGAGTACAATAAGGGATTGAATCTTTTACAATATGGGCAAGATTCTTGATTACATAGCAAACGAAACGCAAGGCAAACGTTTTGCGTCCTTCAAATATTGCTACGATGACACGTCTGGGCCGATAGAATATGACCCCGACGAAGAGCATTATATCAACATGAAAGAATATGCCGAAAGCGTTCATGACCCCAAGATGCGTGATATGACAGCAAGAGCCGAGCTATGCCGCCAAGGGCCACCACTCTTCAAATATTTCCTTGACGGGTCACGCAGGGTGTATAAGGTAGATGACATTCAGTACGACAAGAAGGTGTTTCCCGTCATCAGCGGACAAGTTTCTGTAGCATGCTGTGGTAGAGCAATGAATGATGACCATACTTTCCGCGAGTTCCATCATGTAGAAGAGGAGTCCTATCCAGTTGTTTGTCTGCCTGTCGTTGCCAACGGTGAGGGTATCGACAACGGTGTTTTTTTCAATAATCTGAGGAACAAACTGAATGAACAGCCCCTGTTGAAGAAGTCTGGTATAGAGATTGGCAAGGTGCTGTGGTATCTGACACGTCTTGAAGGGCGCGAGACGCTAGAGAACAAAGGTGTTGCAAAAATTCAGGATGAAATGGTGGATTGCGAGAAGCGTATCGTTGCCCACCTTATGAGCAAGCATCTGCTGACGCACGAAAGCTATTTGATAAAAGACGGCTCCGTACAATATAAGCAGATGAAGTCGGGTGACTACAAGGAACTGGCACGAATTCGCAACAACTACCGCCATGTGGTGGGTGTGTCGAAACGATTCAACCCCAATCTGATGAAAGACAACAAGGGGCAGAGTAGTGCAGCAGCCATCGCCAGCCTACCTCTGTTTCATCGCACACCAGCTTTTCTGTGGAGTCCTGGTTCAGAATGGGGAAATGTCAATTTCGCCATTTGGTATGTTCGGATTCGTGACAGGAGATTTACCACGACACCTTATTCTGGTGTTTTGAAAATCGAGAAGATGCTCATGACAGGAAGCGAGAATGATAACGGTCTGATGACCGATGAAATAGACACGATAACAGCAAACATTATAAACGAGCGCAATCCAGTATGCTATGGAAACGATGCTCGTTGGGCCAACCACCTTTATCCTGTGTATATGACGGAGAGTTATTGTAAAAGCCGATTTAGGAGTGACATCCAATTTATAAATTTGTTTTGATTGATATGGAGACGATAGGACGCATTATAGCTACCGAGAAACAACCCTCAACGATTGAAGAGTTTACCTTTTGGACTCGGAAAGACTTGAAACTAAAACCCTTCGACGTGGTAGTAGTAGAGCATGTCAAGAATGACAAAGGCGAGGATTCGAAAACCTTTGGAGTCGTGGAGGAGATTTCTCACATGACAGATTCTCCAAGTGCATTGGCAGGATATATCTCCAGCGACTTTGGCGATGTTGATGCTAATACCTATACCGAGCGCATAGGTATGAACTATGTGAAATGCAAAGTCGTTGGTAACGATAAAGACATCTACATTCCCGTTCAAGAAGGTCGTAAAGTTAGTCGTGCAACCGAAGAACAAATCATGGAGGCATTAGGACTAAAAGATGTCAAGAATCCATTACCGGCTGGCTACATTGAGATGTACGGCGGAGAGAACAAAAAGACGCTTCCTGTATTCTTTAATTCCCACTTCCTGATAGGGCCGGAAGGTGCTCACTTGAATATTTCAGGTATCTCAGGCCTGGCTTCGAAAACATCGTATGCCATGTTCCTGATGAAAGCCATTCAAGACTATTACAAAAAAAACGAGAAGGAGTCGGTGGCGTTTATCATGATGAATGTCAAAGGTACAGACCTTTTGAAAATTGACCAAAAGAATGAGCGTCAGGCCGAGCTTGACCAGATAAAGCCAATTTACGACTTGCTGGGGATGGAGATGAAGCCGTTTGAACAGGTAAAGTATTATTACCCGTTTGCCAAGGAACCAACGGCTTATACTTACGAGAAAGAAAGCGTATTGAAAGAACGTTTGGCAAACAAATCGGCTGCTCAATTTAAATATCTTTTTGAGACTGACGAAGACAAAGAGTGTCTTGATTTGCTGTTTGCTAATGTAGATGACCCTAACGAGACGATAGAGAGCATCGTAAATTTCATCTTGGCAAATAGCGGGAGTTTTAATGGTGTAGAGACTTGGGAGGATTTCCAGAATGTTGTTCATAGCTATACTCAGACAGACAAGAAGAACGCCTCAAAAGAAATCTCTGTAATGAGCTGGCGCAAGTTTTATCGCCTGTTCAACAAAAGTTTCCAGAAATGCCGACAGATGTTTACCAACCAACTGGGTGATGGAGTGAGATTGCGTGACGAGATTGCCAACATCAACAAGAATGATGTTATGGTTATTGACATTGCCAAATTAGACGAAGAGACGCAGGGCTTCGTATTTGGAGATGTGATGCGTGCCGTTTATAATCTGAAACTTGGTGACTCAAAGCGTTCTGACGAGAAAATTCCAGACAGAATCGTTCTGTTCATTGATGAACTGAACAAGTACGCTTCTAGTGATGTACCCAAATCTTCACCAATACTCCATCAACTGTTAGACATTACAGAACGTGGCCGTTCACTTGGCATTGTCCTTTTTGGCGCTGAACAATTCGTAAGTGACATTCACCGTCGTGTAAAAGGCAATTGCGCGACTCAGGCATTTGGGCGCACCAATGCTATTGAGATAACACGTGAAGATTTCCGCTTCGTGCCTGGTGTGTATAAGACTATGCTCACAAGAATGCCACAGGGAGAATACATCATCCAGAATCCTGTATTCCACTCAATGCTTCACATCAATTTCCCATTACCCATTTACAAATATTATAACGACTAATCATAGACATGGCAAAAATAGGCAAATACGTTATAGATTCACTCACACGAAGCATGTATGAGGACAGTCGCTGTATATATCGCGAATACATACAGAATGCGGCTGACCAGATAGATATTGCAAGAGAACAACATCTTGAAGAAAATGACTACTACGAAATCCATGTAAGAATTTTCCGTAATCAGCGGCGCATTGAGATTGAGGATACAGCCACTGGCGTAAGTGCTGCCAATCGGGACACGTTGAAAGATGTAGCGACCTCACAGAAAGAGCGCGGAAAACGTAAAGGATTTCGCGGCATTGGCCGTCTTGGTGGATTAGGGTATTGTACTACTCTTACCTTTGAAACTTCATACAAGGGGGAAGATAGGAAAACTCTGATGCATTGGGATGCAGCCAAAATGAATCGAATAGTTGACGATGAGTTTGACGAAAGTGAAGCTGGAAACGTAATTGACGATTGTACATCCTTTGAGGAACAGTCTGAGCTTGCAGATAAGCACTATTTCAAAGTGATCATGGAGAATGTCACCGACGACCGTTTACTGGATGTCGCAAACATTCGTAAATACCTTTCTATGGTTGCTCCTGTTGATTATCCTACTCAATTTGGCATTTTTTCTTCTAAAATAAAACGGTATATCCAAAATAATGGAATTGAACTTGATGTTTATAACATCTATGTGGGCGATGAGTTCGGCGAGGAACAAATCTACAAAGGGTACACCACTAAAATCGAGGATACAAGGAATGGCGATTACGACATAAAAGACATTCAGTTTTTTGACCGTAAAGATTCCGATGGTAAAATTACCTATTGGGGATGGTATTCTATATCGGAATTGCGTGGCCAAATACCTGCCAACAATGTTGCTTATGGAATAAGACTTCGTTGCAAGAATATTCAGATTGGTGACGAACGTACAACTCGTAACTTCTTTGTAGCAGAAGGTGATAAACGTTTTGCACAATACTTCTTTGGAGAATTGCATGTAGAAACACATCTTCTTATGCCTGATGCACGACGTGACTACCTCCGTGAATGCGAATACAGAAGTACGTTTGAAGGTATGGTTAGGAATGATTTCTCAACGCTGAAAGACCTTTGTAACGAAGCTTCCAATATACGCGGAATAATCAAGAATATTACAAAAGCAGAAGAAGGTCAGAAAACGATAGAGAAAAAGCGTCAGACCAGTTCATTTCTGTCGCCAAAGGAAATCGAGGATGATGACGCAAAGTACGAGCGTTTCAAGAGAAATAAAGAAAAGGCTCAGCAGCAGTTAAAAAAGAAAAAGTTGGAAACTGAACAGAGTGGCTCACCACTCGGTTTTATATATGGCACATTGCCTACACCGCTGCCAACCACCCAAAATTTTACAAAAAGTTCAGCCGAAAATTCTGATGCAACATCGCTATTCCCTACATCTGTTGCCGATGACGGACCTGGTGTAACTGAGGAAAGTCAGAGCCCAAGATTGCGAACCGACAATGACATATATAAGAAGTTCGGTGTTAAGGAAAAGAATGTTATCAACGCCGTTTATACCGCTATCTATAACGCCATCGCAGATGAGGATATGCGCGAAGGGCTGATTAAAAAGATTGAGAAGGAACTGACGAAATGAATCGGAGGGTTTTACTTTTAGAGCCTAACTACAAGAACAAATTCCCTCCCATCGGCCTGATGAAACTGGCCACCTATTTCAGATTGCGAGGCGACGATGTGGTCTTCTACAAAGGAGACCTCACAGAGTTTGTTATTCGTCAGATAACCGAGGAGTGTGTGCAACAACTTTCCAAGGTTGACGACAACATTGACTGGAAGCTCCGTTTCAATCGTATAGCAACCTATATCCGTTATCGTCGTAGGTCTGATTTAGAAAATATAGGGATAGACGATTCGGAAGATGCCATCTTTATTTATCCGTGGATAGAACATTTCAAGAAATACTATCATAGTGGCGAATACAAGAAGCATCCACGTTGGGATTGGGTGGGCGTAACAACCCTATTCACCTTCCACTGGGATATAACCATTGAAACAATTGAGTTTGCTAAAACAATGGTGAAGGACCAGAAGAATCTGATGGTGGGTGGTGTGCTGGCTTCTATACAGCCAAAGGAAATAGAAGAGGCAACAGGCATCAAGCCTCATTGCGGCACACTCCACACACCATACAAGGATATTGACGAGGACAACCCTTATATAATAGACGAGTTGCCTCTTGACTACTCTATCCTTGACGAAATAGATTACGAATATCCCGATGGAGGATCTTATTACAGCTACACTACTCGTGGCTGTATCAGGAAATGTCCCTTCTGCGCGGTTTGGACACTGGAACCACGCTACCAGGAATACATCCCACTACGTGAACGAATCGAAAGAACAAGGCGGCTATATGGTGAACAACAGAATCTTCTTCTGATGGACAATAATGTACTGGCATCAGAAAAGCTGAAAGAAATCATAGAGGATATTAAGTCGTGTGGTTTTACTAAAGGTGCTAAGTTTATTGAACCTAACCAATATTTTATCGCCATCCGTAATCTCCGTTTGGGGATAAACAATAGGGCATACGTTCGTAAATGCTTTAAGTTGTTGCAGGAAATAAATGCGTATAAAGGCCTCAATGAGAAACTACGAACAGAAATCTTTGCAATGCGTGAGAAATATGGTTTCCTACATCCTGAGACTTGTAAACGCGATGTCCTGATTGCCACCTATAAAGATTTTGCACCTTTCTTCGAAATTAAATATAAGAAGAAAAAAGGTCGTCTGAGGTATGTGGATTTTAATCAAGGTGTCGATGCTCGATTGTTTACGGACGAGATTGTGTCAATGCTCGAACAGATACCTGTGCGACCATTACGTGTAGCATTTGACGATGTGAAGACGGAGCCCAAGTATAAAAAAGCCATCAAACTTAGCATCAAGCATGGGATGAATGATTTCTCAAACTATTTGCTTTACAATTTTAAAGATAAGCCTGTAGATTTGTACCACCGCCTGAGTATCAACGTGAAGATGTGTGAAGACTTGGATGTCAGTATCTATTCTTTCCCCATGAAATATCACCCCATTCGTGGTGAGCATAGTCACGACCGCGATTATGTCGGTAAACATTGGAACAGAAAATATATTCGTGCCGTACAAGCCATATTGAATGCCACAAAAGGCAAGATAGGTCGTGGTGTTTCTTTTTTTGAGAAAGCGTTTGGAAGGAACGAAGATGAATATATGGAATTGCTCATGATGCCAGAGACTTTCTTGTTATTCCGTTTTTTCTTTGAAGATTTGGGGTACACACAGAAATGGCGTGAGGAAATGAATGCTCTTACCGACGAAGAACGTAAAGAACTGTACCCTCTTATTTTCCAAAATGATTTTAATCATATAGAGGATTTGACTACCAACAAGAAGTTCCGGCATATTCTTACCTACTATAAGGACTATCGTAAAGATGTGGCAGATCCAAGTTCAGATTTGTATAAGAAAAAAAAGGAGTTTGAAGAGCGTCAAAAAGAAAAAGTATGATAATGATTCAAGATACTATAACAACGCTTCCTGCTATAGTTGGCGATGATTATGAGGCATTTTTCCGTCAGGAGCATATTAAGTTCTTGAATGGTAATATGTGGAAAAAAATAGAATCTTCATTTTGGCAGGAAATGCGATTACATGTGTCACCAAATGACGGCGAGGAGCTGAAACGTTTTTTGCGCGGCAAGCGTGAAGCAGTCTTGAACAGTTTTGAGTCAGAAGAATTCTTTGTATTTTGGAAACGGTGTTTTGATAATCAAAGCAAGCACTTTGATGAAGCTAAATTCGTGAAGATTCTTGTTGCTGCATATGACAACCAAATAGAAAGGAGCGAACTTGACAAGTTCTTTTCATGGTTCTGCCTGACAATGCTGATAGAGAAACTTATAAACAAGGTCTTCCTGAATGAGCAAAGCGGCAATGCGACGACTATCAACTTCTTCTATAACGACGGTGGTGATATTCATTTTGGAAATAATACTAAGCAAAGAGATGAACCTGTGGTAGTAGAAGAACCTTTACGGAATATTATTTTCAGCAACCGCTTATTTGATACTAATGACCGATTGGCAAAACTAAGGATAACTATAGCTGCAGCCATTGATATGGGTGATGCCACTATTATGTATGGTCAACCACAGCAGGTGCGAATAAACCCTGATGTGCAAAGTGATTGGTATTATATAGTGAAAGCTATCGAAGAAGCGAAGGTTGCAGGTAAGTTTACTATCACCGGTTTTATTGACCAGATGGTGGAATGGTTTCCAATGCTCTTTCCTGATGAGACTAAAGAGCAGTGGGAGAAGTTTAAGCGTAGGCTCTCCAAATCTATTTCCGATGAAAAGAGTCTGTGGCGATATGGTAAGATGAAAGAAATTGTGACACTTCGAGAGATGTGGGCTAAACGTAAAAACGTTAGACTTGACCAAGCTAAGATGGAGCGTGTATATGCTATTGCCTATCAAGGTCTGTACGTGAACCTGGCCGCTCTGAAGCAGGAAATAGAGCGCGAGAACAATTTGTAATTCAAAGAATAATCGTAACTTTGCAAACGATATGGCAGACAAAGGATTGACAAGAGCAGATGAGTCTGAGTACAAGAAGTGGCTAACGCATTTGTGTGACGAGATAGACAGGCAGCGGCTGAAAGCCGTGATGCAGCTCAATGCGGCTACCTTGCAACACTACTGGTGGCTGGGCAACGACATCATGCGGCAGCAGAAGGAGAAGGGCTGGGGTGCCAAGGTTATAGATAAACTGTCGGACGACTTACTGAAAAGGTACGGCAGCGATAGTGGCTATTCCATCCGCAACCTGAAATATATGCGCCAGTTTGCTGATGAATATCCTGACTTCCCATTTGTGCAAGTCCCGCTTGCACAGATTCAGGAGATGCCATTTTTGCAAGCACGACTTGCAAATTTCACGGTGTCGGCTGACGGGCAGTTTGTGCAAGTCCCGCTTGCACAAATCACTTGGTACCACCATATTTCCATGATTCCCAAGGTGAAAGATGTCGGACTGAGGGCTTTCTACATTACAGAGACTGCCCGCCAAGGCTGGAACCGTGACATCATGATGATGCAGATAGAGAGCGGCTACCACACAAAGGCACAATCGCTGCCAAACAACTTCGACTCGACCTTGCCTCCTATACACAGCGACTTGGCAAAAGCAGCCTTCAAAGACCCGTACAACTTTGGATTTGTGGATATGACTAAGGTGAAGCAGGAGGCAGACTTGGAGGAACAGTTAGCCAGTAAGGTGACGGAATTCCTTCTGGAGCTGGGTAAGGGTTTCTCATATCTGGGACGGCAATATCCATTGAATATTGCGGGGGAAGAGAGCAAGGTGGACCTGATGATGTATCACACCCGACTGCACTGCTATGTAGCCATCGAACTGAAAGTGGTGGATTTCAAGCCTGAATTCATCAGCAAACTGAACTACTATATTTCAGCCATCGATGATTTAGTGAAAACTCCTGAAGACAATCCCACTATAGGACTGTTGCTTTGTCGCACTAAGAACAACACGAAGGTGGAATATGCTCTCCGAGGCATGACACAGCCTTTGGGTGTTGCCGAGTACCAAACAAGTCAGTTGATGGAGAATTTGAAATCGTCGCTGCCATCAATCGATGACCTTGAAAAGAAACTGAGCGAGTAGGTTCCATTTTTATAAGATATGAAGTTTGCCTCATGTGCCATCAGGTGCATGAGGCCTTTTTTTATGCCCTATCGTCGGACAGGCAATCGGACTTGTCGGACACTTTGCGGCTTATTCGTCGGACACGTCGGACAAGCCGTCTGTAACCGCTCTGAAACTTTTGAAAGGCGAAAATCATGGCGTAATTTTGCAGTGTCGAAAGCGGGGAACCGAGGCAAATGTCTGCCGAAGTTTATACCTGTGATTAGACGTAGGAAACAATGGCAACTAAGAAGCAAGTGTTCAAGCAAGACTACGACGTGATGACCAACAAGATCCGTCGGCAGATGGGGGTAATCAATCGTAGCCGCATGCACAGCCGGAGGGGCAAAGGAGTGGTTAACCAGCCTTTCTACGTAACATTTCTTAACCGCTAACAAATTTCAAGTTTAACTCTGAGTTGAGGTGAACGGAGTCTCGCGAGATTTCAATCACAATCGAAAGGTGGCCACCCTTCTGAAGCTTCGCTCAACCAAAATTCAGAAAACAATGAATCCACAGAAATTTCAAGAACAGATTTTGAACAACGCAGTCCAGATGGACGCCAGTGTGAACTTCCAGTTGAACGGCAACATACTGATAGTGCCGTGCCCGTGGGAGGATGACAAGGAGGTGACTAACGGTGAGCGTGTACGTTATCGTGGTGGTATCGAGGTGGATGCCGACGGCCGCACCAGAGTGAAGCGTTACAATGTGGGCAAGAACGGACCTAAGTTGGAAACCCTCTACGAGACCCCTCATGGAGCGGTGAAGATGACACGACCACAATACCGCCGTAAGGCCGACGGTTATCACAAAGCAGGCCTGCGCCGCCG
>JAEEGL010164296.1_pt1 | contig 10699 bp, 8 predicted proteins | sample 9134231 | NCBI WGS metagenome assembly JAEEGL01 (sample SAMN16246548, study PRJNA631951) | gut metagenome | biome: gut microbiome; feature: rumen; material: fiber-attached | host: Bos | place: Iran: Karaj | collected 2018-10 | reverse complement strand
TTCTCCGACGGCAAGACCTACCGCATACCCGAAGGGAAAGAGGCGTTCATACGCTATTTCCAGCAGGAGTTTCCCCACGAGGCCGAGGGCATACGCCAATATGTCGATGCTCTGTACGCCCTGGTCGATGAAATAGATTTCTTCTACCTGCGTACCGGCAACGCCCACGTCTATACCCACGACGAGCAATTCCTCATGCCCGCCGACGAGATAGTCAACCATTACCTTCACGACCCCAAACTTCGCGATGTCATCTCATACATGAACCCGATGTTCGGCGGATATGCGGGTCATACACCGGGTTTCATCCATGCGCTCATCAATGTGCTGTATATCAATGGCGCCTCACGATTTGCCGGCAACAGTCAGCAGATGGCAGAGGCGTTAGCGCGCATCATCACTGACGGCGGGGGCGAGATTGTATCCGGCGACCCGGTAGCCCGTATCGACATCGACGAACAGCGGCGCGAGGTGAGCGGTGTAGTGACCCGAAACGGGCGGCGATTCACAGCCGACCATTACATCGCGGCCATTCATCCGAAAGCGATGTTGCAACTGACCGACAGCAAAATCTTCCCCAAAGCCTACCGCCAACGCATCAACGAGGCGCCCAACAGTTACTCGTCGTTCTGCGTCTATGTAGTGTTCAAACCCGGCACCTTCCCCTTCATCAACCACACATGCTATTATCAGGCTGATTACGGCATGGTGTGGCATTACGATCAATACGATGAGCATGACTGGCCCCGCGGGTTCCTCTATATGACCCCGTCGGAGCGTGAACAAGGGCCTTATGCCACGAAGATGATCATCAACAGCATCATGCCCTACGAGGTGTGCCGGCCCTGGGAAGAGACGCAGACCGGTCGCCGCGGAGCCGATTATGAACAGTGGAAGGCCGGGCGCATAGAATGTGTGCTCGACGTGATGGAACGGCTCTACCCCGGTTTCCGCGACACCATCGGCCATGTGTTTGCCTCATCGCCCCTTACCATACGCGATTTCTACAACGAGCCCGACGGTGCCCTCTACGGTCTGCATAAAGACGCGGTGAATATCGCCGAGAGTCAGGTACCCGTCTATACCAAGGCGCGCAATCTGCTGATGACAGGCCAGTGCGTCAACCTGCATGGTTTCTGCGGGGTGCCGCTCACGGCTATCAACACCGTGGAAGCCATTGTGGGACAAGATGTGATAACCAATAAAATCAACGCTTATGACCGCGAAAATCCACAATAAAACGCGACTCAGATACGTTGTTCATATACTGTTGCCCCTGTTGATGTGGAGCATGGCGGCACAGGCGCAACAGCTGACGGAGTATCTGCCCGCCAGCAAGACCGACGTCGCTGTGGTAGTGTGCCCCGGTGGCAGTTATTGTTGGCTGTCGAAGAAATACGAAGGCTCGGAAGTAGGAAAATGGCTGGCCGAGAACGGCATCGCCGCCTATGTGCTGGAGTATCCCACGGCAGGGTGGGCCGCCTTCGCGTTCCATACCCGTTGGTTCTATCGCGGTCATCAGCATCCCGATGCGCTCAACGCCTTGGGTGATGCCATCCGGCAGATACGCCATCGCTATCGCGCTATCGGTGCCATGGGCTTTTCGGCCGGCGGACATCTGGTGCTCTCGGCGGCAGCCTACCTGCCTCAGGAGTTGAAACCCGATTTCATCGTGCCCGTCTATCCGGTGGTGACTTTCTCACACCCCAGTGTGCACCGCCGTTCACGTCGCGGACTGTTGGGCGAGCGTCGATGGCGCGACCCTGTCATGTGCGACTCGCTGTCTATGGAGCGACATGCCGACCGTATTGATTGTCCTGTGCTGTTGGTTAACTGCAAAGACGACCCCGTGGTCAATTATCGCAACTCAGAGCTGATGGACAGCGCCCTGACCGCTAACAATAAACCTCACCGCTATATCCAATACGCCACCGGCGGTCATGGATTCGGCACCACACCCGAGCGAACCACCGCTGAAGCCATCCAGTGGAAAGGGGAGTTTCTGAAGTGGTATCAACAATTTGCCCAATAACCCCATCCCCCCATTTGCCCCCAAACCCCATTCAATAATATGACAGAATTTGAAGACATCCGCCCCTATTATGACTCGGAAATACCCGCAGCCATGCAGCGCATCACCGAAACCGACGCTTTCCCGTTGTTGGCGTCATGGATTTTCCCGGGTCGCGACATCAACGAGGTGAAGCAGATGATGCGGTCCTTCCGTACCATCCGTGAATTCCAACTGAAAGTGATGGTGCCTGTGAACGAGCAGGTGGTGAAACGGTCCATCGACAAACTGACCTTCAATGGTTTTGACCGTCTCCGGCCCGACACCGACTACCTGTTTGTGAGCAATCACCGCGACATCATGCTCGATGCCTCGCTGTTGCAATACCTCTTTACTGTTCGCGGGCGTGACACCACAGAAATCACCTTCGGTGCCAATCTGATGAGTCCGGGGCTGGTGACTGACATCGGCAAAAGCAACAAAATGTTTCGCGTGGAACGTGGGGGCAAACTCAAAGATTTCTACATGTCGTCGCGCCATCTGAGCGATTACATTCGCTATACCATTCGCGACAAACACCAGAGCGTGTGGATAGCACAACGCAACGGGCGCACGAAAGACGGCAATGACCATACCGACCAGGGCATCATCAAGATGTTCTGCATGAGTCGTCCGGAGGATAAGATCAAGGCGTTGAGCGAACTGCATATCGTGCCGATGAGCATCAGTTACGAATGGGAGAGTTGCGACATTCTCAAAGCCATCGAACTGTATGAGAGCCGTTCGGAGAAATATATCAAAAAACCCGGCGAAGACCTCAACAGCATCCTCACGGGCATCGTGCAGCGAAAGGGTAGGGTGACCATCACCCTCTGTGAGGAGGTGACCGAGGCCGATCTCAGACAGTTTGACCACTGCACCAACAATGAGTATCACCGTGCGGTGGCACTGTTGCTCGACGAGCGTATCAACAATGCCTACCAACTATATCCCAACAACTACATAGCTCATGACCTGCGCTACGGGCAGACCGCATACCGCGACCGTTATACCGACGAACAAAAATCCGCTTTCGTCCACTATATGGACCGGCTCAACAGATATGATGTGGATGAGCCCGATGTGCTCAAAGACATCTTTCTCGGCATCTATGCGAATCCGGTGAAAAAAGAGAGGTGATTGGGACGTTAAGGACCTTAAAGACGTTAAAGACCTTAAGGGCCTTAATGACTCTCAAACGACCTTAAAGACCATAAAAACTTTATGAAAGAAAAAATAAGAAATATGTTGGAAGATGCCCTTCCGCTGGTGGATTGGGACTCTGATTTTTTGTTCAGCGAACTGGACTCGTTGGGCGTGACCACCATTCTGATGATGTTATCCGAAGAGTATGGCATCACGTTGGAATCGACCGATGCCACACCTAAAAACCTGAAATCGCTTGACAATATCGTGAAAATGGTGGAAAGAAAACTGTCTGAGAAAGGATGACGAGGTTTGAAGACTATCTGACACAAAGTGCGGAGCGCTATCCTGAAAAGACGGCTGTGGTCTGTGGCGACGAGTCCTGTTCATACCGCCAACTGGATGAGCGAGTCACTCATCGTGCAGCATATTGGCGCGAGACATTAGCCCGTGATGCAGGCAGAAACATCGTGTGTCTGCGTGCCGCATCGTCCATCGACTACCTCGTCGATTATCTTGCCATCCATAGGGCAGGGTATGTGGCGGCACCCATGGAAAAGGACATGCCTGACGACGCGTTCATCCGGGTAAGGAATGAATTGGAGCCACACCTCGCCCCCGAAGGCACAGCCGATATTCTTTACACCACAGGCACCACAGGACGGTCGAAAGGGGTGATGGTGAGTCACCGGGCCATTATCGCCGACGCGGAGAACCTCATTGCCGGACAAGGTTTCACCCATGATTTGGTGTTTGTGGTCAACGGACCGCTCAACCACATCGGCAGCCTGTCGAAAATCTATCCTGTCATCTACCTCGGAGCCACGCTCATCATCGTTGACGGCATCAAGGATATAAACGCCTTTTTCCATGCTTTCGACTATCCGGCGGAGAAGATGGCGACCTTCCTTGTGCCGGCAAGCATCCGCATATTGATACAACTGGCCGGGCAACGGCTGGCAACCTACGCCGACAAGATGGATTTCATCGAGACGGGTGCGGCAGCCATCTCGCAGGCTGATATGGAGACGCTCTGCCGCCTGCTTCCTCACAGCCGCCTCTATAACACTTATGCATCGACTGAGACGGGCATCATCTGCACCTACGATTTCAACGGCGGGCAGTGTCTGGCAGGTTGTCTGGGGCGTCCGATGCCTCACTCGGAAATCTTCATTACCGCTGAAGGACTTATCGCTTGCAAGGGCGACACCTTGATGACCGGCTACATCGGCGACCCCGAACGCACGGCATCCGTGCTCAAAGAAGGGGTCATCTATACCTCCGACATGGGTCATATCGACCGTGACGGCTTGCTACACCTGCGCGGACGTGAGGATGATGTCATCAACATCGGAGGGTTCAAAGTGGCGCCCACCGAGGTGGAAAACGCGGTGATGGCTTTCGAGGGCGTGAAAGACTGTGTATGCATCCCTTCAGAGCACCGTATCATGGGCACCGCGCTGAAAATGCTCGTCGTGATGAACGATGGTCACACCCTCGATAAACGTACCCTGGCGCGATGGCTGAAGACGAAACTCGAAACATATAAAATCCCCCTGCTCTACGAACAAGTGGAAGCCGTGAAACGGACTTTCAACGGAAAGATTGACAGAAAACACTATTTAGAAGGAGAAAAAGGAAGATAATTTTTTTGCTTTTTATCTTGTTACATCGTAACTTTGCATCCAGAATATAAACACTGAAAATAAATATGTCATTAAAATGTGGTATCGTAGGATTGCCCAATGTAGGTAAATCCACCCTGTTCAACTGTCTGTCGAGCGCCAAGGCGCAGGCAGCCAATTTCCCGTTTTGCACCATCGAGCCCAATGTGGGTGTCATCACCGTGCCCGACGAGCGCCTGACTCGCTTGGCTGAGATAGTTCATCCCGGACGTATCGTACCCGCCACCTGTGAAATCGTCGATATTGCCGGACTGGTGAAAGGCGCGTCGAAAGGTGAGGGACTCGGCAATAAATTCCTCGGAAATATCCGTGAGACGGACGCCATCATCCATGTGTTGCGCTGTTTCGACGATGACAACATCACCCACGTTGACGGCACCATCGACCCCATACGCGACAAGGAAATCATCGACACCGAACTTCAACTGAAAGACCTGGAGACGGTGGAAAGCCGCATCAATAAGCAGCAGAAAGTGGCTGCCGCCGGCAATAAAGACGCGAAGATTGAGATGGCGGTGCTGGAAGCCTATAAAGAGGTGCTGGAGCAGGGCAAGAACGCCCGTATCGTGACCTTCGACAGCAAAGAGGAGCAACAAGCCGCCCGCGACCTGTTTCTCTTGACCGCCAAACCGGTGCTATATGTGTGCAACGTGGACGAGAACGCCGCCAAAGACGGCAATGAATATTCCCGTCGCGTGGAAGCAGTGGCACAGGAGGAGGGCGCCGAAGTGATGGTCATCGCAGCCAAAACAGAGGAAGACATTGCCTCGTTTGAGAGTTATGAAGACAAACAGATGTTCCTCGACGAACTGGGCTTGGAGGAGAGCGGAGTGAACCGCCTGATCAAGAAAGCCTACTCGCTGCTCAACCTCGAGACCTTCATCACCGCCGGTGAGATGGAAGTGAAGGCATGGACCTACCATAAGGGATGGAAAGCCCCGCAGTGCGCCGGTGTCATCCACACCGACTTCGAGAAAGGCTTCATCCGCGCCGAGGTTATCAAATACGACGACTATATAAAATATGGCAGTGAGGCCGCCGTGCGCGAGGCCGGAAAAATGGGCATCGAAGGCAAGGACTATGTCGTTCAGGACGGCGACATCATGCACTTCAGATTTAATGTTTAGCCCCCTTCCCATCCCTCCCAAGGGAGGGAGTAGTTAGCCCTTCGTTAGTTAACCGTCTTTTGGAGACTTTCGTTGGATGCTTTAAAAATCTATTATTATAATCTTTTTCCCCATATTGTCACCAGTCCTATTACTTCTTCCAGTGGGTATAAGGGTGGGGCATATTCTCCCCCGGGAGAGATAGAGGGGGATTTATAATTTATTTCTATGCTTTCATACATCGTCTGGAATCCGAGTGAAGTGGCCGTCAGCATCGGCTCGTTTTCTATCCGCTGGTACTCGCTGTGCTGGTTGATAGGACTGGCGCTGGCCTATTTCTTGGTAAAATATCTTTATAATGACCAGAAAATCCCCAAAAAGGATTTTGACCCGTTGTTTATCTACTGTTTCTTTGGCATACTGATAGGTGCGCGCCTTGGTCATTGTCTGTTTTATGAGCCGGGCTATTTCCTCAGCAGCGGCAGTCATATACTGGAGATGTTCATCCCGATGCACCAGATGGCCGACGGGTCGTGGAAATTCACGGGCTATGAGGGCTTGGCGTCGCACGGCGGCACACTGGGTCTGATGATAGCCTTGTTTCTTTATTACCGCAAGACGAAAGTCAACCTGTGGCGCGTGCTCGACAATATCGCCATTGCTACGCCTGTGACCGCCTGTTTCATCCGCCTGGGCAACCTGATGAATTCAGAGATTATCGGCAAGGTGACCGATGTGCCTTGGGCCTTTATCTTCGAAAATGCCGGTCACGGCTACAATGACAGTCCCCGCCATCCCGGACAGTTGTATGAGGCCATCGCCTATTTCATCTTCTTCTTCGTTGGTTGGTACTTCTACAAAAAAGCCAAGAAGAGCGACCCCACCGTCCACCAGTTGAAAACGGTTACTAATCAAAAACCACAAACCTCAAATAAGAACACTAAACCCTCCGAGAACCCTCAAATCTCAAATCTCAAACCTCAAACCCGCATGGCAGTCGGCACAGGTTTCTATTTCGGCTTGTGTCTGACATTGATATTCGTGGCGCGTTTCTTCATTGAGTTCACCAAGGAAAATCAGGTCAGTTTCGAGGACGGCATGGCGCTCGATATGGGTCAGTTGCTCAGCATCCCCTTCATCGTCATCGGCATCGCTTGCATGATTGGCGGTAAATGGCTCAAGAAACTGGGAGCGGAGAAATAAGAGTTCTCTCATAACCTCATCAAATCATATCATGAATACAAAAACATTTATCACATGGTGCTTAGCCTTGCTGGCAGTGGGAATAACCGCGCAGAGTTGTAAGAACAAGACCGAGGAAGGAAAAGCGGGCGAACAGTCGCTGTTGATGGTGGAACGCCAACAAGTGGAACTGAAAGTAGATGAAGAATCTTATCCCTTGTCCTTCACGGTGGATGTTCCCGTTTCTGGTCCGCAGGTGCTGACAGATTCCCTGAAAGCCTTCCTGAACGAACAGTTGTATGAGTTCATGGAAATGGAGGTTGAAGAGTATGATGATGGCGGTGCGGCAGCAAAAACGAAAAAGTTCGATGAAGTGCGCACCGACGATACCAGACACCTGTTGCGTCACTATGTCGACACTTATGCGCCGTCTATGAAGAAGACGGTAATGTGGAGTTTCGTCTTTTCTATCATCTTGATAGCACAAACTGACAATTATGTCACTTATGGTCTGACCAACTACCATTGTGGTGCCAGTTGCGGCTCGGAGATGATGTGTTTCACTTTCAGCAAGAAAGACGGCCATCGTCTGAGAGGTGTCATCAGCCAGGAAGACCTCAAGAAATTCTTTGCCGACAAGAAAAAGAATGACGATGAAGACTGGGGCGCGTATTGGGACGATGACTGTATCGCTCTGTTGGAAGACCATTTCTTTTTTGCTGTCAACGGCAGGGGGAATCATTATACTTGGGATGTCTTCGACTACAAAGAGGTGCTTCCTTATCTTTCGAAAGAGGCGCAGACCTTTGTCAATGAGCGGGGCGACAAGGCGCACTGCCCCTGGAACGAGTGGTTCGTCGGACGGCAGTTGGGTAAAATCGTCTCAGATGGTGGCGACACCATCTGCGTGATGGAGCGTGCATACGACGACTCGATGATTGAAGATTTTAAGCCTGATTTCCAATACAGTAACGGGGCTGAACTGTTGACCTTCATGATCAAGAACGGACAATACAACCCTTACGAAGGCATTAAATCGGGCGAGAAGTCCATGTCGGCTTTAGAGGTGGAATTTCCTGACGGAGCCATGTATTTGCCTTCTGACGATAGTTTCTCCTCGGAGGAAGGAAAAGGCGAATACTATTCGTTTGACAAGGACAAACGCGAATTGCATGTGCGTTATCTTACGGGCGGTTCATTCAAGGGAACGTTTGAATCTGCCCTGCGCATCTATCGCTTTGACGGCAAACAATTTGTTGATACTGGCAAGGATTTATGATGAAAAAGCGGTTTCGTATAGTTTGGGCGGTGTTATGGTCAGTGGTGATGCCCTTGGCGGGCTTTGCCGCCGATGGTCAGATGGAGCCGGGCGAACCCGAGTCGAAAGGAGGTGGTGGCGGTGTGCTGAAAAAAGTGGGCGCATTCCTCGACTCGATGTCCATCCAAGGACTTGACCGCGACTATATCGAATTGCCTGAAAAGCCTTGGCTGGTTATCGCCAAAGGAAAAGTGTACCAGAGCGATCTGACCATCAAATCCAACCTCAGCGGCAAAATCTTCAGCCCTGATTGGGGAGAGATTATCTGGCAACCTAAAATCAAGACCGATGTCTCTGCTTATGCCGGTGCATGGGTGGGTTATCGCTGCTATGGATTCGGCTATACGAAAGATTTGGGTGGCAATGGCGGATTGTTGGAGTTTAGTGCCGTTGGCGGCTGTTACGGTGTCAATCTACGCATCCATCGTTTCCATACCGATGAGCCGGAAGTGCGGGTGAAAGGCGACATGTCAGATTGGGAAGAGACCAAATTTGATTATTGGCTGACCGAACCCATCCGTGTGCGCACCTTGACGCTCGACGGTTATTATCTCTTTAACAGCAAGCGGTTCTCCTACGCCGCCGCCTATGACCAATCGGTTATTCAGAAACGCTCTGCTGGTACGTTGATGGCCGGAGCCATGTATTATCATTCGTCGGTGGCGTACGACAAAGGCATCGACGCCGATTTTATCCTTTTCATGAACGACATCGGTAAAATCAAGCAATCGCAGTTGAGTATAGGGGCTGGATACGCCTACAACTATGTGCCGTGCAAGGGATTGCTCGTCAGCGCGATGGTTATGCCGATGCTGACCGTTTACAACCGCGTTGACCTCTGGCGTTATCATTCCAAACTGCGCGAGAAAGCGATAGAGGAGTTTCAGGATACGACATCGGACGATGTGGATGTAGATATTGATTTTGAAGATATGATTATCTGGCCGGTGGGAAAGGAAACGCATCACAGCCGGGTCACTTTCAATTACGATGCGCGCTTGTCTGTGACATACAACGTAGGCAACTGGTTCTTCAACGCCTACGGTCAGTTCAACCGTTTCCGTTTCAAGCACGATGACAGCACCGGCCGCATCCACGATTGGTATATCAATGCCTCTATAGGATTGAGAATGTAACAAGCATAGAGCCCCTCTATCCCCCTCTTGGTTCCTCCGTTTGTCAGAGGTAGCCCCGAGGGGGAGGACTTAGACAACAAGCCGCTGCCTCATTCCATCCTTTCCGCTATACCCATTGTCTTCGAAAGATATGTAACCCTGTCCCGACCCTACAGGGGTGGGGAATTGGCTGACGCATTTGGGGTAGGACACAATAACGCTTGCAGCAAGAATAACGTGGAGGTTCGTATGTCATAGGCCTGCATCCAAGTAACGCTTTTTTCCTCCCTTTTTTTTGAGACGTTTACGTCTTTTTTTCATCCTTTTTTTGAAGCGAAGCGTTTTTGATAGATGTATGAAGATTTGTGTCCAGATAATATGCCAACCATGACAAATAAATATTTTTTGCTGATTATTGTGTTGTTCCTTGTTGTTTTATGCCATCGAATAGCTTCTCCCCCCCTTACCATTATCAAATGTTAAAAACCCTTTAGTGAGCCATTTTATCGAATAATAATGATTACTTTTGTGCACTTTTTATGTATATTTTGTATCCAACATTAAAAAACTATTAAAATTCTTAAATTTTATGGTTGATTTGCTTAAATATTGTAAAATTTTACAATCGTGTAACATTCTGCATAGTCTTTGAAACGTGTAACACATACACTAATAAATAATGTGTAGTATTTTTGCAGACGATAATTTGATAATAACATAAACTTAATAATAACAAAAACAAACGAAATGAAAAAAATCTTAGGTATTTTGATTCTATTCGTTGCCTTCGCAGGGAATGCGATGGCATGGGATCCAGTGATTAAAGAGACCCACTGGTTCGGTGTGTATGAGTATGAGGATTATTACGGTAGTTTTAACAAAAAGGACCTCAATTGGAGTGGTACTTATCTTGAGTCCGCAGAGATAACGAAATCATGGACTGGTCAGAATCCTGCACAAGCTCCGAAGGTCTCGTTCTATTCTTGGCTCGACCATAAGTTACGCTTCCGTGTCGATAACACCGGCGACTGGGAACTTGACATGAACAGCAACTCTGCTTATAACAGAGGTATCGGTCTCAAAAACCACGCTAGTGA
>JAEEGL010090711.1_pt1 | contig 10699 bp, 4 predicted proteins | sample 9134231 | NCBI WGS metagenome assembly JAEEGL01 (sample SAMN16246548, study PRJNA631951) | gut metagenome | biome: gut microbiome; feature: rumen; material: fiber-attached | host: Bos | place: Iran: Karaj | collected 2018-10 | reverse complement strand
GCTACACTGAACATCTCTTATATAGGTTATAAGGATGTGTCAGTGAAGGTAAACGGCCGGTCCGTAGTAGACATCACCATGACTGGTGACGAGACAGCCCTTGAGGAGGTCGTTGTCGTAGGTTATGGTCAGCAGAAGAAGGAGAGTGTGATAGGCGCTATCTCCCAGGTGACATCCAAGGATCTGCTCTCTACTCCTGCAGCCAACGTTTCCCAGGCCATCGCCGGTAAGATTCCAGGAGTCATCACCTCACAGACATCAGGTGCTCCAGGTGCCGATGATGCACAGATTTTCATTCGTGGTCGTGCCACATTCGCAGGCGACGCACAGCCTCTGATTCTTGTGGATGGTGTTGAGCGTTCGTTCTCTCAGATTGCTCCTGACGATATTGAGACAATCTCTGTTCTTAAAGACGCATCTGCTACGGCCGTTTACGGTGTGCGTGGTGCTAACGGCGTTATGCTTATCACCACCAAACGTGGTAAGGAGCAGAAGCCAGTAGTTAGTCTTACAGCTAACTTCCAGTGGCAAAGTCCCACCCGCAAGAACACTTATCTGAACAGTTATGAAACAGTTAAGCTACTTGAAGAGGCTCTTGCAAACGATGGTATGCCCTCTCAGTATTCTGCCCATGACATAGACATGTTTCAAAAGAGCGTCAATGGCCAGCTCACTGGTGCTGATGCACTGCTCTATCCAAATGTTGACTGGTATGACGAAGTCCTGAAAAGTTCTGCTCCTGCCCAGCGTTACAATGCATCTGTACGCGGTGGAACAAAGCGCATGCGCTACTATGCATCATTGGAATACTATAATCAAGGCTCTCTTTTCAAGAACCTGAGCCGTGACGCTTACGGAAACTCATCAAGTATGGGTTACAACCGTTATGCATTCCGTGCCAATGCCGACTTCTTCCTGACAAAAGACCTGACATTCTCTGTCAACTTCGGTACCCGTTTCGAAGAGCGCAGAGGACCAAACACTAATGAGTCTGCCGATTGGAGCGACACCTTCTATGAGCTCAATCATGAGCCAGGATGGGTTTATCCTGTGAAATACGAGATTCCCAATGGTGAGACAACCAAGACACTTTGGGGTGGTAATGCTCAGTATCAGAACAATATCGTTGGCCGGTTGTCAGATGCAGGATATTATAAAGGTATCAATACCATCAACGAGACGAACTTCATCTTTGACTATAAGATGGACTGGCTGACAAAGGGACTGTCAGCAAAGGCAATGATGTCGTTCGACTATGACAACTACCACCGTGACCGTTTTACGCGCAGCTTTGCCACATACGAGCCTGCCGATCGAGCAAACTACAATGACGGCAATTATTTGAATATGGATTCTTATATCAAGTACAATACTGATACAAACATGACCAACTCGTTTGATACCAGTGATGGCAGTGCTGATAAATATGCAATCTATAAGCTATACATGGAGGCACAAATCAATTACGCGCGTGTATTTAATGAGGTACACGATGTGACAGCAATGGTGCTTTACATGCAGAACGACTACCGTAACAACTCTGCACTGGCTCAGCGCTATCAGGGTATCGTAGGTCGTATCACTTATGGTTATAATGAGCGTTACTATGCTGAATTCAATGCCGGTTACAATGGTTCTGAGAACTTTGTCAAAGGCAAGCGTTTCGGTTTCTTCCCTGCTTTCTCAGTTGGTTGGCGTATAACAAACGAGAAATTCATGGAGAGCACAAAGAGCTGGTTGTCGAACCTGAAGCTCCGCGCCAGCTATGGTGAAGTCGGTAATGACAAGTACTCAGGTCAGCGTTTCCTGTATGAACAGAAGTGGAGCCAGATAAGCAACGACTACTATTTCGGAACAACAGGAACCACAGGTATCTATGAGCAGCAATATCCTAACTTCAACGTAACATGGGAGCGTGCGAAGAAATATAATGTAGGATTGGAGTTCAACATCCTGAATAGTCTGATTACCGGTAATATCGACTACTTCTATGAGAAGCGTAATGACATTCTTACCGAATACCTTACACGTCCCCAGTGGGTTGGTGTTTCAATGGCTGTTGCCAACCTTGGAAAGACGAAAAACTCAGGTGTTGAAATCGAACTACACCATAACAACACCATCGGCAAAGACTTCCAGTATAATGTCGGTCTTACATTCTCTCATGCAAAGAACGAGATCATATCCAGAGACGAGCCTGCCGGTACAACAGACTACCGCAAACGCGAAGGCCATCCCATCGGTCAGTATTTCGGTCTTATTGCCGACGGTTTCCTGACTGCTAGCGACTGTGCTGAGGGTGGATATATCGACCAGCACAAGGCAACATTCATCACCAACCGCCTACAGCCTGGTGACCTGAAGTATCGCGACATGAACAATGACGGTTTCATCGATGACCGTGATGAGACATTCATCGGTTATAGCGATGTACCTGAGAACACCTATGCCCTGACTCTCGGTGCAAACTATAAGGGATGGGGCTTCTCCGTGATGTTCCAGGGTGTTGACCACGTAAGCCGCTATTATGACGCAGAGGCTATGTATGCCTTCATCAATGGCGGTAAGGTCAAGGAGCACCATCTGAACCGCTGGAATCCCGCAGTAAGTGAGCAGGAGAATCTTGCAAATGCAGATTATCCTCTACTTCATTATGCCGCAAATGGTGATCACAACCAGCGTCAGAACTCATTCTTCCTTAAGAACGGTGCTTTTGTCCGTCTGAAGAATATTGAACTGAGCTACACACTTCCTCAGAACTGGATTAAGTATGTTGGCATGAGCCAGTGCCGTCTCTATGTCAATGCAAACAACCTGATTACATGGGATCACCTCGATGATCTGGTTGACCCTGAGAGCAACGGTTCCAACCGCTATCCTATCTGTAAGACAGTAAACTTCGGTTTGAACGTAACATTCTAAATTTGCCAATCATATGAAAAAGAATATAATCATATCGACAATGGTATTCGCGCTGGCAGCAACATCTTGCAGTGACTTCCTCGATAAAGAACCGAGTAACGACCTGTCAAAAGAGACAACCTACAGCGGATGGGTAACTGCACAGCAGTTCCACTGGGATACCTATAATTTCCTGTTGCATGGTGCATTGCGCATCAACAATTCATGGCTTGATGCAGCTACCGACATTGCGGAGTGTGCCATTCCAACAGCCGGTACACGTACAACATTTAATATCGGAAACTATTATGGAAGTGGCGGCGCTCCTGAGTTTACGAGCCTCTGGGAGAGCCGTTATCGTGGTATACGTAAGTGTAACATGACTCTCGCTGAGATTGATAACGTACAGAAACCTGCCGACGAAACAGAGGAACTCTTTGCCAGTGAAAAAGCTCAGGTAAAGAGCGAGGCAAGGTTCTTCCGTGCATGGTTCTATTGGGAACTTTTCCTCCGCTATGGTCCTGTACCCCTGATTACAGAGGTTCTTGATCCGGAAGGCGACCTCCTGAGTAACTATACCACTCGTCCTGCTACTCGAGAGTATATTAATTTTATTATTCAGGAATTGAAAGCTTGTGGTGATGGTATGCTTAGTTATGAAGACGCTACAGCATCAAGCCGTGCAGGCCGACTGAACCCAGCTGTGCCCGCTGCACTGCTCACTCGCATACTTCTTTATATGGCCAGTCCACGCTATGCTTCTGAAAGTGGTATCACATGGCAACAGGCCGCTGATCAAGCCAAGGCCTTTATCGAGGAATGGGGTGACAAGTACCAGCTCTATACGGATGCAGCAAATACTAACGTGCAGAACAACTACTATGCTCTTATCCGTGACCCGTATACTGGTGGAAACAAGGAGATTATCTTCTATCGTAATGACAATGTTATTGGATGGGGAGCCATCAGTGCTGATACTCCAATCGGTGAAGGTGGCAGTGGTGGCAACTGTCCAAGTCAGAACCTTGTCGACATGTATGACATGATTGACGGCAGTGCTCCTTTCACGAACTATGACGTTACCGGAGCTCCTGTATACAATGGACTCAACCCTTCTGTAAACATTGCCAGCGGTTATGATGATCAGAGCATGTGGTCAGACCGTGACCCACGTCTTGCAGCAACAGTACTCTACCATGGTTCTTTATGGAACAACCGTGAGATAGACGTTATAGCAGGACATGCAGACAACATGACCAGCAATGCCAACTCTACTCCGACAGGATATTATATGCGCAAGTACATCCCAGAGACTATACTATCTGCAAATCACGGAGGTACTGCCCGACGCCTGTGGACTATCATACGCTATGCAGAGATTCTTCTCAACTATGCCGAGGCTCTTAACGAGATCAGTTTCGAGGCAAACAAAACTCAGATATGCAATTTACTTGACCAGATTCGTAATCGTGCTGGTATTGTAGGTAAAGTTGCGGATCGTGATGACCTTAACACTCAGTCGGCTATGCGTAACTTTATCCACAAAGAACGCACTGTAGAGCTGGCATTCGAAGAGCATCGTCCTTGGGATGTCCGTCGTTGGAACTGTGCTAAGGAAGCTCTTTCACGTCCTATCTATGGCATTAATGTGGCTACCGATGGTACTATTACACGTAAGATAGCCCAGAACCGTGTATTTGAGGACAGAATGTATCTCTATCCTATACCCGAAGGAGAAGTCTGGAAGGCAAATATCACAAACAATGCAGGTTGGTAATCCCTAACAATGAATTTGACGATTATGAATATTAGAATCAATAAAATAGCAAAGAGTCTGCTTGTTATAGCCATGATGGGGCTATCCCTGACGGCTGCCGCCCAGAAGTCCAATGTACTCAAAGGCCGTGTGGTAAACGCAGACGGAGAACCTGTTGTCGGGGCTGTGGTCAACGTAGCCGAGGATAACAGAATTGTGCTGACCGATGAAAACGGTTTCTTCACACTGAAAGGCTTCAGAGCCGATGATGATGTGTGTGCTGCCGCACTCGGTTATGAGAACGCTGTGGTAAAGGTAGACCCTAATGCCTCAGAGTTTGTCATTACACTGGAGTATTCTCTCCAGCCAATGGAAAAGATGATGCCTATCGCCTTCAGTTCCAAAAAGGAGAAGTACATGACTGAAAGCCGATCGGTAGTGAAAGGTACAGAGTTGCAGCGTTATCCTGTGACTGTGTTGCAGAACACTTTCAGTTCTACACTTCCTGGTGTTGAAACCTATGAGTGGTCATCAGAGCCAGGATGGACAGAGACCCAGATGTATATACGTGGTATCCGTACAATGAACAGCAATGCACGTAACCCGCTGATTATCGTCGACAACGTGGAGCGTGACCTTTCTTTCCTTGATGCATTCCCAATTGAGAACATCACTGTGCTGAAGGATGCTGCTGCTACAGCCATCTATGGTATGCGTGGTGCCAACGGTGCTATCCTTGTTACCACAAAACGTGGTGAACAGGGTAAGACAAAGATCGACTTCACCCAGGAGGTTGGTTTCCAGATGCTAACCGACAAGATGGAGAACCAGAACTCTTACAATATGGCTCTTACCCAGAACCGCGTGAAGTACCTCAATGGTCAGGATCCTCTGTGGAGCGATGAGCAGATTGCGGAGTACAAGTTCGTATCTGAAGGCGGCCAGTATGCCGAGGATGATATCCGTCGTTACAAGTACTTCAATACTAACTGGTTCGACCAGCTCTATCGTGAGTCGGCACCTGTCATCAAGTCAAACATCCAGATCTCCGGTGGTAATGATCGTGCCCGTTACTATGTAAGTTTCTCTTATCTCCGTCAGGAAGGTATGTGGAACAAGACTGCTACCAGTTGGAACAAGCACTTCTCTACCGACCATACTCTGAACCGTTGGAACTTGCGTACAAACATTGACATAAATGTAAACAAGTATCTTAATGTCGGTCTCGACCTCGGTGGACGTATAGACAATATCCAGCAGTCACTGACATCTGTTTTCGATCTCACTACCTTCGGTGCTGTAGAAGCTACTCCAATGGCTCCTGTATTCTGTCCTAATGGTGAGGTATATTCTACTGGTGCTTACTCAGGCTCCGCCCGTAACCCAATCCAGCAGATGGCATCCGGTGGTCTGAATAAAAACCGTCGTCGTAACCTATACTCTACACTGACTGTCAATGGTGATCTTGGTGCTATCACTCCTGGACTGAAAACAAACCTCTTGATCTCATTCGATGCATTCGATGTGTTCATGTCTTATCAGACAAACACCTACGAATCATATACGTACGACTACAACAACGCTGATGTACAGAGGGTGGAGGACTTCACCTACACACGTACCAACTCTTATGTAGAGTTGAGCAATCCCACAGCCCGCGAACGAGCCAACAGTTATAACATTAACTTCAACTATGGCTTCTCATACGACCGCAACTTCGGCAAGCACCATGTTGATGCCCGCGCATTCCTACGTGCTTATCGTAACCGCGTGAACACCCTTGACTCAGAGAACCATCAACCGGCAATGTTGTCATCACGCCGAAACCTCTCCTGGAACGGTTATGCCAACTACGTATACGATGACCGTTATATCCTGAACGCAAGTATCTCCTATATGGGTAATGATAACTATGCACCAGAAGACCGCTGGGACACATTCTATGGAGTTGGATTAGGATGGATACTGAGTAACGAGAAATTCCTCAAGACCGACTGGCTCGACTTTTGGAAGATCCGAGCAAGCTATGGTAAGACAGGTCAGAGCGAGACAACATCTGCCGCAACAGGCCGATATCCATATCAGTCGACTTTTGGCTCTGGCACAGGATATGCCTTTGGTACCAATGCCACATGGGTAGACGGTATGGCAGAGACATTGGCTGGTAATACCAACAACAAGTGGGAAATCTCAAGGATGGTAAATGCCGGTATGGACTGGCGTCTATGGGGTGGCAAGCTCTATGGCTCATTCGACTACTTCAAGGAATGGCGTTCGAATATACTTATTAACCGTAACACCATACCTGCAGGAATTGGAATCTCAGTTGCACAAGACTCTTATGGCAAGGTAGAGTCCTGGGGTATCGAGGCAGTCCTCGGTCATGAGAACAAGATTGGTGACTTCAAGTATAACATTGAAGCCAGTGTAGCATGGAACACCAACCGCATCACCGAGATGGACGAGCTCGAACCTAATGAAGAGTGGCTCCGCAAGACCGGCAAGCGCATTTTCGAACAGACCTCAGTACAGGCTCTTTATGAGAGCGTGTTCAATGGAACTGTCGGTGGCTGGAACCAGTATCAGTTCGTTCAGTGGGCTTCTGATCCCGCTCTTATCGCCACATCTCATGAAGACGCCATTGCCAATCCGGAGAAGTATCCTTATAACACCGCATCTGCAGGCAATCAGCCTCTTGGAACAGCTGTCTTCAAGGACCTCAACGGCGACCGCAAGATTGACTCAAACGACATGATGCCTATCGGCTACACTATCATTCCTGAAATTACTCCAAGCATATCACTGAGTGCAGAGTATAAAGGCTTTGACCTTAAGGTGGTTGGTACTGCATATCTGAATCGTAACGTATTCATCTCTCCTGCAGTTTCCTTCTCTGGATGGTCTAACATGTCTACACATGAGGGTGTGAACTTCTGGGGTTATTACACAGACGACCCAGACGACCCTCGTAACGTGAATGCAAAGTACCCGCGTCCTGTGTGGGGTGGTTACAACGCTATCGACTCTGACCGTGGTACTGGTACATATCAGAACGATATCTGGATTGTAAATGGTAACTATTTCGCACTGCGTAATATCGAGTTCGGCTATAGTCTGCCTCAGAAACTTATCTCAAAGGCCCGTATGACGAAATGCCGCATATATATTTCCGGTTACAACCTGAAAAACTGGAGTAAGCTGCCTGACGGTATGGATCCTGAGAAACCTATGAGTTACTGTTGGTGGTATCCAAAGACACGTATCTTCAACGTGGGTGTAAACATTGGATTCTAAGTTTCGCTTAATCAGACAATAAGATTTATGAATTTAGAGAATATGAAAAAGAATATATTGATTTCCGCAATGGTGTTTGCCCTGGCAGGAGCCACTATCTCTTGCTCAGACTTCCTCGACAAGGAAGTAGACCTCACGCAACAGGCTGACAATATTTTCAGCGACTACAACAATACGCGTGGATTCCTGGCTAACATCTATACATATTTGCCAGATGCCTTCCACGGATATACCGATGGACAGTATCTGAATGCATCAAAGGATGCCATGACCGACAATGCCGTCTCATACTGGGATGTGCACTACTATCATCAGGTGCATAACGATGCTTTCGATGCTACGAACCATCAGTTTGCCAACTACTATTACAATCTGGACACCAGAGGTATACGTGCCTGCAACCAGTTCCTTAAAAATGCCCGTACCGATGTTATCGGTAATGCAGCAAAGGCTGGTGATGACAACAAGTTAGGCGACCGTTGGATTGCAGAGGCTCGTGCTATTCGCGCAATACTTACATTTGATATGGCATGTTGGTTTGGTGACACTCCGATTTTTGTTACCGGGGAAAATGAGCCATATATCATGAATACGAGCGACCCGATGCCAGACCGCAGTTCTTTTACAGATGTAGTCGACTGGATTGTGTCTGAGTGTGACGCTATCAAGAATGCTCTGCCTTTCCGTTATCAGAACGAAGACGAGAACTGGGGACGTGTGAATGGTGCAGCAGTCTATGCACTCAAGAGTCGTGCCCTGCTCTACAAGGCCTCTCCACTGCACAATACCAGCAATGATCAAAGTTGGTGGCAGGCAGCCGCTCAGGCTGCTGAAGATTTCATCTCAGCCAACAGTGCTCTTGGAACACGTGCCTATCACCTTTATAGCACAGGTAATCCTAACAGTGATTACTACAATTGCTTCATATCCAATCCTGTACTTAATCCAGAGTACATCCTCTCACGTTCCGTATGGACAACTGACGCTATCGAATGGGCTTGCTCACCGTGTGGCTTTGCTGGTAGCAATCAGGCCTACGGCCGTACCAACCCTACACAGAATCTCGTTGACTCTTATGAGACAATCAATGGTCTGCCAATTGACCAGGACCCCACTTATGACGAGCAGAACCCTTATGCCAACCGTGACCCACGTCTTGAGCAGACCATACTTCATCATGGTTCTATCTGGGGTGACAAGGTCAATGGCGAGGAGCGTGCCATAGACGTATGTCCTACAGGTATTGACTATGCTGAGCTTCACGGAGGAACCGTAACAGGCTATTATCCGAAGAAATTCGTCAACAACATGTCGTTCAAGAGTCCTACCTCATATCGCCATGCGTGTCCTATCTTCCGTTACGGAGAGATCCTGCTAAATGCTGCCGAGGCATACGCTAATGCCGGCAATGCATCGAAAGCAATGGAGTATGTAAACCAGATACGTGCACGCGTAGGCATGCCTGCATATAGTGGTCTTTCCGGCTCTTCACTCGTGGAAAGAATACAGAATGAACGCCGTATCGAACTTGTCTTTGAGGATCACCGTTACTTTGACGAGCGCCGTTGGAAACTCTTTGACGGTAAGACAGCATCCAGTGAGACCAACCTGCCAATGTACAAGCAGGTATATAATCTCTATGGTGTCACACCCGACAGTGCTCCTGAAGCAGACGGTTCTTTCAAAGGCACCTATAGCTATAATAAGAGTCTTAAGGATCCCGTTCGTGCATTCCGCAGTCCGAAGAACTATTACTTCCCAATACCAGACAATGAGGTTAAGGCCATAAGCAACTGGAGCCAGAACTCGGGCTGGGAACTCTCCTCAAAGAAGAATGATGACGCTTCTGAGACTGTCTCAGAATAGAATTGTTAGTTAATTGATTAGTTTGGGGGCAGGGCAGACTGCTCTGCCCCTCTTTTACTTAAGAACTATTATGATGAGGAAATTATTTACTTTATTATTATTGTGTATAGTCCTTTCGCTCAATGCTGCAGAAAAAGTATGGTGCATTATTACAGATTCCGGACAGAAGGTAGCGATGAGCAGTGTAAGTTTTATGCTTGCATCAGATGCTTCAGAGTCGCTTAACATTGTATGCAACAACGGCATAGTGATATACAACGTAGCAAAGGTCACATTCGAAAAAGCTGAACCTACTGGCATTTCCGATATATCAGATGATTCCGAAGAACCTTCTTTCAAGGTTTTGCCTGCTTCCTCATCATTAAAGATCATGGGATGTGCTGAAGGCTCAAATATTTCTGTCTATGACAGCGGTGGCAGAATTGTCAGACAATCCATGGTAACTTCTTCAGACCATGAAGTTTCTCTTATCGGTCTGACATCAGGCATATATATCCTCAAAGTGGGCAATAACAGTATTAAGTTCATAAAGAAATAGACTGCGATATGAAAAAGTTATTCACATTAGCTCTTCTTGCCACGGTTAACATGGCTCAAGCACAATACATAATAGAGATGAATGATGGTAATATTGTTACTTGGAACTATGAACTTAATGTCATCCCAAATGGTACGGGCGATGTTTGGAGTCTTTCACGCACAGATAAGTTCAACAATAATCTTGAACTCTCCAAGATAAAGTCCATTTACATTGCTACGATGGCAGAGCGTCTTGCTGCATATAAGACTCCCAACTATATTGATGACTATCGCAATAACTCAGGATGGGATAATCGCAGCAGTTGGAACCTTGCCAACGTACATGATCCTACGGTGATGAGG